>QWBY01001986.1_pt1 | contig 12676 bp, 1 predicted proteins | sample 1972471 | NCBI WGS metagenome assembly QWBY01 (sample SAMN09866722, study PRJNA288562) | Human gut metagenome isolate term6_stool, whole genome shotgun sequencing... | reverse complement strand
ATTATTTTGTCGCTGCGGAGTGCTTCTGCACACCTCACTCCAAAAAATTCTGTACAACGCCAATCTCATCAAATCGCTCTGCAAAATTAGGATTTTGCGCCAAAACGTGCCCTTGAACTCGTTTTTTTCGCAAAATTTGTATGGATATGGGCGGTTTGAGTTTTTCATTAAATCGATATGAAATTTACTTTTCGTACAAAATTACAAACTAAATATTTTACATTTTAAGACAAACTATATAAATAAAATTGATAAGGTCACTAGGCCTTATCTTTTTTTGCCTATAAATATATTTTAATCAAAATATTTCAAAAGATATTAAAAGCATTTTATACAAAATTCTCGTTAAACATTATTTTAATACAAATAATAATTCAATTAATACTATATTTTTAATATATATATAATAGGAAGAGAAGTATAATTATGCAAAAATGCATTTCGTAAAGTTTATGTTAAGATTGTGTTAAATTTTCGCAATTTAATTCACTTAATTAAATTAAACTGTACAAAACGCATAATTATGTGGTATAATAAGGGTGATTGTTTATAAATAAATAATTTATATATAGACATTAAACATAGACTTTAAATATAGGGGGAGAAAGCATGAAGAAGAATTTTATTTTTAAAAGAGTATTAACACTAGTCCTAGCAGTGATGATGCTAGTAACGGCTGCGCCTGTTGGTGTATTAGCCGATCCGGGCACAGCGGGAGCGCAAGATGATAAGTATCTTGCTGATGACTACAGTATTACTTATAATGATAAAATTATACGTAAGGCTGACTACATTAACAAGGTAGGTAATTTACCTATAGAGCCTAAAAAGACTGACAAGGCAGGGAATTTAATCAAGAATCCTGCTATGCCAAAACTATATACAGTTCATGCTGACTTTAAGGTTCAGCGTGGTGACGACCTAGTTGTTAGCTATCAACCATATATAGCTACTGCTGGTGAGGCAATAAGTCAAGATGAAAAGGATAAGATAAATAAGGAAGTTAAATTTCCTAATCTAGATGGCTACACTAGCGCCACACCAAATAGAAAAGCAAATATTGTATATAAATTTATTAAAGATAAGGCTTTAGCTAAGAATAATTTAGTCGGTGATGAATTTAAGGGACATTTTGACTATATTTATACGCCTATAACTTCAACGGTAAAGATAAAGCATCTTTTCCAAGACATAAAGGATTTTAATAAGTATACAAATCCAGATGGAACGATTACTCAAGGAAATACTATAATAAAGGCTGATGGTACAACAGGACCCGCAACTGAAGAAGAAATCAAAAAACATGAGCGTATAACTACACAACATGGTGTTACTGGAACTAGCTTGACTATACAGCCGCTACCTGACTACGAAATTAAAGGTTATGTTCCTGAGAGCACAAATATTACTACACAAGTGCCCGAAAACCCTGATAACTTTGTAGTAGAGCTTCGTTACAATTTAGCTCATTACAATATAAATTACGATACTCAAGGCGGAACAGAAATTCCAGCTCGCACTCTTTACTATGGACAAGTTATTCCTAAAATAGCCGATGCAGATATCCCTACAAAAGTTGGCGGCGAGTTCCAAGGCTGGAAACCATCTGTTAAATTAACTACAAAGAGTGGAAAAGAATATAATGCAAATGAAATAATTGCAGTTGGAACTGGCGGACCTAGCCTAAATCTTGATAATGATTTGATTATGCCGGCAAGCAACGTTACTTTCACAGCTGTGTGGAAGAACAAGGAAAAGGCTGACTACGCCGTACAATTCTGGGCAGAAAAGGCAGACCACGCCGATGGTGCCCCTATAGCAGACAAGTACGACTATATAGGCACTCGTGTCTATAAAGACCAAGACACAGGTTCGAGACCGGACTTGGATAATGAACCCGTAAAAGACATAGTTTTTCCAGACCTAGACAAAGCCCGCCTAGCAAAGATATGGGCCGGCGCAAGATTTAATCGTGGGAAAAATCTTTATCTAAACAAGTTCTATGTCTACAACCAAGACATAACTCATGAGCAAAACAAGGACCCTGAAAATGTAAACCTAGTTAAGTCTGTGGATTCAACAGGCAGAACTGTCTACAATATTTACTACGACAGACAAGTCTACGACCTATACTTCACGAAGTCTAATGCTCAACCTGCTGGAAATACTTTCTACCCTGAAATTTGGGGATATGATGAAGCTAAAGGCGAGGTAGTGAAGAAGGGCGGTCCTGGCAATCCTTACCATTACAAGGCGAGATTTAACCAGCTAATGCTTGGCTGGCCAAATGATGCAATGCAAACCAAGGGCTTTAGCAAAGGCATGCAATCTTTTGGCTGGGGACCAAACTATACTAAGCCAAATTGGCCAGGTTACTTAGATACACCTCCTTATAGGTTAAATGCCGATGAATTTTTGGACATGAAAAACTACGATACTTGGGGCGGCTATACGAAACCAATAGATAAGGGTGATGGAACAAACATAGACGTAGATAGATTCGACTTTACAACTCTTTCCTTTGGTATAAATCAGTCCGAAAACTCTATGCCTCACCACATGGACTTTTGGATGGATGGTTTTAAGGACGGCGAAACAATTATCCGCTACGACCTATACAGGTTTAAGGCAGATACCAATTCTGAATCTTATAGGCCTAAATACCCTAAGGTTCAAGGCTTTACTGGTAAGAGAACTAATGAACCGGCGGAATTTCTTGATGAAGGTGGCATAGATGATAAAAACGACGAGCGTGAAGAAGTAACACCATTTCCTGCTAAGACCTATAAAGTGCTTGGAGATAAGCTCGCTCTAGGCAAGATGAAATTTATTAATTTCTTCTTTAGCGATATTGATGAATTTGGCGATCCATTGGCTGATGAAGATGGTGAACCTTTAGTTAAACCATTTGAAAAAAATGGTTACCTTAAATTTGAATACAAGCGTAACAAGTATCAACTAAGGTTTAACTACGACCCATCAATCACTAGAGATGATAGTTATTTTAATGGTACTAACTCATTAAATACTTTCTACGAATTTCCACTAAAGGCTTTAAGCCCTGATGTGGATACGAAAGAAAGTTACAATACAGACAAACCTGCCAACTTATTGGATAATCCAGAAAAGCTACAAGAATTAAAGCTTACTGATTTAATATTTACAGATCCAAAAGATGGCAAATTAAAAGTTAAGAGACCAGACAACCTTTCAGACCAAATGGTCTTTAAGGGCTGGGCACTAGACCCTGCCGGCACTAAGCTTATTTGGGAGAACCCAGGCGAGAAAATGCCTAACCACCCGGTCAACCTCTTTGCTAAGTGGGGCGAACCAGACTACAAGTGGAAGGTAACTTTCGATCCAAACGGCGGAAAGCTAAGCTCAATTGACGAAACAAAAGTAACTCAAAAACGCAAAACAATACAAGAAGGAGACATAGGTAAAGAAGAAAAAAATACCTATGCTAAAAAAGAAGCAAATGAGGGCGACAAGCAAGTCTTTACAGTCATTCAAAGACAAAAACTTGTAGAGCCAGCAAAGCCTACAAAGAAGGGCTACGACTTTATGGGTTGGGAAATTATCCACTATAAGAAAGATGCCACAACAGGCGACTACACTAACGAGCAAGATACAAGCTATAGAGACACTTATAAAGTTCCAGAGCTTTACTCATTCGGCAACGATGTAGTAAGCCCAGTCTATCTAAAGGCAATTTGGGTAAAAAGCGATGTTGTAGACATAGAATCTCACCACCATTTCCTAGACAATGACTACAAAGAAGTCGAACAAGAGATACAAATTCTTAAAGACAGAAGAGTTGGCTCATATCTAGCTGCTGTAGGAAGTCGTCAAAATGATGAAAGAATACTAGTACCTAAGGATGAGTGGGATAAGTTAGAGAAAAATAACACTACAAAATTAAAAGATTCAATGACTTATGCTGAGTATAAGAAACTAGATAAAGAACATCCAAGAGTTAACTCATACGATCAACAAATAAGGATTGGGCCGGAAAAAATTCAAGATCCAGATGATCCAAATAAATTAATTGACAACCCATTAAATCAATTCCACTTCTACTACAGACCATTTAGACAAAGAGAGTACAAGGTAAACTACCTAGATGAAAGAGGAAGAGAAGAAGTAGAAAAGTTTATTGAAAAGTCTAAGAAAGACTTTGAAGCTATAAAAAACAATCCTAATTTAACTAATGAACAAAGAATTGCAGAATACAAGGCACTTCTTGAGGTAAACCGTGCTGCTTTTAAAGATATCAGAGAGAAGTATGCCATCATTGACCAAGAAGCTGTTAAGAATGGTAAACGCCACTTTGATGCAAGAAACTACAGGCCTATAGCTGGCTGGGTTCTTGACGACAAGCCACAACAACAACTATTCTTTGATATAAATGAAGATACAAATGCCTTCTATGGAATCAACGAGACAGGTTTTGACGAAATTAACTTCTTCTATAAGGATGTTAGAGTAGTTGAAGTACCTGGAGATAAAGAACCACCTAAAGGTTATGTAAGAGTAACATTTAAGGCAGCTGATGGCGGTTCATTTGGTAAAGATAAAGATGGTAATGATATTAAAGAACTTCACTATGATGTCATTAAGGGACTTAAGTCACAATTATTACCAGTTCCAAAAGATCCTGTTGAAGAAAGCAAGAAAGAAAAAGGCAAGTACTACATCACTCCTGATAGTGGCAAGAACTTTACTAAGTGGGATAAGTCTCAATTACTAAATGAAAATACTATCATTGAAAAAGATGAAAAAGATTATTACGTATTTACAGCTTACTTTGATTGGTCAGGCCTAAGTGCAACAGGTCTAGTAAGAACAGAAGCCTTTAAAGATTCCAACAATAAATGGACAAATGACTTTGCTCCAAAGATTGAAGACTTAAAGAAACAACTTGTATGGAAAGAAAAAGATGAGGTTAAAGATCTTCCGGCAGGAGCTGTAATTAAATTATATGACGAAGCTGGCAATGAATTAACAAAAGACGATCAAGTTTATGAATTAGTAAATGAAAAGAACAAGGACGATAAGGATGAGCTTGTTCGCACAGTAAATGTCAAAGCTAAAGTTACTTTCAAAGAAGGACAAGATCCACAAGAGCTAACTATACCAATAACAGTTTACAAAAATGTTTACGAAGCATTGACAAGAACAGAAAAACCACTATTCTTAACAGAAGCTGAAGCTAAATTGGCTAAAGACGGTGGCTTGAAAGATATAACAGGTGATTATGTAAAAGTAACAGTTGCTCCTACTGGTGATATGAACTCCAAGGACAACAAGGTTTATTATGTTAATAAAAACGCTTGGGTAGTGATACCAGAGGTTAAACCTGACGGTTCATCAACATTTATCAATTGGACGGCTGACAAAGAAAATCAAAATGATGATGGCAAGGCCAATGGCAACTTCGACTTTGCTAAGCGTCACAAGTTTACCGAAGAAACAGTAATTAAACCAGTAGGTGCTAATGACGTAGTTGAACAAACAGATCCAAACAAGAAACCAGATGTACCGAATGGCTATGTAAAAGTTATCGTTAAGACAACAGATAAGGCTACCGAAGCAACAGCATTTGAAAAAACATTCTGGGTTAATCCGACAAAAGAAGTGACTATACCAGTTAATAAGCCTACAGGCAAGACAGAAGCTGCAGCGGCAGGTGAGCAATCAAAAGCTTATATGTTTGAAAAGTGGACAGACGATAAGGGCCTTGGTCCATGGACTGATACAATTACAGCTACATTTACAGAAACATTAACAACTATCACTGCAAACTATAAACAAGCTGATAATATAATTCCTTACAATCCAGAGGAACCTATTACAAGACCAGATGACACTTATGTAAGAGTAAAATTCGAGGCAGAAGAAGGCTTGACACTAAAGAATGCACAATATTACTACGTAAAGAAAAATTCTGGAGTAAAATTATCAGACCTTAAAAATGATACAACAAATTATGGCTATCCAACAGTTGATGAAAAAACAGGATATAAGTTTGATAAGTGGAATCCAGCTGATACGACAGAAATAGGCGATAAAGATATAACAGTTACTGCAAAAGCTAATAAACTTGATCCAGTAATCCCAGATGATGGCAATCCAAATACTAAGCCGAAGGGCTATGTGGAAGTAGTCTTTGTAATTAAGGCTGAAGACGCAGCTAAAGGCTCAATTGATGGTGTTGCAAAATTCTTTGTTAAACCAAATGAGTATGTAAAGATAAATCCACAAACTCCAACAGCTAACACAGGATTTGAGTTTGGCGCTTGGGATAAGGATGCTACTATACCTACAGAATATAAAGATCCTGTGACAACTATTAAAGCAAGCTTTAACGAGTTAGATGCTGTATCAACTGATCCAAAACCTGGCTATGTAAAAGTTGAATTTATTATAGAAGGAGAAGGTGGATCAATTCTTACTGGTCAAAACACTATATTCTATGTAAATCCGAATAAAGAAGTAACAATAGACCCACCAAAAACATCAGCTGAAACAGGCTACGTCTTTGACAAATGGGATCCGGACACTAGAACTACAGCAAAGCAATACATTACTCCTACAACAGTTAAAGGAACTTTCAAAAAGCTTGACGATATTATTCCTTCAAAGGATAATACTGTTGATCCAAATGCAAAGCCAACTGGCTATGTAACAGTTACCTTTACAAAGGGCACTCACGGAAGCTCTATAACTGGGGAAACTATCTTCTATGTTAACCCTACTGCTAATAAAACATTAGCTGACATTACTACAAAGCCTAAAGTTACTCCTGATACAGGCTATACATTTAAAGGTTGGGACAAAGAAAATACTACACCTATAGAAAATGATATAACGGTTAATGCAGATTATACAGACGTTGGCGATGTTATTCCAGAAAAAGATGCTAATGGCAATTCTAATACTAAACCTGATGGTTATATCGAAGTTACTTTTGAACCAACAGATAAAGCTACCGACCCTACAAAAAAAGTAGTTTATGTTAGACCAAATACAGCTGTGGCATTAAAGGGATATGAACCAAAAGTTGAAGCAAAGGCTGGATATGATTTTACATCTTGGGATGTAGATTTAACTTTACCAACAGTTTATAATAATCCAAAAACAATCACAGCTAAGTATAATAAGGATAACGATATTAGCAAGACATATATAAAAGACTATGTAAGAGTTGAGTTTAAAACAGGACCTGAAGGTAGCTTGACTGGTGATACAGATCTTTGGGTAAGACCGGATGTAGATATTACTTTGCCAGCTCCTATTGTTACGCCTAATGCCGGTCATACATTTACAGGCTGGGATAAAGATTTAACAGTTAAATTACAAAGCGGCTCTCAAGCTTATATAATAAATGCACAATATAGTGATGATAAAAATATTATTTTAAAGACTAGAGAAGATGACGCTGAAAAACCAAAGGGCTATGTAACAGTTACATTTAGAGCAGATGTTAACGGCAAGCTTGAAGGCGACAAAGATCCAATAACTTACTTTGTAAATCCTAACGCAGGTATTAAGCTTGTAGAATTAGAAGATGGACAAATAGCTACAGCAACACAATTGGAAGTGCCTAAGACTAAAGCAGATACAAACTATGTATTTGATAAGTGGTATGAAAGCCTTGACACAGCAAATCCAATTATGACTGACCAAGAATATGTGGCTAGATTTAAATTAAATAAAGTTACTTTAACTTATGAAGCTGGAGGAGCTGACGGAACTGTTCCAATCCAAGTTATTGTTGATCACGGCACAAAAGTTAGACTTGCACCAGCTACTGGTTTAAGCAAGGCTGACGCTAAGTTCGCTGGCTGGAAGATAGGCGAAAAAACTTATCAAGTTGGCGAAGAAGTAGAATTAACAAAAGATGCTACAGCTATAGCCCAATGGACTAACGATAAGCAAATCATCGAGTATGATCCAGTTAATAATCCTACAACAAGACCAGATGACACTTATGTAAGAGTTACTTTTGAAGCAGATAATGGATTAGGATTAACAAATCAAAAAGCATACTATGTTAAGAAAAATGCAAAAGATGCAGATGGCAATCCAATCACACTTGGCAATGCAGAACTTGCAAAACCAGATGTAACAGCTGAAACAGGTTACAAGTTTGATAACTGGGATCTACTAGATTCAACTCAAATAGGATCAACTGATATAGTTGTAAAAGCAAAAGCTACTAAGCTTGATGCAGTTATTCCTGAAAAGAAAGATGACGGAAGTACAAATGATAAGCCAAAGGGCTACAAGGAAGTAAGCTTTGTAATTAAGACTGGAGATGAAAAAAAAGGCTCATTAGAAGGCAATACAAAATTCTATGTAAATCCTAATGAGTATGTAACTATAACTCCACCAAAAACAAATGCTAATACAGGATTTGTATTTGGCGGATGGGATAAGGATACTAATATACCTACAGTTTATAAAGATGGTGCAACAATAACTGGTTCGTTTAATAAACTTGAGGATGTAATTCCAAAGACAAAACATAATGAATCTGAAAAACCAGATGGCTATGTGACAGTAACATTTGAGATTGAAGGAAAAGGTGGATCCATAGCTCCAAAAGAAACTACTGTTTACTATGTAAAACCAAATACAGATGTAACAGTTCCTCAACCAAGGACCCAAGCTGATATAGGTTATGAATTTAAGGAATGGGATCAAGATACTACGACAGCTAAGAAGTATGCAGCTGACATAACAGTTAAAGGTAGCTTCAAAAAGCTTGATGATATAATTCCTTCAACTGATGAAAATGGAAAGCCAAATGCTAAACCAGCTGGTTATATCACAGTTACTTTTGATAAGGGCGATAACGGAAAAGAAATAACTGGTCAAACAGTTTACTATGTAAATCCAAATGCTGATAAAACTATTGCTGATTTAACGAAACCAAAAGTAACACCAGAAACTGGCTGGAAGCAAAAAACTGGTGCAGACGCTTGGGACAAAGAAGATACTCAACCTATAACTGGAGATTTAACAGTTACTGCAAAATACAAAGAACTTGATGATGTTATTCCAAAGACTACTAATGACGAATCTGAAAAACCATCTGGTTATATCACAGTTACTTTTGATAAGGGCGAGCATGGAAAAGAATTAACAGGACAAGCAGTTTATTATGTAAATCCAAACAAGGCAGTAGTTCTTAAGGATAAAGAACCTACAGCTGTTCCAAATACTGGATACGACTTTGCAAGATGGGATACAACTATAGAAAGAGCTATACAGTATGAAGATAACGACAAAATAAAAGCTTTATATAATCAAATTGGCTCTATAATTCCTAAAGAAAATGATCAAACTAAAAAGCCAGATGGCTATGTAACAGTAACTTTTGATAAGGGAACTAATGGCCAAGAAATAACAGGTACAACTGTTTACTATGTAGATCCTAATAGAGAAGTAAATCTTCCTGCACCAACAGTTAAACCAGTTGTAGGATATGAATTTGAAAAATGGGATAAAGAATTAACACAAACATTTACTGAAGACGCAACAATAACTGCTGAATATAAAGAGCTTGTCAATATAATTCCAAATACAAATCCGGATGGAAGTGCAAACAAAAAACCAGATGGCTACATGACAGTTAAATTTGTAGGCGAAAACGGTACTTTAGTATCACCTACTGTTTATTATGTAAAGCCTAATACAGTAATTTGGCTAGAAGATCCTAATTTCACTAAGATGGTAGATAATAAAAATGCCGATATAGGATACACTTCTGTCGGTGGTGATTGGTATATAGGTAAAGCAATAGTTACAGACAAAAGAGTTACGATAACTGAGGACAAGACTATCACTCGTAAGTTTGTTCCATTAAAAGATGTAATTGAAAAAACAATTGATCCAAATACTGGTAAGCCAAATACACAACCAAAAGGCTATAAAAAAGTAACTCTTATCCCGACAGATAAGGCAAAAGATGAACCAAAGGAAAATAAGGAAAATAAAGTTTACTTTGTAAATCCATTGAAGAATGTCACTTTACCAGAATTTAAACCAACAGGCAAAGAAGATAGAGATGCGAGTGGCAATAAGTTCACTTATGTATTTAATGTATGGACATCTATAAAAGGTGTCTATGGTGTTTGGTCTAATCCTAATGGAAAAATTGAGGGAATATTTACTCAAGATACAGATATTGAAGCTAGGTACACTAAAACAGAAGATTTAGCACCTATTGCCAAGAAGGGTGCCATCACACAAATTAATGTAGTGCCTAATGCAAAAGATTTAATAGCGAACGTTCATGATCCAAAAAATCCAGAAAATAAAGATAATCTTCCAGATGGAACAACATTTGAATATACTACTGATGGAAAACCAGATGTTAGCAAATTAGGTTCAACAACAGCAAAGGTAAAAGTAACTTATAAAAATGGTAATACTGTTACCGTAGAAGTACCTATAACAGTAGTTAAATCAGTAGATGGCATAGAATATAATCCTGAAGATGTAATTCCATTTAATCCGACTGATTTAGACAATCCAAATAACCCTATAAAGAGACCGGAGGGCTTTATAAAAGTTACATTTGAAGCAGATGCAGGAATAAGATTAACAGAGCCAAAGGCATACTATGTAAGAAAGAAAGCTTTAGACAAAAAAGGAAATCCTTTAAAACTTAGTGCACTTCAAAAACCAAGCTATGAACTAGCACAAGGCTACGGCTTTGGAAACTGGGATGACGATACTATTACTATAGGTGAAAGTGACATAGTTGTAAGAGCAAGGGCAAATAGAGTAGTTAAGCCAGACGATAAACCATCTTATCCAGAAGTTATCTACAGAGACAAAATTGTCGAAAAAGAAAAGATAGTTGAAAAGATTGTCAAAGTTGGCGAAAACGATGAACTTCTTAAGGAAATCAGATACATGCAAGGCTACAACGGCAAGTTCAGACCATACGACGGCTTAACAAGAGCTGAAGCTGTTCAAATCTTAGCGAATGCTCTTAAGGCTGACGGCTACAGATACGATGCAAACTACGCTCTAAGCTACACAGACGTTGGAAGCAAGTGGTACACAGATGCCGTTAGAGTAGTTACTCAAGCAGGTGTATTCCAAGGCTATAGCGATGGAACGTTTAGACCTCAAGGCAAGATCACTAGAGCTGAGTGGGTTGCAACACTTAGAAGGTTCCAAGACCTTAAAGAGGCAAGTGGCAACACTATGATGCTAAGAAGCAATCACTGGGCAACAGCTGAAGTCGAAGCGGCTTATGAAGCTGGCTGGCTAGGCGTTTACCAAAACGGCATAGCGAAATTTGATGCTGACAAGCCTATCACAAGACAAGAAGTTGCTTATGTATCTAACAGAGCCTTCAGAAGAGTGCTTGATAAGGTATATCTAAAGAGAAGTGTAAACACACTATTAACTTACAAGGATATCAACCCAAGCATGCCTCTATATGAAGACATCTTATGCGCAAGCAACACATTGCTTACAGATAATAGATATTATAAGGCTAATACTGTTGTGATGGATAATCTTACATTTAATATCGTTACTGATTATTTAAGAATTCAACAAAAGAAATTCCAATACAATGTTATTAGATAAGTAAACCAATAGAATATCAAAATAGAAAGACGCATATCAATTAAGATATGCGTCTTTTTTGTGCTTTAGACTAAGGATAAGTGCTTGCCAATAGCAAAGCAAAGGTATATGGCAAGATGCGAACGAGCGTAAAAGTTACAAGCCCTTTCTATTCAAGCTAGTGAGTAAAACTCATTTCGCTATTTAAGCGAACTATCTTTTCTATATGCAAAATTATTAAATTATTTATCTTGTAATTAGCAAAATATATTCACAAGAAAATAGGTGCCATCTTTTTTAGGTGACACCTACGGTGTAAACTAATTATTAAGCTGTATAAGAGTTTGTGTGTTTAATTATTTCGAAGTTGTTCCAGCTATTGTCCTAACTATGCTTAGTACTTCTTCGTTTGAGTTAAAGTAGCTTAGGTTTGTTATATTGCCATCTTTATCAAGANTAGTACTTCTTCGTTTGAGTTAAAGTAGCTTAGGTTTGTTATATTGCCATCTTTATCAAGATACATTAGGCAAGGAACGTAGTTTGAGCTGATTAGGTTGAATAAGCTTCTTGCGTTGTAGTGGAAGTACGGTAGCATTTGGCTTAAGCCAAGTCTATTTAGTATGGATGTGATGCTTTGGCTGTCTCCGTTTGTCATTGCTTCTACCATGTTGAAGCTTGATTTATTGATGTTTACAAGGCTTCTCCAGCTTGCTTGACAGCCTCCACATGTTGGATAACCCATGGCAATGACTGTTGGGCGGCGTCCATCCATTAGTGAAGCGATAGTAACTGTTTGTCCTTGCATATTTATAAGTGTGTAATTAGAAACGTTTTTGCCGTATGCGTTTCTTAATTTGCCAAGTAGGTCGCCACTTTGTAAGTGATTAAACTCGCCGTTATTGTATCTGTCTTGATAGCTTAGTGAATCTTTGTTAATTGGCTTATCCGGATCTTGGCTTCCAATTGTGAATGACTTTTCGGCTGTATACTCTGGTCTATCTGTCAATGATGCTTTTAATGTGAATTTTCCTTCTGGAACGTAGGAGTTTGTTGTAAATGTTAGCATTGCTTGTCCGTAGTA
>QWBY01001815.1_pt1 | contig 12695 bp, 13 predicted proteins | sample 1972471 | NCBI WGS metagenome assembly QWBY01 (sample SAMN09866722, study PRJNA288562) | Human gut metagenome isolate term6_stool, whole genome shotgun sequencing... | reverse complement strand
CAGGCATCCAGCAGGGCGTAAATATCCTCATAGTGGTAGTAAAAGGTATTGGGGCTGACCCCGGCGCGCTTGACCAGAGCGGCCACGGTGATCTTGTCAAAGGGCAGCTCCTCCAGCATCTCCGCAAAGGCGATCATAATGAGCTTTTTCGTGTACAGCGCCACAGCGGCACCTCCTGTGCAGTCAGTGTCTCTGTCTGTATTGTATCGGAAATGCCCCAAAAATGCAAGGGCCTTCGCCCATCAGCTCAGATGCTTCTCGAAGTTGCCGCCCACGCGAACTCCCTCCTGCACGATGAAGAAGGCATTGGGGTCCACCTTGCGCACCTCCTGCTGCAGGGTCTGGATCTCGTACTTGCTCAGGCACACGCACAGCACCTGCAGGGGCTGATCCGTGTAGGCGCCGTAGCCCTGCCAGTAGGTCACGCCCCGCTCCAGCCGCTCCATGATAAACTTGGGCAGCTCCGTGTGTTTCTCCTTGGTGAAGATCAGCACCTGGACGGTGATGCTCTGCTGGTGGGTCCGGTCCAGAAACAGGCTGTTAAAGACCGTGTAAATGGTGGAATAGATGGCAGTGGCGGCATCAAAGAGCACCAGGCAGAGGGCGTAAAGCACGGCGTTGCAGGAGATGCTGAACTTGCCCACGGTGAAGCCCTTACCCTTCTTGCTCATGTACAGGCCCAGGATGTCAAATCCGCCGCTGCTGCACCCGCAGGTCAGCACGATGCCCCCGGCAAAGCCGTTGACCATGCCCCCCAGGAGGCAGCTGGTGAGGGTGTCCTCCACAATGGGGTGGGCCGGCACCGGTATCATGGTCAGAAACAGGGAGCAGCACACCGTGCAGGTCATCGTCCGCACCACAAAGCCCCGGCCCATGGTTTTCCACGCCAGTATAAGCAGCGGTATATTCAGCAGCAGGTACAGAACGCCGGAGATGTCGAAGCCCGGTTCCACGCCCAGCCTTTGGGTCAAAACGGAGCGAAACAGCTGGCAGAAGCCCAGCAGACCGCCGGTGTATAGATTGTGCGGCACCACAAACAGGTTTATGGATATAGCCATCAGCAGCACACCCAGAATTCCTATCCCCAGGCGCGCCCAGCGGTTATGCAGCGCTTTGCTGAACATGATATGCTCCTCCTTCTATCTGTCCTTTTTCTCATTATTCCCATTTCCCGGCCAAATGTCAATAGGGAAAATTCCGACTGCGGGAAAAACCGTCCGGATTTTTCCGGACGGTGCGCTGCGCAGCCGGCAGGGGAGGAGTCCCTGCGCCGTAAGGGTTATAGACTGTAGCGCAGGGACTTATAAAGCCGCTCCATGCTCCGGGCCAAGGACCGGGACACGGTGGACTTGTTCAGTCCCAGCTTTTCGGCGATGGCGGTGACGCTCATGCCGCCGGTGAATCGCAGCCGCAGAATTTCCCGCTGCCTAGGCGTCAGCTCCTGCTGCACCGCCAGAGGAAGGTTGCTGAGCAGACGGCGGATGCGCTCCCGATTGTCGCCGGACTCCTCCTGCCGCCACAGGCACAGGCTGGCGATGTCGATGGGATCGAAGGCCTCAGAGGGTGTAGTACGCATTTTTGTGATACCCCCTGTCGTAATAGCGGGCGGTGAGCTCCGCCAGCTGGCGGGACTCCCGGTGCAGCGGCTCCAGGTCCCGGATGCGCTGGCGCAGATGCTCCTCGCTCTCCCGACTCTCGCATTGGGCCTGGGCCCGGCGCAGATCCACGATCCGCTGGTGCAGAACCCGAGCCTGCTCCTGATACTGGTACGATAACTGCTGTAGTGTCATAGTCTCCGTTCTCCTTCTCCATATGTAAAAATTTTGCGGGCCAAATGCACTTTTTTGTTGACAAAGCTCGTGGTTTGTGGTAGCATAATGTTCGCTGGTTGTTGTGCTGGTGTAGCTCAGCTGGTAGAGCAGCTGATTTGTAATCAGCAGGTCGGGGGTTCGAATCCGTCCACCAGCTCCAATTTGATATGGGGGATTTCCCGAGTGGCCAAAGGGGACAGACTGTAAATCTGCTGGCGATGCCTTCGGTGGTTCGAATCCACCATCCCCCACCAAAAAGCCGATTGCGAAAGCGATCGGCTTTTTACTTTTGCACTTTTCGCTATTCTCCTCCACGCAAACCCCTCGCCGTACCACATTCCTTGTACCCCTCCGTAGGGGCGGACGCCTCTGTCCGCCCGCCCTACCGCAACCCTTGTAACGGACACGGGGCGATGTGGGCATCGCCCCCTACGATAATATATCGGTAAACGGTGCGTAGGGGTCGGCCTCCCGGACGACCCGCCCGGCCTTGTACCACACCCCCTTGCAAAAATCCTGTCATTGCGAGGCCAGTGCGCACACTGGCTGTGGCAATCCGTTCCCCGTCCCCTTGCACCCGCTCCCGGGGGCAACTTTTCTCACAGCATTTTCTATTAATCACAAGGTTCTTGTCTTGCTTCTTACGGTATCACAAGTTTCTTGTTGTGTCAATACTTAATTTACAAGTTTCTTGTAATTATTGGTTGACAAGTACAAGAAAATAGGGTACACTGTGTCTGAGAATGTCGAATCATGTCAGAACGGGAGGAACGCGTATGGGATTCGGAGAGCAGCTGCGCAGTCGGCGCAAGGAGCTGGGCTACAGCCGGGAGGAGCTGGCCCAGAAGCTGGGCATCACCAGCTCGGCAGTGGGCAATTATGAAACCGGCGTCAGTGCCCCCCGGGAGAGTGTGCTGCTACGGCTATTCGATGTGCTGCAGGTGGAGCCCAACTACCTGTATCGGGACTTTTACGCCGCCGGACGCCGGGGAGAGGGCGTCAGCAGCGAGGAGGCGTCCCTCCTCCGGAAATACCGGGAGCTGGGCCTCACCGCCCGGCAGACCCTGTGTACCATGCTGGACGCCCTGGGGGTTTTGCAGGCGGAGGCGGAGCAGGATCGGCTCGCCTCGGAGCAGCGGACCATCCCCCTGTACCGCTCCCCGGCGGCGGCTGGCTATGCGGCCCCGGTGTTCGGCGAGGACTACGAGCTGCTGACCGTGGACGGGGAGGTTCCCGTGGGGGCGGAGCTGGCGGTGCGCATCCAGGGCGACAGCATGGAGCCCTACATCCGGGACGAGTCCGTGGTGTATGTAAACCACGACCCCCTGCGCCTCGGCGATGTGGGCATTTTCTGCGTAGACGGCGATATGCTCTGCAAGCAGTACTACCGGGACAGCCTGGGCACCGTGTATCTCTTTTCCCTGAACCGCAGCCGCAGCGATGCCGACCAGGTGTTCACCGCCGGCAGCGGCCGCAGCCTCACCTGCTTTGGCCGGGTGATGCTCCACAACCTCCCTCTCCCTATATAAAAAACAAAAAACGGAGATGTTGCCTTCCTTACGGCAACATCTCCGAAAATTTTTTTGAAAAAGCCTCGCGGAGTTCGCGTCCGCAGACGCGAAAACTCCAATCATTTTTCACCGCGACATGCGCGTGGGGAAAAATACCTCTCAGCCCGCAAGTGTGGAATTTTGGGTCAAAGACCCAAAATTATGCGCGCAGCAGGGTGCAAGCCTCTTGCCGAAAAATTCCGCAGGAATTTTTGACAGGCATCTTAGCCCCACAGAGCGGTGAGCATGGGGATGATCTGCTTTTTGCGGCTCATGACCCCCGGAAGGAAGAGGGTGTTGTCCTTGGGCTCCACAGAGAAGGCGTTGCGAATGGCGTCGTCGCTGCCCACATACAGCAGCTGCGTGCCCTCCAAAAGCACATCCGTGAGCATCAGAAGCACCATGTCGTAGTGGCGCTCGTCCCGGAGGCGGGCCATCTCCTTCAGCAGCTCGTCCTTGCGGGTCATGATTTCCAGAGAATCCAGGCAGGTGATCTGCCCCACGCCCAGCATCTGCTCGGCAATGTGGAACTCCTTGAAATCGGAGGCGATAAGCTCCTGCACGGGCTTATCGGGACTGACGGAGGAAAACAGCTCCTTGCCCAGGTCGTCCAGCTTCACATTGGCAATGCGGGCCAGGCGCTGGGCCATGGAAATATCCCGCTTGGTGCAGGTGGGGGACTTGAACATCACCGTGTCCGACAGGATGGCCGCCGCCATAAGACCTGCCATGGGCCCCGAGGGGATGACCCCGTGCTCCTGGTACATGGCGGCGATGATGGTATTGGTGCTGCCCACCGGCTCATTGCGCACATAGATGGGCTGGCCGGTCTGAATATCCGCCAGGCGGTGATGGTCGATGATCTCCAGGATCTCCGCCTGGTCCAGGCCCGGGACGGACTGGGCAAACTCATTATGGTCCACCAAAACCACCTGCTTGCGCCGGGGACGGAGCAGATGATAGCGGGACAGGGTGCCCACCACCCGCTCCTTTTCATCCAGCACCGGGTAGCTGCGGTAGCGGCTCTTTAGCACCACCTCACGGACATCGTCGATATAATCATCCAGGTGGAAGCAGACGATCTCCCCCCGCTGGCAGGGGCGGGAGATGGGGATGGCCTGGTAAATCAGGCGGCAGGCCCGGCCCGCGGCAAAGGGGGTGGAGATGATGCAGGTTTCGCCCTCGTAATTCTCCAAGTCCGGGTTAATGTCCGCCCGGCAGATGATGAGGCAGCTGACCTTCTGGTCCAGGGCCCGCTGGATCATGTCCGGCTGGCTGGCCACCAGAACGATATTGTTGCTGCCGGTGAAGCGGAGGTTTTCGGAGGCCTGGGGCATGGCCACCACCACATTGCCGCTGATGCTGGTGGGGATGCCGGTGCACTCATTGACAATGCGCCCCTCCAGGACGCTGACCAGGTTGAACACCGGCAGATCCTCCACCCGGGTGTCCACCAAAGTCTCCATGCTGAAGGTGGCAATATCGCCGGCAGAGAGCATACCGTAGAGGGAGCCGTCGTCATTGACCACGGGGACAGCGGAAATGCGCTGCTCATGCATCACATGCCAGGCCCGGTCCATGGTGACGGAGGAGCTGAGGCAGGGCGGCGTGTCGAAATCCAGGTCTCGGACCTGGGTGCGTACGGTGCGGATGGACTCGGGCTCGGAAAGGCCGAAATGCCGAAGCATACGCTCCGTTTCATCGCTGATATGGCCCAGATGGACCGGAATATATCGACGGTCACCCAGGGCATTGCGCAGCGCGGCATAGGACATGGCGGCGGCAATGGAGTCCGTATCGGGATTTCGGTGACCGGTTACATAAATCTCGTTCATAAGATCTCCTCCTGTGAGCGTTTTTTCCATTATAAAACGGGGCAATTCGTTTTTCAATACGGGAATATTATAAATTTTTATTTTTTAGCAAGTTTTTTTCGCAAAAAGGTAGGCAGTGGCGGAGAGGCAAGCCAGAAGCCGAAGGAATTTGCGTGTCATTGCTTTAGCAAGAGAGCCGAGGGAACGGGGGATGCGGATTGCCACAACCAGTGACATCGGCCACTGGTTCACAATGACACATTGCAAGGAGTGCGGTAAGCGGGCCGATGTGGGGAGCGAACTGAGCGCTGCCGGTGGCAGAGGAAGCGAAGTGAGCGAGTGGCCGCGGTCAAAATTTTAAGCGACAGCCGTAAGGCAGCGCAAAAATTTTGGGCACCGCAACAGGATCATCGGCCCCTACGGAACGGTTTATAGGGAGGGTTTTTCGACAGTCTTAAAGCCCCGCCGGGTAGGCGGGGCTTTGGGGTCAGTCGATGGTGATAATGCCTATACTGCTGGAGTATGCTATGGTATCCTCCGCATCCCCATCGTCCGTGGCGCCGAAGGCTTCTCCGGGAGAGCCGATCAGGCCCCACTCCTGCAGGAGGGCCAGGGTGCGGGTACACTGGGGATTGAGTCTGGCGGAGATGGTTTTTTCATCGTCCTCCAGCGTGATGTCGAGACGGCTGTTCTGGTAGTCATAGAGGGCGGGGTCCAGCATATTCATGTGGGCGATGTCCTCCAAAAGCGTCTGATACAGGAGCCTACACTCCTGGGCCGACAGGTCCCGCTCCAGTTCCTTGTCGGAATTGTTTATATAGCCGTGGCGGAGAGCATCCGCGTTCACATCCACACTGTCCAGCACCACGCTGCGGCGGAAGGTCTCCGATTCCAGCATAGCCCGGACGGCGGTGAGATCCTCATCGCGCAGCTGGTACTGCCGGGAGAGGGTCCCGCCGTTTTTCAGATGATAGGTGATGTTAATGGTGTTCCTCCAGTGCCAGTCGGAGCCGCGGTTATCCTTGGCAGCACAGTCGGCAAGGTAGCGGTGGGCCTGCACAATGGCGTCGATCTCCGTCGGGTCGGTAATTCTTGCCGTGTTTCCGTAGATGCCCCGATGATAGGCCTCCACAGACTCCACCTGGTCGGTCTGGGGAATGCGCCGCTCGAAGCCGAAGAGGTCGGCCTTGATGCACAGGGTCAGGGCCAGCAGCACCGCGCACAGGGCCAGCAGCTCCGGCCAGAGCTTGCCGAAGATGCGGGGGGTCCGGGCAATGAGCATCTGGGTGACGATCATGCACGCCAGGCCCAGGGTCACGATGCAGGCCAGCAGGGCCGGGGTGTTTTCGGTGCAGCTGAGCATCCCCGCCAGCACAAGGCCCAGGCCCAGGCCGCCCAGCAGGCCCACCACCCACCGCACCACCGGGCGCAGAGGCCGGAAGGCCAGAGTGTCGCCGGAGGCCTCGCTGCGGCGGATGCGGTAGAGCAGGGCGCCGGCCGCCAGCAGCACCAGGGCCGCGATGCCGTACACCAGCAGGCTCTTCCAGGCACCGGCGCTCAGGAGGGGGCCGCTGCCGTCTTTATACATTCCCTGCAGGTCCAGGTGCAGGCGCAGGACCGGGGTAAGCCAAGCCACGATATGGTTTTGGCCCATGGAAAGCACCGTGTCGTTATAGCTGGGGTAAAAGATGCTGCACATGGCGTCCGCCAGGATACGGCAGAAGATGACCACGCAGTTCACCGCGCCGTAGGCCACGGCCATGGCCGGGAGCCAGCCGCAGAGCATACAGCAAAAGACACCCAGGGAGAAAAACAGCAGGAAGGTCACCAGGGAGAACACCAGCCAGGAAAGGCTGGCCCCCCAATGGGTGCCGCCGCTCTGGGCCGAGAGCAGGCAGATAAGCACATTGCTCACCGCCACGCAGCTCACGCAGCTCAGCACATGGGTGCGAAACTGGCAGCCGCGGCTGGCGGGGAAGCTGTGCATACCGTAGGTGCCCCGGGCGCTGGACAGATAGGAAAACAGGGCCATGGCCAGGACAATGCCGAAAATAAGATGGATCCAAATGGCGGCGGTGGTGGCGTTTCCGATGATCTCCAGGGCCGTACGCCGGGCATCCTCCGGCTGAGCGGCTTGCAGGTCCGCCGGGACATCGTTCCACATCCGCAGGGGTAAAATCAAGAACCACAGGAAGGTATAGCCGGCAAAGAGGGGCCAGCAGCGGCGCAGGTCGCTGCGCAGCAGGGCCGGGTTAAAGAAGGATTTTGTGAGCAGCATCGTCCGCACCTCCTAATTCATAGATAAAGATTTCCTCCAGGGTCAGGGGGATGGCCTCCAGCAGCACCGGGTCGGTGATCTGCATACGACGGCAGATCTCCTCGCTGCTGCCGCGCATAATATAGGTATGCACCCGGCCCACCCGGGAATGATGGAGCACCTGCAGCTCGGCGGGAAGGGTGGGCTCCTCTGCCGTTTTGTAGGCCACCTGTATTTTCACGGTGTTATCCTGCAGATCCGAGAGGGTGCGCTCCAAAAGCACCTTACCCTTATCCATAATGCCCACATGGTCGCACACATCCTCCAGCTCCCGGAGGTTATGGCTGGAGAGAAGCACCGTGGTGCCCCGGGCGGACACATCATCCAGCAGCACCTGCCAGACCTGCCGACGCATCACCGGGTCCAGGCCGTCCACCGGCTCATCCAGCACCAGGTACTCGGGCATACAGCTCATGGTGATCCAAAAGGCCGCCTGGCGCTGCATACCCTTGCTCATGCGGCGGATGGGCTTTTTCTCCGGCAGACGGAAAAGCTCCCGGAGCTTATTAAACCGCTCCCGGTCAAACTGCGGGTACATCCCGGCATAGAGCTTGGCCATTTCCCAAATGGTAGACTGATTATAATAGAACCAGTCGTCGGGAATGGAGACGATGCGCTCCTTGGCATGGCGGTTTTCATACACCGGAACGCCGCACACCGTCACCTGGCCGCTATCCTGCTTATAGACCCCGGTGATGTGGCGCAGCAGCGTGGACTTGCCTGCGCCGTTGGGGCCCACCAGGCCGTACACCGCCCCCCTGGGTACGGTGAGAGTGGCGCTGTCCAGGGCTGTGAAGCCGTCAAAGGTTTTTACCAGATTTTTTACCTCGATCATTTTCCTTCCTCCTCTCTCCACAGATCCAGCCACTGCTGCTCTGTCATGCCCAGCTGCCGCAGCTCCAGTATCGTGTCGTGCAGGCCCTCCGTAAGCTCAGCCATGCGGCGCCGACCTTGGTCGCCGTCCTCCGCCACAAAGCTGCCCCGGCCCGCCACCGTGTACACGAAGCCCTCCGCCTCCAGCTGGGCCATGGCCCGCTGAATGGTGTTGGGATTGATGGCCAGCTCCGTAGCCAGCTTGCGCACCGAGGGCAGCTGGTCCCCCGGCTGCAGAACGCCGCTTACCATCAGACGCCGCAGCCCGTCCCGCACCTGCTGGTGAATGGGGCGGTTGTCCCGATAGTCCAAATGCAGCACAGTATCTCCTCCCCTCTTGTGTTTTTAGTGTATTAGTAGTATTAGTACGGTTAATATATCATACCCCCTGTTGGCTGTCAAGGGGGCGGGGAATATTTTTTTGCGGGGGCGGGTATGCTGGGAGGGACGGACGGCATAGGGAACGGGAATCGGCTGGCACGGCGGTGGGCAACCGACGCCCCGTTACCTCTCAGGTTGCGGGCGACTGCAAGGGTCGCCCCTACGGGGGCATGAAACCATGGAGCGGCGGGACACATGGGTCCCGCCCTACAAGGCATTACTTTGTAGGGGCCGATGCCTACATCGGCCCGGCGGCACCGATTTTCAAATCGTGCGTAGGGCGGCGGGCGCGTGCCCTGCCGGTGGGTGTCGTGGAAAACCGATTCGGGTCGTCCGGGAGGCCGACCCCTACACGCCATTTACCGATAGAACTTCGTAAGGGGCGGCGTCCTCGACGCCCCGCTGCCTCTCAGGTTGCGGGCGACCGCAAGGGTCGCCCCTACGGAGGGGTCACAAGGAGTGCGGTAAGGTGGGCCGATGCCCACATCGGCCCCTACGAATTTTTGTTTTCTTGGGGATTACATATTTAATATAAAGGAGGGTCGAATATGAAGGCTATGGTCTATGCCAAGAGCTGCATTCAGTGCGGGCTTTGCGTGTCGGTCTGCCCGGAGGTGTTTTCCCTGCTGCCGGGGCAGACGGCGGTGGCCCGGGACGAGGACATCCCCACCGATTTGCAGCTGAGCGTGCAGGCGGCGGCGGAGGGGTGCCCTACGGATGCCATTTCCCTGCAATAATTTGCGGAAAAAACCTTATTTTTTCAAAAATCAGGCTTTACAAGACGCAATGAGTGTGGTATCTTAATTAAGTACGCACGCTATGCGTACAGGTTGCCCTTGCCTTAGTCCCGCGGATGCTTCACCCGTCCCGGCACTCAGACAGCGGGCGAAACAAAAAGAAAGGTGGAACAAAACCATGATGCTGAAAGACCAAAAGACCTCTATCATCGAGGCCAACCGTACCCACGAAAGCGACACCGGCTCCCCCGAGGTGCAGGTGGCTATCCTCACCGAGCGCATCAGCCAGCTCACCGCTCATCTGAAGGTGCATCCCCACGACTTCCACAGCCGCCGCGGTATGCAGATGATGATCGGTAAGCGCCGTCGTCTGCTGGACTATCTGGCCAAGAAGGACATCGAGCGCTATCGTGCTCTGATCGCCAAGCTGGGTCTGCGTCGATAATTTCAGGAATCCGGGTGGTGCAGGCTCCCCTGCGCCACCCTGTTTTCGCATTTACCTGCCGCGTCAATCCATCCGCCGGAGAAAACGGCACCTTTAGCGTTTGAAACTGCGCCCTGTGCGGGGACGCGCTTTCAAGTGCTAAAGGGTTTATCTCCGGGGGAAATCCAATTCAAAAAGGAGATAAAACCATGTCAACGATCATTACCAAGCGCCAGTTCCCCGGCTACCACAAGTATGAGCTGGACCTGGCCGGCCGCCCCCTGACCCTGGAAGTGGGCAAGCTGGCCGAGCTGGCCAACGCCGCCGTGATGGTGGGCTATGGCGACACCCGTGTGCTCTGCTGCGTCACCGCCGCCCCCCGTCCCCGGGACGGCATCGACTTCTTCCCCCTGAGTGTGGACTTTGAGGAGAAGATGTACTCCGTGGGCCGCATTCCCGGTAGCTTCAACCGCCGTGAGGGCCGCCCCGGTGAGAAGGGCATCCTCACCAGCCGCGTCATCGACCGGCCCATCCGCCCCCTGTTCCCCTCCGATTTCCGCAACGATGTGTCCGTGATGTGTACCGTGATGGCGGTGGATCACGACTGCTCCCCCGAGGTAGCCGCCCTCATCGGCACCTCTGCCGCCCTGGCCATTTCCGACATTCCCTGGAACGGGCCCGTGGCCGCTCTGAAGGTGGGCCTGGTAGACGGCAAGCTGCTCTTTAACCCCACCAGCGAGCAGCGCAAGGTCAGCGACCTGGATGTGACCGTGGTTTCCACGGGCAAGAAGGTGGTCATGATCGAGGCCGGCGCCAATGAGGTGCCCAACGATGTGATGTTCGAGGCCATTCGCATGGCCCACGAGGAGAATCAGAAGCAGATCGCCCTCATCAATCAGATGGTCGCCGAGATCGGTAAGCCCAAGTTTGACTATCCCCACGCCGACTTCAACCAGGAGCTGTTTGACAAGATCGTAGCCGACTTCATGGACGAGGCCAAGGCCGCCATGGACACCGACGACAAGAATATCCGCGAGGCCCGCTGGAACGAGATGATCGAGCACTGGCACGAGAAGTATCTGGAGGAGTATCCGGATATGGATCAGTACCTGGAGGAGTTCACCTACAAGTTCCAGAAGAAGATCGTGAAGGCCTGGCTGCTGGAGGGGCACCGTGTAGATGGCCGCCAGAAGAACGAGATCCGTCCCCTGGACGCCGAGGTGGCCGTGCTGCCCCGTGTCCACGGCTCGGGCCTGTTTACCCGGGGCCAGACCCAGGTTCTCTCCGTCTGCACCCTGGATACCCTCTCCGCCAACCAGAAGCTGGACACCATCTGGGAGGAGACCGAGAAGCGCTACATGCACCACTACAACTTCCCCGGCTACTCCGTGGGTGAGGCCAAGCCCGCCCGCAGCCCCGGCCGCCGGGAGATCGGCCACGGCGCGCTGGCAGAGCGTGCCCTGCTGCCCGTGATTCCCCCGGTAGAGGAGTTCCCCTACGCCATCCGCGTGGTGTCCGAGGTGGTCTCCTCCAACGGCTCCACCTCCCAGGGCTCCATCTGCGGCTCTACCCTGGCGCTGATGGACGCCGGCGTGCCCATTAAGGCCCCGGTGGCCGGCATCTCCTGCGGTCTGATCCAGGACGACGACGGCTCCTTCACCACCTTTATCGACATTCAGGGCGTGGAGGACTTCCACGGCGAGATGGACTTCAAGGTGGCCGGCACCAAGAAGGGCATCACCGCCATTCAGATGGACCTGAAGAACGACGGCCTGACCATGGAGATCATTCAGAACGCACTGGACATCACCTACGATGCCCGCTGCCAGATTCTCGACCAGGTGATGTTGCCGGCAATTGCCGAGCCCCGGCCCGAGGTCAGCAAGTACGCCCCCAAGATGGTCACCATGCACATTGACCCGGACAAGATCCGCGAGGTCATCGGCAAGGGCGGTAGCGTCATTCAGAAGATCGTGGCCGAGTCCGGCGCCAAGATCGACATCGACGACGACGGCACCATCCACATCGCCTCCCCCGACGCCGAGAGCTGCGCCATCGCCAAGAAGTGCATCGACGATATCGTGTTCGTGCCCGAGGTGGGCGCCCTGTACTATGGCCGCGTGGTGCGCCTGATGACCTTCGGTGCCTTCGTGGAGCTGGCCCCCGGCAAGGACGGCCTGGTGCATATCTCCAAGCTGGCCGACCACCGCATCGAGAAGGTGGAGGACGCCTGCAAGATCGGCGACATGATGTGGGTAAAGGTCACGGAGATCGACGAAAAGGGTCGCGTGAACCTGAGCCACAAGGATGCCATGAAGGAGATCAAGGCCAAGGAGGCCGCCGGCGAGCCCATCAAGTAAGGCCCGGATTTTTACCCGAATACAGCAGCAGGAGGACACCCCGACGGTGTCCTCCTGTTTTTAGACTGTCGAAAAATCCTTCGGGTTTTTCCGACAAAAGGATGGCAGTCTGCTGCGCGCAATTATTATATTGACAGGTTTTATTCAAATTGCTGTAATTTCGTCAGGCGCTGCACGAACGGCAGGCGGTTGGCTACATCTCCGAGAGGAGGTGGTAGATATGCCTATTACGATCACGCTACATATCTTCGGATATACAGTAACGATTCGTATTAAAACAGGCGAAAACCGCCACCCGGCACGGTGACGGTTTTCTTAGCTTTGGCTAAAAACTTAATATAAATTTTTGATTATCTTTTCATATCTTCTTAAATGTCCGCAAAGCCTTATTTTATCAGCTTTACGGGCATTTCTCTTTTCGGCTGATA
>QWBY01003143.1_pt1 | contig 12711 bp, 11 predicted proteins | sample 1972471 | NCBI WGS metagenome assembly QWBY01 (sample SAMN09866722, study PRJNA288562) | Human gut metagenome isolate term6_stool, whole genome shotgun sequencing... | reverse complement strand
CAGAAAAATAAAAATTTGTAGGACACAGAGTCCATAGCCAAAACTGAAAAAGTATAATAATAGCAAGATTCTACGATGATAGGTGTTAAACTTGGGCTATCATTTCTCCCACTCCGTATGTGGTCGTTCTCATAGGATTGTGTTCTGTTTCGTCCAATAAGGTAAGTCCAGCTGCCGCAGCCATTTCCATTATTGCGGTTGTTCCGTCGGTGGTAATGGCATATTTTGAAATGATAGGGCGCATGAATGGGTCGTGAGCAGGGCAAGTTGTCCACTTCGTTTTTAGACTTTTGCAAATTGCTTCGGTCGTACCTTCGCCTCCGTCAGCCATTGGTAGTCGTATAATTTTAGCATGTGGGCATACTTTTATGATTCCTTTAGCCGCTGCATTGACCGCTTCTTCAGCTGTCAATGAACCTTTAAATGAATCGAAAGCAAGGATTATTTTCATAGTTTTTCATAGTAATACTTCGTGTAACTACCTTTTTTATAAGGTGGTACAGGCTTTCTTCGCTTATCAATGATTTTTTTTAAGTTATAGGCTTCTTTATAATATCTTGGCAGTAAACTATCGTTGGGGTAATAAATTCGAACGTAATGCGCAAATTTTTCTAAGTTTTTATCTAATAAAAATCCTACAAGTTGGTATTGGGCAGATTTCTTCGTAGCCTTGTGAATGATGCTATCTTGAATCAATAATGAGTGAACCTTTCCAGGACGTAAGACATCTTTACCGCCTACTAAGTTATATTCGAATAATTTGTCGGCAAGTTGCCCCTTGTGCGCCAAGCTATAAATGGTGAGCATGGTGGTTGTGGAGTCCGATAAACCACACTTTTGGATAACTTTTAATGCTTCGCTATACTCCTTGTTGCGAACCAATGCTTCGATATGCGCTTTTTTATGAAAAAGACTATCGGAATTGCTGTAAAGTCCCATGCTGCAAAACATCAAAAGCATAATGAGATTGTTTACCCAAAATAGTTGCGAACCTAAGCCTTCGCCCCTTAATGCTGGTTCGTATGGTTCGTAATTTTTGATGTAAACCATTGATGCACCCCAAATAACAAGGAGTAGGGGAGCAATCCATGCCCACGCTCCAAACGTAATCGTATTGGAAGTGTCTGGGTTAATATCAGTTATGATGGTCAAAAATAAAACTGACGGGAAGAAAGTGAGTGCATAACCTCGTTTTTTTAACTTAAATAACGAGTTTACAGCCCATTGTAGTAATTGCAAAGTTAGGGTGATTAAGATTGCTCCCAACCACGAAACATAGTGGGTTTGTCCGTTTGACGCAATATGCTGTGCTATGGTCAGCGTGTCTGCTTGGTAGAAAAATACAAAACAGAAAGTGAATATGCAAAACAGAAGATTGCAAAATAACCTAATTAGTTTACTCTCGTCTTTCATTCGATATTATTTTTTCTTTAAAACCAATGCACTGCGTGCAGGAATATAGACTTTTAACCAACCTTTCTTTTGTTCTTTGTATAAAGGGTCGGTTATGGTAGTATGATTTATCTTTTCGTCTACAAAGCCATTTCCGCCAAATTCCCATGAATCGGTGTTCAAAACTACGTTGTAAGTGCCTTCAGGAACAAGGAAACCATAATCAGCGAAGGAATGATTAGGCGAGAAATTAAAGATAAATATCAAGTCGTTACGGCTGAAAGCTAATATTTGGTCGCTATCGTTGTGCCAAATTTCTTGTAGAGGTGTGTTGTTAAAGTCCTTTTCTAACTTTAATGTTTCCAACATTTTCTGGTCGAAATCGCCTAAGTAGTGGTAGCATAACTCCTTGTTATCCACTAAATTCCATTGCCTCCGCGCATATTTATGGCTCCAACCATTGCCTTCTCTTGGGAAATCAATCCATTCGGGGTGTCCAAATTCGTTCCCCATGAAGTTTAAGTAACCACCATTTATGGTTGCAGCTGTAGCCAATCTTATCATTTTGTGTAAGGCAATTCCACGTCTTGCACGGTCGTTTTCATCTCCTTTCTTAAAGTGCCAATACATATCGGCATCGATAAGACGGAAAATAATGGTTTTATCGCCTACCAATGCTTGATCGTGTGATTCGCAATAAGATATTGTTTTCTCGTCAGCACGTCTGTTTTTAATCTCCCAAAAGATAGATGAAGGCTTCCAATTTTCGTCAGATAGTTCTTTAATTGTTTTTATCCAGTAATCAGGAATATTCATTGCCATGCGGTAATCAAAACCATATCCACCATCTTTGAACTTTGCTGCGAGTCCTGGCATTCCAGAAACTTCTTCTGCAATGGTAATCGCATGCTTATTAACTTCATGGATAAGACAGTTTGCTAAGGTTAAGTAGCAAATCGCATTGTCATCTTGATGTCCATTGAAGTAGTCGGCATATCCACCAAAAGACTCTCCTAAGCCGTGGCTATAATATAGCATTGAGGTAACGCCATCGAAACGGAAACCATCAAAATGGTATTCTTCTATCCAATATTTACAGTTTGAAAGTAAGAAATGTAATACTTCATTTTTGCCATAGTCAAAGCAAAGAGAATCCCAAGCAGGGTGTTCACGGCGTTGTCCAGGATAGAAATATTGGTTAGGGTCGCCAGCTAAATTGCCTAAACCTTCTAACTCATTTTTTACAGCGTGTGAATGAACAATATCCATGATAACTGCCAAACCGTTTGCGTGTGCTTCGTCAATGAGTGCTTTCAATTCTTCAGGAGTTCCAAAGCGTGAACTTGCTGCAAAAAAAGAACTTACATGATAGCCAAAACTACCATAATAGGGGTGTTCTTGGATTGCCATAATTTGAATTGCGTTGTATCCCGCTTTTACAATTCGTGGCAATACGTTGTCTTTAAATTCAGTATAAGTGCCTACTTTTTCAGCATCTTGTCCCATACCGATGTGGCATTCATAGATAAGAAGTGGGTTTATGGTAGGTTTAAATGATTTCTTTTTCCATGTATATTCTTCATCTGGAAACCATACTTGTGCCGAAAATATCTTTGTTTGTTCGTCTTGAACAACTCTATCAGCCCATGCTGGAATGCGTTCTCCTTCTCCTCCGCACCAGCTAACCTGCATTTTATACAAATTGCCGTGCTTTATTTTATCTTCGTCAATGGTTAATTCCCAATCTCCGCTGTCTGTGATACGATTACATTTATATTCGTCAGTTTTCTGCCATTGGTTGAAATCACCTATTAAATAGATATTGGTAGCATTCGGTGCCCATTCACGGAAAATCCATTTTCCATTTGCTTTGTGTAATCCGTAATACTTGTAACCATTCGCAAAGTCAGAAAGTGTTTGTTTTCCGTCATTGGTTAATTGTTTTATTTTATTGACAGCGTTTTGATGTCGCCCACAAATCGCTTCGTTATAAGCTGCTAAGTAACTATCATTTTTAGCAATACCCATTAATTGCACCTTGTTATTTATTGCTTCTTTTTTAGCAGAAGACTTCTTTTCCTGAATCTTTTTAATCATGATAGTTCTTTGATTTTATTAATTTGTATGGCGAATACCATTTTCATAGTATCCGCGTGTTGTAACGTTCGTACACCATTTTTATCTTCTTCTATTGCATTTCCAAAACGTTTCCCTTCTTTATAATCCCCCCGAAATTTACTTCCGTCAGCAAAATAAATCGTTACCGTGCCGTTCATTTTTCCATTTTTGAACAGACCATCTATAATGTCTTTATTATGCTTGGTGAGTTTTCCTTGTCCATTTTGCAAGTCATTCTCCCAATTACCAACATAAACATCACCATTTTTCCAAGTCATTGAGCCGTATCCATTTCTCATTCCTTTTAGGAAATGACCTGTATAAATGTCGCCGTTTTTATAGCGCATAATCCCTTCTCCTGTGCGTTCGTCTTCAAAATAATCGCCTTCATATACGTCGCCATTACTAAATTTATACACGCCCTTTCCATGGCGTAAGTCGTTTTTCCAATCGCCGCTATATTCTTCGCCTCGTGTGTAGAGGTAAAAGCCTTTTCCTTCTTTTAGATTGTTCACCCAATTGCCGATATAGGTAGTTCCATCTTCCCAAACGAATTTGCCATGACCATTTTTTTTGTCATCTTCCCATTGACCATCATAGTATGCACCATTGGAAAAAGTGTAACGACCCATGCCGTTGCGTTTGTCCATTATCCATTTCCCGTCGTATTTGTCCCCATTAAAATAGTACATTACGCCGCGTCCTTGTTGATAATCTTTGTACCAAAGTCCATCGTATTTATTGCCGTTTTTAAATGTAAAAACGCCTCTACCATGTTGTTGGTCTTGAAACCATTGTCCAATATATTTTTCTCCGTCAGAAAAAACGTATATTCCTTCTCCCTGACGTTTCCCTTTCACGTATTCGCCTTCGTAGTAGTCCCCATTTTTGTAGGTTGCTTTTCCTTTTCCTTCAGGTCTTCCGTGCAATAATTCGCCTTTATATTGTCCTCCGTCCCTTGTTGTAACGTTTTGCCCTAACGAAAATAGGGGTAAAACGGAGAAGATGATTGTTATATATAGATTTTTCACTGTTTTATTTTCTTTAAAAAGTAACTTCCGTACTTATGCTTTTGATATCAACACAAAGAAAGTTTATTTTCATTTTGCCGAGTGCAGCAACATCTTATGCAAAGATACATTTTAAAAACGGCTTTAGCAAAAATCTAAACTTTTTTTCACTAATTCCAATTCTGTTTAAAAAATATCTTTTGGTAGATTTCTTGTTTTTAGCAATCAAGAAATTATGGCAACCAAGTCGTTACCATGATATAATCCTTGTGAAAAGTAATATTTATTTTGACAGAAATATTATTCTTTAAGTTTGTAACTTCTTGTCTTTCAATGTCCACTTTCATATCTTGATAACCTAAATGCTCTTCAGAAAACAGCTTATAAACAGCTTCTTTTGCACACCATGTTATCAATAAATCTTCTGTTGTCGTGTAATTTTCGTCTTTATGTAAAAATCTTTTTGCAATTTTCTGAATACGTTCCGACCAATATTCTATATCAATACCCACGCGTAATGCTTTGGAAAGCAGTATGGCAAGGTAGCCTTTCGAATGTGAAATGCTGATGTTATAATCTTGAATGACTGGTTTTCCATTTTCATCGTGGGTGATTTTGACTTCTTTTTCTAATATTTTAGAAAGTAGTTCGTTTGCACCTTTGCGCTCTTCTTGGCGTCCTAATCCTATTGTTTGGACTCCCAAAATTACATCTTTAGCAAGATTTTTGATGCTTCTTTCCATCTTTGAGCGTTACTTTTATCTTGTTAATGCGACGATTATCAATGGCAAGTATTTCAAAAATGAAATGTTTGAACTTTAAACGTTCATGTAAAACAGGAAACTCTCCTTTTATTTGGAGCAACAAACCTGCTAACGAGTCAGCTTCAGCATGTAATTCTTCTGAAGTTTCATCGTCTATATCCAATACTTTTGCAAAGTCGCCAATAGAAGTTTTGCCTTCAAAAATATAAACATAATCAGATATTTTTCGATAGAATTGCTGGTCGTCATCAAATTCATCATTGATTTCTCCAACAATTTCCTCTAATATATCCTCTAAAGTAACAATGCCACTTGTGCCGCCAAATTCATCGACCACAATGGCAATATGTACTTTGTTTTCTTGAAATTCACGCAACAAATCGTCAATTTTCTTTGTTTCAGGAACAAAATAAGGTGGGCGAATCAAACTTTGCCATCTAAAAGTTGTTGGCTTATTAAGATAGGGTAGAAGGTCTTTAATGTATAAAATTCCTCTTATGTTGTCTTCATTGTCTTGATAAACAGGGATTCGCGAGTAATTGTTTTCTACGATACACTTTAAAACTTGCGAATAATTAGACCGAATATCAAGGTCAATAATATCTTGCCGTGATGTCATTACCTCTTTTGCTGTTTCATCAACAAAGCGGATAATGCCTTCTAACATTTCTTGTTCGTTGCTAATTTCGCTTTTGTTTGTAAGCTCTAACGCTTGCTCCAACTCGTCCATGGAGAGTTTTCTATTCTCTTTTTTTACAATCTTTTCGGCGAAAGTACTGCTTTTGAGAAGAATAGATTCGAATGACCAAAACATTTTTCTTGCCAACATAATACCTTTTACGGTACAACGACAGAATTTTAAAGGATTCATGCTGCTATATACTTTCGGCATAATTTCGCCAAATAGGAGCAGAAGGAAAGTAAGAAAAACAGTAGCACACAATATTTCAACCCATTCAACCTTAAAGATAACCATGCGTCTGAGGGCATATCCAGAAAGCATGACAATGGTAACATTAACTAAATTGTTTAAAATCAAAATCGTAGCTAATGTTCTTTCGCTATCTTCTCTTAATTCTTGAATGTGTTTATCGGTGTTACTTTTATTGGGTTCAAGTTCGTCTAAATCGTTAGGAGTAAGACTAAAGAAAGCAATTTCCGAACCACTTGCAAATCCTGATATGTAGAGCAAAATACAAACTAAGGCGATAGCAATAAGCACGCCTATTGAAGGTGCTTGAAATTCTACATACGAGGAAAGTAAATTAGCAATATCGTTCATTAAAATGGAGATTCTTCCTGTGCTTGTGCAGGAATATTATTTGGGGCATTTGTTGTAAGATTTTGTGTTTCTTTTGTTCCTTCTGTCTTTTTGGGTGCAGAAAGCCATTCCAATGTGTCCGCATAGATTTCCGTTACTTGACGTCTCATGCCCTTTTTATCATCGTAACTTCTGTATCTAATTTTGCCTTCAATACAAATTTTATCGCCTTTGTGAATATATTGCTCAGCATATTTTGCTAATTGTTTGAACAATACGATGTTATGCCAATCGGTATGGTCAGGAACTTGCGTGCCGTTCGCCAATGTATAGCCTCTTTCTGTTGTTGCCAAAGAAAAGGAAGCAACACATTGGTCTACATCGTAATAGCGCACTTCAGGTTCTTTCCCCACATGGCCAATGAGCATAACTTTATTCATAGCGATGAAAATTTATTATTATTTCCACATACCGAGGTATCTGAAAGTAAAGTTTTTTCCTTTAGCTGAAGGAAATTGGCTTCTTCCATCTACTCTTTCTTTCAAGTAGTCGACAATTCTGTTGTAGCAATCAATTCCTGAAATAGATTTACATCTTGCTACGAACTGTGTATCACGATATTCGTGTTTGCCAGTTGCTGCGGTATAAACCACACGTTTGAAGTTTAACGCACCTTCGTACCAACCGTCACGTTCTTCGTTGAGGTGCATAATCGTTGGATTGTCCTTTTTCAGCATTACAGCACTACTTCTGACTGCCTTCTTTTGTTTGAAATCAAGCATCGTTTGTGCTTCTGTTTTTATGATGATAAAGTAAATCCGTGGACGTACTTTGTATCTTTTCGGGTAATAAACATCGCTATCAGCGTAAACTCTGATGTCATCTTCTAATTCAGGTGTAAGCTGAATGTCTGGAATCGATGCAAGGAAATCTAAAGCTTCTTCAACATTGTATGCCAATGTTTCGTTGTCAAAATATCTTAAATATAAATTCATTTAGTCGGTGCTAGTATGTTTCTCTAAAAAATAAAATGAATGAGCGGAAAACGAGACTCGAACTCGCGACCCCAACCTTGGCAAGGTTGTGCTCTACCAACTGAGCTATTTCCGCAACTTGTAAGAACTTTCTTACTAAGTGAAGAGGAGGAGACTCGAACTCCCACGAAGCAATTTTCACTACCCCCTCAAAGTAGCGCGTCTACCAATTCCGCCACCTCTCCAAAAAAATCTTTTATTTCTATAAGTAAGTGCCCAAGACAGGACTCGAACCTGCACGTTATAAACACACGCACCTGAAACGTGCGCGTCTACCAATTCCGCCACTTGGGCTAATCGAGAACAGGTCTCTAAAAGATACTTATATCAATAAATAATGAGCGGAAAACGAGACTCGAACTCGCGACCCCAACCTTGGCAAGGTTGTGCTCTACCAACTGAGCTATTTCCGCAATAAAACATTTCGCTAAATGTTGATTTGTCGGGGCGACAGGATTCGAACCTGCGACCACCTGTTCCCAAAACAGGCGCGCTACCGGACTGCGCTACACCCCGTGCTTTTCGTTGTGGATTGCTCCATTTCTGAATTGCGAGTGCAAAGATACTATGTTTTTTTTATTCCACCAAAAAAAATAAACTTTTTTTTTCTCGATTTTTTGCGAGTTTCGTTAGCTAAAACATATATCTCGGTAAAATTGAGATAGTTACGAGAATTCTTAAATTTTAAACAAAATTGAGTAGAATGAAAATGCTCACATGATTTAATAATAGTATTGTACTTTTCATTTTATCCGGGGCTTCTGAAATTCAAAACAGGTTGTTTTTAGATAAAAAACAGGTTGTTTTTAGATGAAAAACAACCTGTTTTGAACGTTAATATATATCCTTTTTAGATTTCTCTATACCATCGGTCGTTAGCAAAATTTCTTTATCGCCAATTTTTGCTTCGTAAAATGGTGGTTGTTCTCTCAATGAAATGCTATCGTATTTGAAAGGCGCAACGACTGTTTCCTTGTAATCGGGCAAAACTAATCCCATTTTTCCATTTTTTTGTGCCATGATAGGCATGGTGCGGAGGTCGTCTACATATACATACGATGTGCGCAGAAATTCGTATTCTGGCTTTAAAATGGTTTTACCATGGTGGTCAATGATGCCAAATTTCCCATTTTCCTCTATTACTTTGTGGAATTGAATGTAAGTGTCTTCTAATATTTTTAGGTATTTCTCCATTTTCTGCTCATCATTGATAAGCATAATTAAATATTCGAAAGTGTCGCAATAATTTGCCATGGAGCGTGCTAACACTACTTTCATGTCTAATCCGTTCAATGCTTTCCGATTTAAATCCAAATAACGTGCGATAGCTTTTTCTTTTTCTTCAAGACTGAGTGATTCTAAAGCCTCTTCAAATCTAAGCATGTGGGCTTTCGACCCTTTCATCGCCTTAATGTATCGGTGAATTTGTCGTCCCATTTCCTTGCAGGCGAAATGTCTAATTTGTCTTTCTTCAATCGGGTCGGTATATTCGCGTATGATTTTTTCTTGCTCTTTCATCTTGTAATCTCCTTTTCTTTCTAAATTAGACATACGATTTCTTACTTCCTATTGCGTGTTTACGCAAGCTGTATAGTGCAAATATACTGTAATTCGTCTTATGAACCAAATCTTTTTTGTATTTTTGTCGTGGAAAATTAAATATACTTATTGTAAGTAGATGGAGCAAAGCAAAAATCAAGAAAATAATTATATAGAAGTAAAGGGCGCTAAAGTTAATAATTTAGCGAATATTGATGTTAATATTCCTCGCGAAAAATTGGTTGTTATTGCAGGTGTTTCAGGTTCAGGAAAATCATCTTTGGCATTTGACACATTATATGCAGAAGGTCAGCGTCGTTATGTAGAAAGTTTATCGGCTTACGCACGCCAATTTTTAGGACGAATGGCTAAGCCTGAAGTTGATTTTATTAAAGGTTTGCCACCTGCAATTGCAATCGAGCAGAAGGTGATTTCGCGCAATCCACGTTCTACGGTAGGCACATCAACTGAAATTTATGAATATTTGCGTTTGCTTTATGCTCGCATCGGGCGTACTTTCAGCCCCATTAGTGGCGAAGAAGTGAAGCGTCATACGGTGGAAGATGTCATTGAAAAGGTGGGAACTTTCTCGGCTGGAACGAAGTTTTGTATTCTTTCTCCGCTGCATGTAGGAGAAGGGCGCACCATAGCTGACCAATTGGAAATGCAAGTGCAAGAAGGCTATGCGCGTATTTATGTGAATGGAGAAATTTTGCGCATTGAGGATTGGCTGGAAACACATCGTGAAAACGGAGAAATCTCAGTTTCTGATATTTATCTCGTTATCGACCGCCTGTCAGTTGATACTTCCAAAGAAGCAATTTCGCGTTTAACTGATTCGTGTGAAACGGCTTTCTATGAAGGCGATGGTGTTTTGCGCTTGTTGGTGATGCCTTCAAACTTGATATATGATTTTTCTACGCGCTTCGAAGCTGATGGTATAAAGTTTGAAGAACCTAATGATAATATGTTTGCGTTCAATTCTCCACTCGGTGCATGCCCTACTTGTGAAGGCTTTGGGCAAGTAATGGGAATTGATGAACGTTTGGTCGTTCCTAATTCTACGCTCTCTGTTTACGATGGGTGTGTACAATGTTGGCATGGCGAAAAGTTAAAGGTATGGCAAACAGAGTTTTGTCGGCGTGCAGCTGTGGATAATTTCCCTGTTTTCAAGCCTTATTTTGAATTAACACGTGAGGAAAAAGACCAACTTTGGCATGGTTTACCAAGTGAGCGAAAGGCTAAATTAAGCGATAGAATTTGTATTGATGCTTTCTTTGATATGGTAAAAGAGAACCAATACAAAATTCAATATCGTGTACTTCTTAGTCGTTATCGTGGTAAAACGCTTTGTCCTGACTGTCACGGACGTCGTCTAAAAAATGAAGCAACATGGGTAAAGATAGGAGGAAAAGCCATTACCGACTTGGTGGATATGCCTATTGGAAAGTTGAAAGAATGGTTTGATGCTTTAAAACTCACCGAACAGGAACAAAAAGTAAGTAAACGTTTGATGATAGAAATCACCAATCGCATTCAGTTTTTATTAGATGTGGGCTTAGGTTATTTAACGCTTAACCGACAATCTAATACTTTGAGTGGTGGCGAAAGTCAGCGCATTAATCTCACTACTTCCTTAGGTTCGTCATTGGTAGGTTCGCTTTATATCTTAGATGAACCAAGTATAGGGCTTCATAGTCGTGATACCGACCGATTAATTCATGTTCTTAAAGAGTTGCAAGCCATTGGAAATACGGTTGTTGTGGTGGAACATGATGAGGAAATAATCCGTGCTGCTGACCATTTGATAGATGTTGGTCCCGATGCAGGTCGTTTGGGTGGTAGAATCGTTTACGATGGAGCTGTTCCTGTGATTGATGATAAGAATAAAGCGCAGTTATTAAAAGATTTTCCAGAATCGCATACCATAAAATATCTTACCGCAGCCGAAACGATTGCAGTTCCAATGAGTCGTCGCCCATGGAATCTTTTCATTGAAATAAAAGGCTGTCGTATGAACAATCTGAAAGGTTTGGACGCAAAAATACCGCTCAACGTGATGACAGTCGTTACGGGTGTTAGTGGTAGTGGCAAGTCTTCATTAATAAAAGGTACGTTATACCCCGCCTTAAAGCGAAGAATGGACGAAGTTGCCGATTTACCTGGAGAATTTAGTTCACTAACTGGCGATGTAGACCAGATTAAACACATTGAATTTGTAGACCAAAACCCGATAGGAAAAAGTTCTCGTTCAACGCCAGCAACATACGTTAAGGCGTACGATGAGATACGCAAACTTTTTTCCGAGCAGCAATTAGCAAAGCAATTGGGCTTTACACCACAATATTTTTCGTTCAATGCTGACGGCGGACGTTGTGAAGAATGCAAGGGAGCGGGCGAGATTACCATTGAAATGCAATTCATGGCCGACTTAGTTTTAGAGTGTGAGGAATGTCATGGTAAGCGTTTTAAGCGTGAAGTATTAGACGTTACGTTTGATGAAAAAAATATTCATGATGTGTTAAACATGACCGTTTCCGATGCCATTGGATTCTTCAAAGAGCATAAGCGCAAAGCTATTGTCGCTCGATTGCAACCACTTGAAGACGTAGGCTTAGGTTATATCAAGTTGGGACAAAGTTCTTCAACCTTATCAGGTGGTGAAAGTCAGCGTGTTAAGTTAGCTTATTTCATAGGGCAAGAGCGACAAGAACCATCATTATTTATCTTTGATGAACCTACAACAGGTTTGCATTTCCACGATATTAAGCGACTTTTGAAAGCCTTCGATGCTTTAATCTTGAAAGGACACTCGGTATTGGTCATTGAACACAATATGGAAGTGATAAAATGTGCAGATTACATTCTTGATATTGGTCCCGATGGTGGTGAGAAAGGCGGAAAACTTGTAGCTTCTGGCACCCCCGAAGAAATTGTAAAGTGTAAAGATAGCCTAACTGGTAAATATCTTGCCGAAAAATTAGCGTAGTAAAAGCCGTTGAAGTGGTAGTTGGGTGAAAGCCTACGAAATCTCTATTATCTTCCCAAAGTTTTTCTTTGGGAAGATTTTTTGTATATATTGTTTATTTAAAACCGTTATTTTGTTAATAAATGTTTTATTCTGTCCATTTATTTGGATTAATTATCAATAAAGTGTATATTTGCTATGTGTTTTTTAGGATTTAGATTTTTGCTAAATCCCTTTCTCGAGGTTGGTAGCTTCCTGCACCAACCTCTTTTGATTACGTCAATTGGAAAAATCCAATACCCCTATAAATCTAAAACTATCCTGCAATTTGACCTATGCGCCGAAAAAATATCCTTGAGTTTGTGGTGTAAATAAAAAAACTGAACCTTTATGAGATTCAGTCTTTACTTTATTCTTTGATTTTATGGCGTAACCATGCTTTGTATATCATGTGCCACCACCTTGAGATGGGACGTCCCCACACTGTTTCCGATGGAAAATCGATAGCAAAGTGGAAGTTACGATACATTTCAAGGAAATATTGTGAATAAACAGATTTTCCGCCAAACTTAAATCGCTCATCATGAAATCCAAAATTACCGCTCAAAACAATTTCACGTTCAAG
>QWBY01002542.1_pt1 | contig 12711 bp, 12 predicted proteins | sample 1972471 | NCBI WGS metagenome assembly QWBY01 (sample SAMN09866722, study PRJNA288562) | Human gut metagenome isolate term6_stool, whole genome shotgun sequencing... | reverse complement strand
CGGCGGCGGGCAGCCCATCCACGACAACATGGAGCTGGCGGAGAGCCGGGGCAATGTGCTGTGGGCCCTGGACAAGGCGGAGCCTGTGCGCTTCTCCCACGAGAATCCGGATGTGGCGGCCCTGTATCGGGATTACCTGGGCACACCCATGAGCCCCCGGGCCCACCACCTGCTGCACACGGACCACAACGGGTGGAAGATGCCCTCAGAAAAGTAATAGAAAAACCTCTCTTTGTCATTCCGAGGGAGCGCAGCAAGCGTGGGAATCCGTTCTTTTATCTCTAAAGTCCAAGAGAAGAACCGGATTGCAAAGCCCGCGCGCGGGCTTCAAAATGACAGGCGCAATAACTGCCAAAGCCCGGCGGACTTTTAAAAAGTCTGCCGGGCTTTATACGCTCGTGGGCAGAATGAAAAAAACCAGGTCCAAGGACCTGGTTTTTTTGGAGCTTGTGGCCGGACTCGAACCGGCGACCTGCTCATTACGAGTGAGCTGCTCTACCAACTGAGCCACACAAGCATCGCTTTTCAAGCAGGGATTATTATAGCATCTTTTTCTTCCCGCGTCAACTCTCATTTTTCCGGGGACGGCGGGAAATACAGTCTGTATTCCCGGGCTTCCTTTTGATGCATTTCCCGGGCCCGTATGGTTTTACTCTTTTTTTCTCGACGGTTTTCGTCAAAATCACGGGGCTTCCCGCCGATTTACATAATACCTTTGCAATTCATATTCTACGATTTGTTATCCACATTATCCACATAGTATTCCACATACACAAATCCTTATATTTCAGCATCTTTTTCCCTATTGGCCCCTTTTAAGCGCCGGAGCAGCTTTCATTTTTGGCATAATTTGAATTTACATAATTCTCATTTTTTCCAAGAACTGACAGAGCCGCTTTTTTCTATCATTTTTCCCCTTGACAGAAAAAGGGAGAGGCCGGATATTGGCTTCTCCCTTTGCTGTTTTTTGCGGGTATTTATTTTCCCGAGCCGGGGCAGACGGCTTCCCAGCTTCCCTTTTTCACAGGGAGGCGAAGATGGCGCAGCCCTTTTTCCTCACCCAAATATAGAGCAGCACGGCGGCAGCCAGCGTCAGGGCAAGGAAGGCCGCCATGTATGCCGCGAAGCCCATGTGCCGGCCCACCAGAAAATACAGGGCCGCCATCGCCGCCGCATAGGCCCAGCCGCCCAGCAGGGCGATGGCCACCGCCCCGCTCTGCTTGATGGGGGTGATCTCGCTGGTCCAGTGGAGATTGGGCATTTTCAGGCCCAAAAATAGGTTCAGCAGGGCGGAGAACACCAGGAACACCGCCGCCAGGGCCAGCACCGCTGCCATTTGCACCGCCGGAAAATCGCACACGGCCACAAGGCACACCCCCAGCACCGCCCCGGGCACCGCCGTAAGCAGCAGGTGCATGCGGAGCTTGGCCCGGAGGACCTGCCAGGCCGTCACCGGCAGAGACTGGGCCAGCCACAGGCTTTTGCCCTCCAGAGACACGGAGGGGGCGGCCATATCGTTCATGCTGATGAGGGCGCACACCGCCGCGCACAGCAGCACCGACACCGTCTCCGTGTCCACGGGAAGCACCAGGGACACAGCCCCCAGGAAGTCCCGGCCCTTCCATATAAGGGCCACGGCGGCCACGACCATGCCCAGGATGCCCATGCCGCAGTTGAGCATATAGTTGGCGCTGGCGGTAAACCGGCGCAGCTCCCGGCCCAGCAGGGCCCGGTCGGGGCTATGCAGGCCCACGGCTCTTTCCCGGTACACCACCTTGGCCACGGCCCCGGTGGAGGTGGCCAGGCGCAGAAAGCTCCGGGCTATAAGATACCACACCAGGGCAAACACGCCCAGGGTCGCCGCCGCCACTATGGCTATGGCCCCGGCATCGCCCACAGCCACCCGGCCCACCAGGTACAGGGGGTATGCCCCGCTGCGGATGGTGTCGCCATAGAGGGCGGCGTTGGCCAGCAGCTCCCGGAGCAGATCCCCGGCCTTGGCATAGAAGAAGTAGTACGCACCGATGAACGCCAAAGACACCAGCATGGTGATAAAGCTCTTATTTTTCAGCTTCTGACTGATCTTCGCCACCACCCAGCCCAGGACACAAGAGAGGGTCAACACGAAAACGGACAGCAGAAGCAGCTGGATAAGGCACCCCACCACCACAGGAGCCGTGATGCCCTCCACCACCCAGTACACGATGATAGCCGGGAGCAGCACCACCCCGGAATACATAAGGCCCATGAGGTAGACGCTCACCAGCCGGGCGGCCATGACGGTGCGCACGGGGATGGGCATGGAGAGGAGCAGATCGTTATCCTTAGCCATATAGAGGGTGGAGTAGGTGTTGAACACGCTGCCGAAGATGCCCAGAAAGGCCGCCAGCAGGGTCATGAGGGTAAAGTAGAACCAGGCAAGGCCCGCATCGGCCAGGGGGGCACACAGCTGCAGGGACAAGCCGGTGAACAGGCCGCCCAGCATACCCACCATGATCACCGCAAAAAACACGAAAAAGCCCACGGTGGCGGCCTTAGACCGGGCCCGGTTTTTCTTGGCGTCGTAGGTATAGCTTCGGAAGATCTCCCCCAGCTGCTTTTTTACCAGAATCTTCAGCATGACTCCTCCTCCAGCTCCAGGAAAACCTCCTCCAGGGAATCGTCTCCCTTTACCTCCTCCATGGTGCCGGAGCGGATAAGCCTGCCGCCCTTGATGATGGCCACCTTGTCGCAGAGTTTTTCCGCCACCTCCAGCACATGGGTGGAGAAGAAGATGGCGCCGCCGCTCTCACACAGCTCCCGCATCATGCCCTTGAGAATGTGGGCGGCCTTGGGGTCCAGGCCCACGAAGGGCTCATCCATGAGAATGAGCCGGGGCTGGTGGATCCAGGCGGCGATGATGGCCAGCTTCTGCTTCATGCCGTGAGAATAGGCTGCGATGGCCTGGCCCAGGTCGTCCGTCAGGGCGAAGAGGTCGGCATACTTATGAATGCGCTCCCGGCGGGTCTGGGCATCCACGCCGTAGATGTCGGCGATGAAATGCAGGTACTTAATGCCCGTCATGTACTCGTACAGGTCGGGATTATCGGGGATGTAGGCCATCTCCCTTTTGCAGGCCAAGGGCTCTTGGCGGATGGACTTGCCGTCCACGAAAATATCCCCCCGGTCAAACTCCAGGATGCCCACCGCCGCCTTCAGCGTGGTGGTCTTGCCTGCGCCGTTGTGACCGATGAAGCCGTAGATCTCCCCGGCCCGGATGTGCAGGCTCAGGTCATCCACAGCCTTTTTCTCGCCGTAGAGCTTGGTAAGATGATCAATTTTCAGCATAGCTTTCTCCTCCGTCTCTTAAAATTCCATGGTAAGGCCCACCTGCAGCGGATACAGGCGCCGGCCCAGGGTACGGGCCAGGCGCTCATAGGCCTCCGGGCCGGTGCAGTGACCGGTGCAGATGTAGGCTACACCGGTGGCCTCCAGCTTTTGGGCCAGGGTCTTGATCTCCGCCTCCGACTTATTATACAGGTGGAAGCCGCCGATCATGGCCCGGACGGTTTTGCCCGGGAAGGCCGCCGCCACCTCATTTATGATGTTGTCCGCTCCGGCGTGGGAGCAGCTATTGAAAATAACCAGGCCCTCCTCCGTCTCCAGCACCAGGCTCTGCTCGTGGGAAAAGTCGTCCGGCTGCCACCGGCCTCCCACACGCCGGAACATATGCTCCCGCCGGCCCGCCTGCTGAAGGCCCGGGGTGGAGTGGGGCAGGAGGGTAACCCCGGGAAAAATCTCCGTTTTTTCCCGGACATAGAGGATGCGCCGGGAATAGTCCGACAGCACCGTGGGCGGGATGCCGATATAGCGGCGGAAGAGCCAGCGCCCTGTGTAGCAGTTGGCGGCGCAGGTAGGCCCCACATAGAAGGGGGCGTGGTCGTTGCGGCGGAAGAAGGCCTCCATGCCGTTTCCGTGGTCGTAATGGGCATGGGACAGCACCGCCGCATCCACGGCGGATAGATCCAGGCCCAGCTTCTCTGCGTTCTCCGCGAACAGCTCCGAGGCCCCGGTGTCCAGAAGGAGCTTTCGCTCCCCATATTCAATGTAAATGCACAGGCCCCACTCCCCCGGCAGGGCATCGCTCTTTCGGTTGTCTACCACCACAGTCGCACGCATGGTACTCCTCCTTTACGCCGCTTCAGGAACAATTTCAGGTGCAATGCGCTTGTAAAATTGTTTTTTCGGTTTTATTATACACTATTCTACCCGGCTGCTGTCAATATGCACTTGCCTATCTTTTCCCTTTGCGGATATAAAACGGCGCCGCCTGTCCGGGCGGCGCCGCAACGCTCATTCCTGCTCATTCAGATCCATCGTGGCGTAGGCGTTCAGGGAAAGGCTCCCCCGGCGGCCGGCCAGATACTCGTAGTAGCCCTGGGCGCCGATCATGGCACCGTTATCGCCGCAAAGGGCCAGAGGCGGCACGAACAGCGTGCAGCCCGCCTCATCGCAGGCGGCCTGCAGATCGGCACGGATAACGGAGTTGGCGGCCACACCTCCGGCGGCCACAATGGTCCTGCGTCCGCTGCGGCGGGCAGCCTCCATGGTCCGGGGCACCAGCTCGTCGCTGACGGCCCGGGCAAAGTCTCGGGCCAGAGCCGCCCGGTCCAGGGTCTCACCCTTTTGCTGGGCGTTGTGGGCCAGGTTCACCACGGCGGTTTTGAGGCCGGAAAAGCTCATGTCCAGGTCCGCCCCGTCCACATGGGCCCGGGGCAGGTGATAAACGCCCCCCTGAGACTGCTGTGCCAACTCGTCCATGGGCTTGCCGCCGGGATAGGGCAGGCCCAGGACCCGGGCCGCCTTGTCGAAGCACTCACCGGCGGCGTCGTCCCGGGTGGCCCCGAGAATTTCCATATCCGTGTAGTCCTTCACATCCACGATAAGGGTGTTACCCCCGGAGATGGCCAGGGCCAAAAAGGGCGGCTTCAGCTCCGGAAAGGCCAGGTAATTGGCGGCGATATGGCCTCGGATATGGTGTACCGGGATCAGGGGCACACCCAGGCTGTAAGCCACGCTCTTGGCAAAGCTCACCGCCACCAGCACCGCGCCGATAAGGCCCGGGGCGTAGGTCACGGCCACCGCGTCAATGTCCTTTTTCGTAAGGCCCGCGTCGGAGAGGGCCCGATCCGTCAGGCCGGAAATGGCCTCCACATGCTTGCGGGAGGCAATCTCCGGCACCACGCCGCCATAGAGGGCGTGCATATCCGCCTGGGAGAGGATGGCATCGGAGAGCGCTGTGCGCCCATCCCGCACCACCGCCACGGCGGTCTCGTCGCAGGAGGATTCAAAGGCCAGAATATTCATGCTTCCGCCTCCCCGTAGGTTTTTGTAAGGATCAGCGCGTCCTCCTTGGGCAAATCATAGTAGTTCTTCCGCCGGCCCGCCTGCCGGAAGCCAAAGCTCTCATAGAGGGCTATGGCCGCGGTGTTGGAGGGGCGCACCTCCAGGGTGAGGAAAGCCAGGTGACTACCCCGGGCGAAGTTTTCAAAAACGGACAGAAGCTGCGCCGCCACACCCCGGCGGCGATACTCCGGGAACACCGCCACATTGGTGATATAGCCCTCGTCGGCCACCACCAAAAGCCCCGCATAGCCCACCACCTTGCCGGTGTCTCCGTCCTGGGCAACCAAAAAAGCGGCGCACTGATTTTCCAGCTCCTCCGCCAGCATTTTGCGGCTCCAGGGCCGGGAAAAGCAGAGCCTCTCCAGCTTTTCCAGCTCCTCCAAATGGTCCGCATTCATGGGTACGATCTTTATATTCATCTCTTTATCCTTTCGCTTCCAGCCAGGTTTTGCCGCTGTGTGCCTGGGCGGGCAGGGGCACGGACAGGTGCACCACGCCGCTCATTTCCTCCTCCAGCAGCCGCTGCACGGTCTCCTTTTCTCCCTCCGGGCACTCCACGATCAGCTCATCGTGGACCTGCATAATGAGCTTTGCCGCCAGGCCCTCCGCCTGCAGGCGCTGCTCCACCCGCACCATAGCCAGCTTCATAATATCCGCCGCCGTGCCCTGGATGGGCATATTCAGGGCCACCCGCTCCCCGAAGGAGCGCATATTGAAATTAGAGCTTTTCAGCTCCGGCAGCGCCCGACGCCGATGCATGAGGGTCTCCACATAGCCCTTTTCCCGGGCCGTCTCCACCACCTGCTCCATGTAGTGCTTCACGCCCCGGTAGGTGTCAAAATACCGCTCCATATACTCCTTGGCCTCGGCCACGGACACGCCGATGTCCTGGGCCAGGGAAAAAGCGGAGATGCCGTACACAATGCCGAAGTTCACCGCCTTGGCACTGGAGCGCATCCGGCTCGTTACCTCCTCCGGGGCCACATGGAACACCTTGGCCGCCGTGAGGGTGTGGAAATCCTGGCCGGATAGGAACGCCTGCTGCATAGCCTCGTCCCCGGAAATGTGGGCCAGGAGCCGCAGCTCCACCTGGGAGTAGTCCGCATCCACCAGCACATGGCCCGGAGCAGCCACGAACATACCCCGAATGCGGCTGCCCACCTCGGTGCGGGTGGGGATATTCTGCAGATTCGGCTCCGTGGAGGAGAGACGGCCTGTGGCCGTCACCGTCATTTGGAAGCTGGTACGGATGCGGCCATCGGGCTCGATGACCTTCAGCAGGCCGTCGGCATAGGTGCTTTTCAGCTTGGCGTACTGGCGGTACTGCAGGACATCGGCCACAATGGGCGCCTGCCAGCGGAGCTTTTCCAGCACATCGGCGTTGGTGGACCAGCCGGTTTTGGTCTTTTTCCCATGGGGCAGCTGCATTTTTTCAAACAGCACCGTGCCCAGCTGCTTGGGGGAGTTGATGTTAAAGGTCTCCCCGGCCTGGTCATAGATGCGCTGCTCCAGGGCCGTTATCTTTCCGGCCATGTCCCGGCCAAAAGCCGCCAGAGCCTTGCCGTCCACCAAAAAGCCCCGGCGCTCCATTCGGGCCAGCACGGCGCACAGGGGCAGCTCCACGGTCTCGTAGAGCTCCGTCATGTCCATCTCCTGCAGTCTCTTTTTCAGCACCGGATGCAAAGCCGCCACCGCTGCGGTGTAGCTGAGCAGGGCCGCCTGGGCGGCAGCCCGATCCCCCAGGGGCGCAAAGGCGTCCGGCTCCAAATGGGCGGGGCCGGGCAGCTCCTCATTAAAATAGGTAACGAACAGGCGCGGGAGGTCGTAGCTCCCGGCAGTGGCGTCCGCCAGGTACGCAGCCAGCGCCGTGTCGAACACGAAGCCCTCCGTAGGCAGCGCCTGTACCAGGGCCGCCCCCATCAAATCCTTTATATTGTGGCCCACCTTGCGGATGTCGGCAGAGAACAGAGCCTTGAGTAAAGCGTGCCAGTCGCCGCCGTAGCGGTCGGCGTACAGCTCCGCCGCCAGGCAGGTGTCCCCTTCCGTCTCGCACTGCACCACCAGGGCCGACAGGTCTCCCAGGCCGTACACCGTGACAGCTTTCGCCTGCCGCCATAGCTGCAGCAGCTCCTCAGCCCGGGTCTGCTCCGTTACGATCTCCGCCGTGGCGGTGCAGTCCGGCTTTTCCTCCCGCTGCACGGCCCGCTTCAGGCCGTACTTTTCAATGAGCTTGGAAAACTCCAGCTTCAAAAACAGGTCATAAAGCTCCGGCTTAAAGGGCCGGCGCAGGTTCTCCTCCGGGGTGAAATCCAGGGGCACATCGGTGACGATGGTGGCCAGCCAGTAGCTGTGGCGGGCGCTCTCCTCCCCCTCGGTCAGCTTGCGGATGGCGGCGGGCTTGGCGTTTATATCCGGCAGGCGGCGATAAATCTCGTCGATGGAGCCGTACGCCTGCACCAGAGCCATAGCGGTTTTCTCGCCCACGCCGGGGACCCCCGGGATATTGTCCGAGGTGTCGCCCATCAGGGCCTTCAGGTCGATCATGTGGATGGGGTCGAAGCCGTAGGCCTCCCGAAAGGTCTCGGGGGTCATGTCCTTGGTGGTGGTCTGCCCCATGCGGGTAGACACCAGCTTCACCTTGGTGTGGTCGGTAATCAGCTGCAGGCTGTCCTTATCTCCGGTAACGGCCACGCAGTCCCAGCCGGCCCCCTCACACTTGCGGCTGATGGTGCCGATGAGATCGTCCGCCTCCCAGCCCACCAGCTCATAGCGGGGAATATCCATGGCGTCCAGCACCTGCTTCAGCACCGGTATCTGCATGGCCAGCTCCTCGGGCATGGCCCGGCGGGTGGCCTTGTAATTCTCGTCCGCCGCATGGCGAAAGGTAGGCTCCCGGCGGTCAAAGGTCACACACAGGGCCTCCGGCTGCTCCTCGTCCAGCAGGCGCTGCATCGTGGTCACGAAGCCGTACACCGCATGGGTAAAAAGCCCGTCCCGGGTACTCAGAGGCCGGATGCCGTAAAAGGAACGGTTGATGATGCTGTTTCCGTCAATAACCATCAGCTTCATGGGAAAGCCCTCCGTGAAAAAATCCATATACAAGAATCATGCGCCATTTTCCAGCTTAAAACAGCTAAAACTCTTCATCGCGCAAAAAGCCTCGCAGAGTTTGTCGCCCGCAGGCGGCAAAGAAATAAAATCATTTTCTCTCGCGACCTGTGCGTGAGAGAAAATACCTCTCAGGCTGCCAGTGTGGAATTTTGAGCCATGGGCTCAAAATTATGCGCGCAGCAGACTGCAAACTCTTTGTCGGAGAAAACGAAGTTTTCTCGACAGTCTCAATTATACGCCATTTTCCCGCTTAAAACAACTAAAACTCTTGACACAGGGCCGTTTTGTGTTACACTTTCTCTTGTTGGCTCGAAGGGAGGGCTTTTTTTGCTGGAATCAATTTGGACTGTGGGCGAGCAGGTTCTCATATTATTCATACTGTCCGGCGTCGGTTTCGTGCTGGGCAAGGCGAAAATGATCGGTGACAAGTTCAGCCGGGATGCCAGCCAGCTGGTGATGTATGTGGTGTCCCCGTGCATGATGGTAGTGGCCTTTCAGCGCAGCTTTGAAAAGGATGTGTTTCATAATTTTTGCATGGCGCTTTTGCTGTCGCTGCTGATCCACCTGCTGAGCATCACCGTAGCCCAGCTTTTCCTGCGAAAGAAAACCGAAAGGGCCGCGGCCCTGCGCTTCAGCGTAGTCCTCTCCAACAGCGGCTTTATGGGCTACCCCTTGCAAACGGCTCTCCTGGGCACCATCGGTATTTTCTACGGCTCCGCCTATGTCACCGTGTTCACGGTCTGCTCCTGGACCTATGGCCTGATGCAGATGTCCGGGGGGCGGGTAAAGGCATCGGCCAAGACCCTTTTGCTCAATCCCGGCGTCATCAGCGTAGTGGTGGCTATGGTGCTGTACTTCGGCAGTATCACCCTGCCCGAGGTGATCCTGGCCCCTGTAAACTATCTGGCCCAGCTGAATACGCCCCTGCCCATGGTCATTGTAGGCTACCAGCTTTCCCAGGCCAAGCTCCTCTCGGCCCTCCGGGGGCGGGACATTTGGTTGGCCATCTTCCTGCGGCTTATTGCCATGCCTCTAATGTCCCTGGGCCTGTGTCTGGTGCTTCACACCGAGCACGCGGTTTCCGTGGCCGTGCTGTGCGCGGCGGCAGCTCCCTGCGCTGCCCTGCTGAGCATCTTTGCCACCCGCTATGAGGGAGACAAGTCCCTGGCCTCCAGCCTGGTGGCCCTGGAAACCTTGCTCAGTGCCCTGACCATGCCGGTGATGATCGGCCTGGCGGTGGCGTTTTTGTGATAAAGCTTCCTATGAAAAGCAGCGCAGCCGCAGGGCAAATCCCTGCGGCTGTGTTTTTTATTCTTGAAAATCAGGCGGATGAGATAATTATGTCTTTTTCTATTTCCATCGCAGCATCTAAGGCCTTGTGAAATATCATCAGAAAATCTCTGCCATCACTTGTAACAAAGTAATTTGACAAATCAGTTATTTGATTGCTGATTCTGGTGCCCCAAGGCGGCTGTTTTCCCAGATCTTCCATGTCCCATATCACTTTATCCGGAGATAGTTTCTTCAATTCGCTTTCGATTGTATTTAATTCTACCTTGGCATTAGGGACATTTGCATTTGTCAATTTCCCTTGATACAATTCATTCATAATAACCGGGAATCTTGTGCTATGAGATCAGAACAGAGTATAGCGCACAGAACTTTTGTTTTCCAACCGTTTTTTGAATATTGCTTTTGAAAATGGGGCACACGAAACGGTTCTGCCGGCTAAAAGATTGCGGCAGCTACCGTATCCGATAGCCGCCGCATAGATTAACCTGTTCTGTTATCTGTTGTACTTTTTCTTTCTGCTGACAACCGTTGTACCGATGGCTGCACCGCCGCTGACAAACAGCAGGGCAATCCACAAAGCAAGGTTGCTTATATCGCCGGTCTGCGGACTCTTATCGGATGTTCCCGGTTTGGTACTGGCAGGTTTTTTCTCAAGAGCAGCAATGGCATCTTCGATAGCTTTCGCCATTGCATCCACTTCGCTCTGTTCAGTGATATTCTTGTCACGGACAACAGCATTGACAGCAGTTTCTACAGCAGAGAAGTCCTTGTAGTTGTCCTTGTTCAGTGCATTTGCCTTGGCAATGGCTGCATCGACAGCTGTGTAATCAGCGGGGATGTTATTGTCATCCCACACAAAAGTTGGATGACCGATTCCGGCAACCCATTCAACGCCCGCACCGGCATTGGTTTGCAAGCCAGCAAGGACATCTGCGGAGGTGAAGTTGGAGACAGCAGTGCCGCACGATGACTGGTCAAAGGTCGGGTCGGCACTCGCAGTACCTGCATCCCAATCAACCACCAGCTTAGCAACGGCAAAGTAATTGCCTTTATTATCAGGATATTTTTCTTCATCTAGCGTTACACCATCAGGAGGGGTATCCGGCCAAATGCAGTCGGTAACATGGGTCTTTACAACAGCTGTAATCCAAGTGATATTGCCAGGCTCAGCGCCAGTGATGTTTTTTGTTGCAACTATGCAATTTTTGATTATTACGCCAGGCTTGTTCCCAGAGAAGTTTTCAAAGTTTGCACCGAGAATACCACCTACAGCTGAATAGATACAGCTGAATAGATATTATTGCAGGAAACAGAACCGCCAAACCAACAATCGGTAATCGACGAGCTGTCCGCAGAGTTTTCCCACTGACCAATCAGCCCACCAACGGTATCAACATGATCTTCATCGGATTCTGTACTGATAACCGTGGCGTCTGAACCGCAGCCTTTTACTTGTGTGCTCCCAGTGCATTGGCCAATCAGTCCGCCGACCATCTTGTCGCCAACATTGTTTTCTATCTTTCCGCTTGTATAGCAGTTTTCAACTGTGCCGCCATCGACCCAATCTGCCAAAATGCCGGCAAGTAACGAACCATCATTTGAGGCAATATCAGCGTCTATAACAAGTAAATTCTTTAATGTACCACCGTCAGAAACAACTCCGAATAGTCCGTTTCGAATAAGTTCGTCACCAGTAGAGTGATGATGCAAATTCGTGATTTTGTGATACTGCCCATCAAAAGTACCAGCAAAATATCTGCCAAAGTTGCTGCCATTTCCAATGGGGGTCCACTGGCAGCCGGATAAGTCGAGGTCATTATCTAAGTAAATCGTTTTCCCTTCAAATGATACAGATGCAGTTTTGTCATTGACTAACTGCGCTAAACCGGCCAACTGTTCGGCAGTGGTGAAATGGTATTCAGTATCCGTCTTATGGTCGGTGTACCAGCTTGTATCTGCCGTACCGTCCCAATTATCTACTGAAGTTCCTTCAGCAAACGCTGTCATCGGAACAAGTGCCATCACAAGGCACAACGCAAGCAGAAGGCTTAGAAGTTTTTTCTTCATTTTCATTCCTCCAAAATAATTCTTTCCTCCGACAGCGGACACGCCGGAGAAGGCAGAAGGTTTAACCGGAAAAGATTGATTTGCCGGTCGTGGTTAGGACTTCAATATCAAACCACCATCCTTCCGGCAAACGCAAAAAGCCGAAGCCAAGGCATAATGCGCCCTGTCTCCGGCAACTGGTTCGTTATAAATTGTATGAAATAAGACTTGACACGCTGAAAAAACGGCGCTATGCTCCTGCCGAGCCGAGCCGAGCCGAGCCGACAATAATTGTCGACATTTCCGTTTGCCATAGTCAAGTCCTCCTTCCATAATTTCTAAGGCAAAAGGATATGAATTTCCCTACCCCATAGATATACAAAAGTATTTTAGCAGATTTTCCCCAAAATCTCAAGTAGTTTTCAGAATATTGCTCTCATCTTTTTCTCAAAGCATTGCCTTCTTCCATTACTCACGGAACTTTATGACTTCTTGAATACTACCCGAAAAGGAAAAGCCGCCGTCTGTTGACAGCGACTTTTCTTGCATAGTATTAACAGTATATAAGCTCACTCGAAACGATTTCCATAGCAACACTGCGGATGTTGTTCATCCTCTGCACCCACAGCATTTGATTTTCCGCTTTGAGGGCTTCCGTTATGCCCTCTTTTTCGGAAAGCTGCTTTACCAGCCGAGAAAACATTGCTTCTGCCTGCTCGTTGAGGTCTGCAAGGTAATCGTTCAGCTTGCCGGTAGTCAGCAGCTCGGCATACAAGGCTTTCCAGCAGCCAATCGTACTCTTTAACGATAGCTCTCTGAAAAGCCTTTTATTTACTACATATTTTTTACTTCTTAGGGTTCACCTTTGACATCAAA
>QWBY01002283.1_pt1 | contig 12720 bp, 10 predicted proteins | sample 1972471 | NCBI WGS metagenome assembly QWBY01 (sample SAMN09866722, study PRJNA288562) | Human gut metagenome isolate term6_stool, whole genome shotgun sequencing... | reverse complement strand
GCAGTGCCACACCTTGCAACTTTGAAGACAAGCATTCCTTTTGTAAACTTCTTCGATGGTTTCCGTACATCACACGAATACCAAAAAGTAGAATTAATCAATGAAGAAGCAATTGCAAAACTTGTAAATCACGATGATATTAAGCGTTTCCGCGACCGTGCGCTTTCTCCAGAGCGTCCTGTAACTCGCGGTACTGCTGAAAACCCAGAAACATTCTTCACTCACCGTGAGGCTTGCAACCAATACTACGAAAATATTCCAGAAGTTGTAGAAGAATATTTGGTTAAGATTAAGGAAATTACAGGTCGTGAATACCACCTCTTCTCTTACTATGGTGCTGAAGATGCTGAAAACATCATCATCCTTATGGGTTCTGCATCGGAAGCTGCTCGTGAGGCTATTGATTACCAAATGAAGCAAGGCAAGAAAGTGGGTATGATTTCAGTACACTTGTATCGTCCTTTCTCTGTTAAACACTTGTTGGCAGCCGTTCCAAAGACTGTTAAACGCATTGCTGTTCTCGACAGAACGAAGGAACCAGGTGCTGAAGGCGAACCATTGTACCTCGATGTGAAGAGTGCTTTCTACGATGTTGAAAACAAACCAATGATTGTTGGTGGTCGTTACGGTCTTGGTTCTTCTGACACTACACCTGCTCACATCATTTCTGTATTCAACAATCTCGAACTTGCTGAACCAAAGAACCACTTTACAGTAGGTATCGTTGATGATGTTACTTTCACTTCTCTTCCTTTGATTGAAGAAATTCCAATGGGTGGTGAAGGTACTTTCGAAGCTAAATTCTTCGGTTTGGGTGCTGACGGTACAGTAGGTGCTAACAAAAACTCTGTAAAAATTATTGGTGATAACACCGACAAGCACTGTCAAGCATACTTCTCTTACGACTCTAAGAAGTCAGGTGGATTCACTTGCTCACACCTCCGTTTCGGTGATAGCCCAATTCATTCTACTTATCAAGTGAATACACCAAACTTCGTTGCTTGCCACGTTCAGGCTTACTTGCGTATGTACGACGTAATTCGTGGTTTGCAAAAGAATGGTACATTCCTTTTGAATACTATTTTTGAAGGCGAAGAACTTGCTAACTTTATCCCTAATAAGATTAAGCGCTACTTCGCTCAAAACAATATAACTGTTTACTACATCAACGCAACAAAGATTGCTCAAGAAATAGGTCTTGGTAACCGTACCAACACAATTCTTCAAAGCGCCTTCTTCCGTATTACAGAGGTTATCCCTGTTGATTTGGCAGTTGAACAAATGAAGAAATTTATTGTTAAGTCATACGGCAATAAGGGACAAGATGTGGTTGATTTGAACTATGCTGCTGTTGACCGTGGTGTTGAATACAAGCAATTGGAAGTTAAACCAGAATGGGCTAACCTTGCTGACGATGCAGAAGATTCAACCGATGATGCGCCAGCATACATCAAAGAAATCGTACGTCCTATCAACGCACAAGCAGGCGACTTATTAAAGGTTTCTGATTTCATCAAGTACGACATGGTTGATGGTACTATGCAAAATGGTTCGTCAGCTTTCGAAAAGCCGCGAACAAAAGCAAATTGACAATTGGAACTACTTAATCAAGAATGTTAAGACAAAGCAACACTTAGTAGACATTAAGAGCAACGTTAAGAACTCGCAGTTTGCTCAACCTCTGTTCGAGTTCTCTGGTGCTTGTGCAGGTTGTGGCGAAACTCCATACGTTAAGTTGGTTTCTCAACTTTATGGCGACCGTGAAATGATTGCAAACGCAACAGGTTGTTCTTCAATCTACTCTGCTTCTATCCCTTCTACTCCATATACAACCAACGAAGAAGGACAAGGTCCTGCATTTGACAACTCATTGTTCGAAGACTTCTGCGAATTTGGTATGGGTATGACTATCGGTAACAAGAAGATGCGTGAGCGTATCACCAAACTTTTGACCGATTCTTTGACCGAAGAACATGTATCAGCTGAATTCAAAGCAGCTGCTCAAGCATGGATTGAAAGCAAAAACGATGCAGACAAGTCAAAGGAAACAAGTGCTGTTTTGAAACCAATGATTGCTGAAGGTGCTAAGGCTGGTTGCCCTATTTGCAAGGAATTGCAAACATTAGACCACTACTTGGTAAAACGTTCACAATGGATTATTGGTGGTGATGGTGCTTCTTACGACATCGGTTACGGCGGTCTTGACCACGTTATCGCTTCTGGCGAAGATGTTAATATCCTCGTTCTCGATACTGAGGTTTACTCTAACACAGGTGGTCAAAGTTCTAAGTCTACCCCACTCGGTGCGATTGCTCAATTCGCTGCCTCTGGTAAGCGTATCCGCAAAAAAGACCTCGGCTTAATGGCAACAACATATGGTTATGTATATGTTGCTCAAATCGCAATGGGCGCAGACCAAGCTCAAACATTGAAGGCTATCCGCGAAGCAGAAGCCTATCCAGGTCCATCACTCATCATTGCTTACGCACCATGTATCAACCATGGTTTGAAAGCGAAAGGTGGTATGGGTAAGAGTCAAGCAGAAGAGGCACGTGCCGTTGCGAGCGGTTACTGGCACTTGTGGCGCTACAACCCACAATTGGCAGAAGAAGGTAAGAACCCATTCACACTCGACTCTAAGGAGCCAGATTGGAGCAAGTTCCAAGACTTCTTAATGGGTGAAGTTCGTTACCTCTCAGTAAAGAAGGCTTATCCTAACGAAGCACAAGAACTCTTCAATGCAGCAGAACAAATGGCGAAACTCCGTTACCAAAGCTATGTTCGCAAGAGCAAAGAAGATTGGAGCGAATAAAGCAATTAAAAGCTAATACAGATAAAAAGGAATCTCAATGATTGAGATTCCTTTTTTCATTGAATATATCTGTCTTATCCACCAATAGACCGCTAAAACAAGAAACAATTATTGTCGGCTAATACATACAAGATTTTACCGCATTTTTCCAACGGGGGCACTATAATTTCCTCACAGAAGAACTTCAAAACATGACTGAGACATAAAAAGACAAAAGATAAACATCAAAACTCAAAATATGCCGTCATAAATAAAAGAAAAACAAAGGCAACAGTCGGCAGATTTGCTCGCATGACTATTTTTAGACTCACTCAATAGAGCGAAAACGAGTAAACCATCGCATGAAAACTACTGAAAACAAGGGAAACTAAAAGGGCTGACACTTCGTGAATGAAGCGGCAACCCTGATTTATGATTAAATATGGAGCGGAATACGGGAATCGAACCCGCCTCGCAGGCTTGGGAAGCCCGTGCACTACCGATATGCTAATTCCGCTTAGTGCAACTTTTAATGAAAAAAGTTCAAGTTACTGCTTTTAACAACTTCCCTTCTCCAAGGGAAGAGCCGATACCCGGACTCGAACCGGGGACCTACGCATTACGAATGCGTTGCTCTACCAACTGAGCCATATCGGCAAAAGCGAATGCAAAGATACATACAAAATTGCAAATTTGCAAATATTATTTGCGAAATAAGATGTTTCTTTGCCTATATTTCATTACAATCGTACTTTCTTTTTCTTACCAACACTCTCGTTTCCTACTCGGTCAAGCGCAGTTACAACGTATGTAAAACGCTCACTACCACCATCATACTTTAGTTTTAAAGTGGTATCATAAGTGATTGCTACGATTTTTGAAGGGTCTTCTAAATCAATATCTTCACCCTTAGCAAACCGATAAACAACATATTTATTGGCTTCATCTTGCCAAACTTTAGCCTTTGGAGCTTTCCATTTCAAAATATAACCCTCTTCTGTCCACTTTGCTTTCAATGAACGTGGCTTTTTGGGAGCTTTATCGTCAAGGAAAAGCATTTCTGGTTGAAGAGCAGGGTAACGCCAATAGGCTGTTTCAAGCACTTTTGCATAATTGCCAGGATTATTAACGACCGAAGCAGCATACCAAAGAACGGCACCTTTCACATTTTCACAAGCCTCGTGCAGACGATGTTTCGCAGGCAATTGATGAGATTTCGGATTTTGAGGGTCAGCATTCTTTACTGTACGCAAAACATCTTCGCCAATATACAAAGGACGATTGCTGGCATAACGATTCCACCAAGTGATAAGTTCTTTATAATCTGCGGCACGATTGCCAATTTCCCAATAAAGTTGCGGCACACAATAGTCTATCCAACCATTATTTACCCATTTAAGCACATCGGCATACAAGTCGTCATAATTTTGCAAACCATTGGTTTTGCTTCCAATATTAGGTGCGCTCTTCTCGTTGCGATAGATTCCAAAAGGCGATACACCAAATTTAACCCATGGTTTAACTCTATGTATGGTTTCGCTTAATTGCTTTATAAACATATTCACATTATCGCGACGCCAATCTTGAATTATCCCAAAGCTACCACCATACAAACTAAACTCCTTCAAATCAGGAATGCGTTGTCCAGCAGCTGGATAAGGATAGAAATAATCGTCTATATGGAAGCCATCAACATCGTATCGCGTCAAAATATCCTCCGCAATTTTACAAATATAATCACGATTCTCAGGTATTCCAGGATTCAATATTTTAAGCCCATCATAATCGAAAACTCGCTCAGGAGAACGCATTGCAATATGATTTGAAGCCAATTGCGTTGTCGTTTTCGTTTTGGCACGATAAGGATTTATCCATGCGTGCAACTCCATTCCTCGTTTGTGGCATTGCTCTATCATCCACTCCAAAGGGTCCCAATAAGGCATTGGAGCTGTGCCTTGTTGCCCCGTTAAGAATTTACTCCATGGCTCTAATTTGCTTGGATATAGCGCATCGCATTCGGCACGAACTTGAAATATAATCGCATTTACACCCATTTGTTGCAATTTGTCTAATTGCGAAATAAGTGTTTGTTGCATCTTTTCTGTGCCAATGCCTTGAAATTGCCCATTCACACATTGTATCCATGCCCCTCTAAATTGACGTTTGTGAGGTAGATTTGCAGCAGAAACAACAGTGCTTGCATTAGTAAAAAACAACAATGCAAGCATGAAAATCTTTAGAAAACGGAATTGTCTCATCTCCTTGGTTTGTCTTATAAAAAATAATTATTATTTGCGTGATGCTTTCTTAAGATATTGTTTGTGGAAACGTCGCTCTGCCTTCAAAACATTGAATAGTTTTGTTGCAGGAATGACAAGTAACATCTTCTGATGATAGGCCTTTTCAACTTGTTTTATTTGAATACGCAGGTTATCACTGGTCATAATAGCTGTACGAGCCACATTATTATTTTGAGGCACACACTTTTGTTTGGCACAAACTGACGCATGTAATGCATGCTTTTTAACTTGCATTTCATCGTATATTTTGAAGAAATTATTCGCTTCTTTCTCTGTCAAATTTACCGTAGACAATATGTATTGACGCAATTCTGTCTTAAATTTATTGGGGTCAAACTTATGCTGCGCAAAAGTATTTATTGCACAACTCAAAGCTATAAATAAAATAATTATCTTTTTCATATTCAATATGTTATAAGAAAAACATTAATGATTAATTATCCGCTAAATAATTGTACATATCATCTTGGTCTATCATCATGTACTCTTCAGCCTCTTCCATTTCAGACGAATCTATTTTCTTTTGCGAAGTGGGTTGCATCATAAGTTTATTAACTTTTGTTTCAACCTTTTCAGCAGATTGATATTGCTGGAATAAATTTATGCTAGCCACACCTACAACGATAAGTCCAACAAAAGAAGCCGCAATAAGGAGCGGGCGAAAACGTCTAATAGGCTTGATATTTACTTTTTCGTGATTATTAGTGTCATCTTTAACTTCCACAATTTGAGAAATAATCTGCTCATCTAAATTGTCAAAGTAACCTTCTGGCAATTTAAAGGGCCGTTTATTTCCATATTCTGAAAGTAGTTTTTCTTCTAAGTTCATGACAAATGTACTTTATTTTATTACGATATTTATATGACGCGTCTAACAAGGATAGGTTTAATGAATTATTGATGAAGTTTGATATATTCCGTAATTTTCTTAACCGCAATATGATAAGATGCTTTCAACGCTCCTTCCGATGTTCCCAATACTTCGTGAATTTCAGGATATTTCATTTCATCATAATAGCGCATCAAAAACACCATTCGTTGCACATCAGGAAGCGTAGCAATCGCCTCTTGTAAAAGTGCTTGCCCTTCATCTCCGTCAAAATAATCATCTGCAATTAGCACATTGGCTATACCATTTTCAAAATCATCTGAACTAATAGCAGTCTTATTTTTCTGCTTGCGTATGAAATCTAATGATTCATTAATAGCTATTCGATATAACCATGTGGAAAATTTTGATTTTCCTTGAAAGCTGCTTAAATTCTTCCATGCTTTCATAAATGTATTTTGTAACACGTCATCGGCATCTTCGTGTGACAAAACAATACTGCGTATTTTCCAATACAGCGGTTCACTGTATTTTTTTACCAACTCAGCAAATAACATTTGCCGTTTATTGAAATCTGATAATAATTTTAGTAGGTCTGTTTCAAGTCGTTCCACAACGGGAAATGGCTTTAAAGGTGATAAGGTTATCGTATTGAAATCTTGCGAACGACCTTTCCTACCTTAATTATATAGCAACCTTTTGGCAAACTAAGGCTATAGCGTTTGTCTTGACCGTCGATTTTAATGCTCATAACACGAACGCCCACAACATTATAAATGTATAATGTTTCATTATCAGCACCTTCTACTCGCAGAACATTTCCGCTTATTGAAATAGAAATTGTATTAATTTCTTGCTCTTGCATTTCAATGGTTGTTGCAGCTTGAACCATATTAGGCAAAGCAGCACCGAGCAAAATGAAAGCCAATAATAAAGTGTATATTTTCTTATTCATACGCAGTTTAAATATCTTATTTATGCAAAGATAGTGATTTTATTTCAGAACTAAAGAAAAAACTATTTGCAATTAAAAATTTTAAGGTTAATTAAACGTTTTAATTCGATACAAAAAGACTCTGCAAAAAATAGTGCAGAGCCTTGTTCTTAATCATATATTTGAACTTTAGAAATCTTCATCAGAAATATCTTCTGCCCGTATATCTAAATCTTCAGGACTTTCTTCAAATGTAGTTCTGTAACTTTCTTCAATAAGTTTTTCTTCATCAAAATCATCTTCGTCATCTTCCATTTCGTTTTCACTCTCAAGTGGAAGTTCGTCTTCCTCTTCATCACCATTAGAAGAAGATTTACTCTTTGGCATGATGTCTTCAAAGTCATCAATATCCTCTTCACTCATAGGAACTTCGGTCTTTTCTTTCACAAAAATAGCTTCCGTCCATGCACCTTTGCTAATTTCGAGAACTTCGTAACCTTCTTCTACTTTTTTATCATACAACCCACCCTCTTTTTTCAAGCGAGCAGTTGGCAATGTTGTTGTGGTTACTTCAAAAGCTGAGAGTATAATATCTTGAGTTTCTTGTGGAAGACTATCCCAACCGCCACCGAAATTTGCTTCTAAAACTTCTACTATTTTGCCAGCAGAAACACGATGAATATTGTTTTTTGTTAAGTCTGAAATACGATTAATAGGCTTTTTCTTGATTGCCCATTTAATGGTTGTATTATCATCAAGGCGAACTTGACCAACTTTGCAACCTCTATCTTCATATTTTTTGATTACTTCGGGTCTATCAACTTTCACCTCTTCTATTATAAAAGCACTTTTTATGACATCAAGAAAACTTTTCTCATTTCCTTTTAAATCTGTATCGCGTTCAGCTTGACTCCATAATCTGAAAATATCATTTTCTTGTATGTCCCAAACAGTTGTCTTTGTTAAATTTTTCAGTGAAAGTGATTTTCCTTGTCGCTTCATATTTTTTATTATAAACGTTGCTTTTTATTAATCATTCGAAGATTGTGGTGCAAAAGTATATACTAAAAACTAATCTTGCAAGAATTTTATATTAAAAATCAATCTATAATGAAAAATCCTATAAAGTGGTTGGAAAAATCAAATAGATTTCTTAACTTTGCATATATACATTATATAATTTGGAATGGAACCATTAGCAGAAAGAATGAGACCTCGTACGCTTGACGAATATGTTGGGCAGAGCCATTTAGTTGGCAAAGGTGCTGTCTTGAGGAATATGATAGACTCAAGACACATCTCCTCGTTCATCTTGTGGGGACCTCCTGGAGTTGGCAAAACAACATTGGCTCAAATCATAGCAAACAAGCTTGAAACACCATTTTATACGCTTTCGGCGATAGCAAGTGGTGTAAAAGATGTTAGAAGTGTTATTGAAAAAGCAAAAAGCAACCGATTTTTCAATGCCCCCTCCCCCATTCTATTTATTGATGAAATACATCGTTTTTCAAAATCGCAACAAGATTCATTGCTTGGAGCGGTGGAAAAAGGCGTGGTAACACTCATTGGAGCAACAACAGAAAATCCATCTTTCGAAGTAATTCGACCTCTTCTTTCACGCTGCCAAGTATATGTTTTAAAAAGTTTAGATAAAAAAGAACTGCTCAAACTACTTGACCAAGCCATTACGAAAGATATTTATTTAAAAGAAAAAGATATAAAAATTAAGGAATCTGAAGCACTATTGCGTTACAGTGGAGGCGATGCAAGAAAGCTATTGAATATCCTTGAATTAGTAATAGAGGCTTCCGAGGAAGATAATAAAGTGATTATCACGAATGAAAACGTAGTAAATTGTTTGCAGCAGAACCCATTGGCTTACGACAAAGATGGAGAAATGCACTACGATATTATTTCGGCTTTCATAAAATCTATACGAGGTAGCGACCCAGATGCAACGCTGTATTGGATGGCAAGAATGATTGAAGGGGGGGAAGACCCACAATTTATTGCAAGAAGATTGGTGATTAGTGCTTCAGAAGACATTGGATTAGCAAATCCCAATGCGCTGTTATTGGCAAACGCAGCATTTGATACTGTCATGAAAATTGGTTGGCCAGAAGCACGAATAGCATTAGCTGAAGCTGCTGTTTACTTAGCGGTATCACCCAAAAGCAATTCGGCATACCTTGGAATTGACGCTGCTTTAGCAGAAGTGAAAGAAAGTGGCAACCAACCCGTGCCGTTACCAATTAGAAATGCACCGACAAAATTAATGAAATCCTTAGGATATAACGATGGATACAAATACCCTCACGATTATCCAGGGCATTTCACAGAACAACAATATTTACCTGATGCGTTGAAAAACAAACGTTTCTGGTATGCACAACATTCTCCTCAGGAAGAAAAACACTATCAATGGATGGTGCAATGCTGGGGAGAAAGATATAAAAAATAAAATAAGAAGAAAGATGAAAATTGTAGATTTAGATGGTTATGCCGCTAATCCTGGTGATATTTCATGGGACGGCGTAAAAGAATTGGGAGAGTTTGTACTCTATGATTACACTGATGACGACCAAATTATCGAAAGAGCAAAGGACGCAGATATTATCCTTGTCAATAAAATTAACATGACAAGAGAAGTGATAGAAAAACTTCCCAAGCTAAAATACATAGGAGAATTGGCAACAGGATTCAATAACATTGACCTTCAGGCTGCCAAAGAACATGGAGTAATCGTAACCAACATTCCTGCTTATAGCACAGATAGCGTAACACAATTTGTCTTTGCTCATTTATTGAATGTCGCAACGCATACTGACCATTACGCTAACGAAACACGAAAAGGAGTTTGGAGCGAACAAAGAGCTTTCTGCTATTGGGACGAACCTCTATTCGAACTTGCAGGGAAAACATTAGGTATTGTAGGATTAGGCAATATTGGTTCAAAAGTTGCTTGGGTCGGACATATGTTAGGCATGGATATTTCAGCTTACACAAGTAAAAACAGCAGCGATTTGCCTGAATGGATTAGAAAAACTACATTGCAAGGGCTTTACAACACGGCTGATATTATCACACTTCACTGCCCATTGACAAAGGAGAATACCCACATGATAAACGATGAAGTATTAGCCCAAATGCGACCAAACACTATTCTCATCAACACGGGACGTGGCGCACTCATTGATGAAGAAGCCGTGGCGCGAGCATTAAAAAAGAAGCACCTCAAAGCATATTGTGCTGACGTGATGACACAAGAACCACCAGCAAAAGACAATCCACTGCTGAAAGTTGAAAACGCATACATCACACCACACATAGCTTGGGCAACTGTTGAAGCAAGACAACGATTGATGGATATTTGCGTAGAAAATATTAAAGCATTTATCAATGGCAATCCTCAAAATGTGGTAAATAAATAAAACAAAGAGTTACTATCATTAAGGAAAACTAACATGACATATAATGACCCGCATTACGTTAATGCGCTTCTACAACTGATAGAGGGATTAGGAACTCTTGCTTTTGCAATATCAGGCATTAGGCATGCCGCAGAAAAACGCTTCGATTGGTTCGGAGGTTACGTTTGCGGCATTGCCGTAGCTATCGGTGGCGGAACAATACGCGACACCATGTTAGGAGTAAAACCATTTTGGACAACTGACGTTCGCTATATACTCGTAACAGCGATAGCACTGCTCATTACCGTAATTTTACGGAAGCACATGAAACGATTAAACAATACATGGTTTGTATTCGACAGTTTAGGATTGGCTTTCTTTACAATAGCAGGTATGCAAAAAACTTTATCATTAGGACACCCTTTTTGGCTCGCTATCATCATGGGGTGTATCACAGGAGTAGCAGGAGGCATTATTCGTGATGTACTGCTCAACAATGTACCTGTAATTTTCCACAAAGAAATCTATGCTATCGCAAGCGTGGCAGGCGGAATACTATACTGGGCTATGCTTTCACTCAATTGTGGACTAACTTTTACGGTAATTGTAACTTTCTTCTTAATCATCGCAATTCGCTTTATTGCAGTTTATTACCACGTTTCATTGCCAACGCTACACGATGAAAGCTAAAAAAAGTTGTAAAAAAGTTGCGAAAAAATTTGGTGGGTTTCAGAAAAAACAATACCTTTGCACTCGCAATTAAGGAACAACACTAAGTATCCGAAATGCAACCATTAAAAAATGGTTCCGTAGCTCAACTGAATAGAGCATCTGACTACGGATCAGAAGGTTGTGGGTTTGAATCCCGCCGGAATCACAAAGAGTTTAGAAACTATTTCTAAACTCTTTTTTTATGAACCTCAAAAAAACACAAAACAATAGGTTTAGAGCGTCAAAACAGCCTCTTTTAAAGAGCAAAATAATAGGTTTGCAAAAATCACTATATTTTCGTTAAAAGATTTCGAATAAATTACACTTATAAATTGTTACTAACAAAAAATATTTGTACCTTTGCATGCAAATAAGAATAAGGAATCTGACAAAATAGCTCTGCGGGTAAAACAACCTATAGGTGGAGAAAGAGTTAGGAAAAATTCCAACTAAACCCTTTTTACAATAAAAAAGGGAGAGTTGTTGGTCTCTATTAGCAACTATCTTCAACATCACATTTATACACGAATATTGCACCTATTTCTTTTTCAAGAGTTGGTAAAAAGAATGTTCAGATTCAAATAATTAACAAATCCTCAATGTTAGAAAAATCGTCTAAGATTTATATTGCAGGACACCGTGGATTGGTGGGGTCAGCAATATGGAACAATCTCTATCAACGTGGTTTTCAAAATCTTGTAGGTCGTACTCATCACGAGTTAGACCTTACAAATCAACAAGCTGTTGAAGATTTTTTCGCAACAGAACGTCCTGATGCAGTTGTCTTGGCAGCAGCATTTGTGGGAGGAATTATGGCAAACAGCCTTTATCGTGCCGACTTCATCATGCAAAATATGATGATGCAATGCAACGTTATTTCGTGCGCTTATAAATATAAAGTAAAAAAATTACTCTTCCTTGGTTCTACCTGTATCTATCCGAAGAATGCACCGCAGCCAATGAAAGAGGAAGCGTTATTGACTTCACCTTTGGAATACAGCAACGAAGAATATGCCATTGCGAAGATTGCAGGTCTGAAAATGTGCGAAAGCTATAATTTGCAATATGGAACAAACTATATTGCAGTGATGCCGACTAACCTCTATGGACCTAACGACAACTTCCATTTAGAGAATAGCCACGTCATGCCAGCCATGATGCGCAAGGTTTATTTAGCAAAATTGATTCACGAAGGCAATTGGGAAGCAATAAAAATAGACATGAACAAGCGTCCTATCAATCCCGTTGCAAAACTTAGCGAACAAATTGGTGCTAAAAATGTTGATGGCAATGCGCCTAAAGAACGCATTCTTAAAGCATTAGCATTCTATGGCATAGAGGATAATAAAGTTACACTTTGGGGAACAGGCGCTCCATTACGCGAATTTCTATGGAGCGAAGACATGGCAGACGCATCAGTTCATGTACTCTTAAACGTTGATTTCAAGGATATTATCGGCATCGAAAAGTATTCAAGCGTGTTCTATGGCGTAAAAGCCGATGGCGAAGTAAACCGTAACAATAGCGATGGACGGGGTGGAGCAATACCAAACTTAGGAGAAATTCGCAATTGCCACATCAATGTAGGTACAGGTATCGAACTAACTATCAAAGATTTATCCCAATTAGTTGTCAAAGCTGTTGATTTTCAAGGCGAAATCGTTTGGGACAAAACAAAGCCAGATGGTACACCTCGCAAACTCATTGATGTAACAAAGCTACATTCATTAGGTTGGCAACATAAA
>QWBY01001807.1_pt1 | contig 12720 bp, 14 predicted proteins | sample 1972471 | NCBI WGS metagenome assembly QWBY01 (sample SAMN09866722, study PRJNA288562) | Human gut metagenome isolate term6_stool, whole genome shotgun sequencing... | reverse complement strand
AGAAGGACAGCGAGGTGTAAGGGAGCGACTTTATGGAAATACTGGAAATGAATGAAATAGAGGCGGCGCTGGAGGGGATATTATTTGCCTCCGGCGAGCCGGTGCATATTGACCGCATCTGCCTGGCCCTGGACCTGGACCGGGCCACGGCGGAGCTGGTGCTGCAAAAGCTGGCGGATTACTACAGCTTTGAGCGCCGGGGAATACGGCTTATCCGCATGGCGGACACCTGGCAGCTTTGCTCGGCGCCGGAGTATGCCGACTGCATCCGCCGCGCCTTTGAGATACGCAAGCCTGCCAAGCTCTCCCAGCCGGCGCTGGAGGTGCTGACCATTGTGGCCTATTATCAGCCTACCACTCGCGCCTATATTGACCAAATTCGCGGGGTAGACAGCTCCTATACCGTGGGACTGCTGCTGGAGCGGCATATGATTGAGGAATGCGGCACCTTGCAGGTGCCGGGGCGGCCCCGTCTGTATCGCACAACGAAGGAATTTCTCCGGGCGTTCCATTTGAGCTCCCTGGAGGACCTGCCGGAGATGCCGGGCCTGGAAAACGACGGACAACTGCGGCTGGAAAACGACGGAACCATCAGCGACGAGACCAACACCTGAGAGAGGGGGCGAGGCCATTGACGGCGCTGTGGATAGTGGGAATTGTGCTTTTCCTCTTGCTGGTCATCTTTTTGAGCCGGGTGGGCGCAGAGATGGTTTTCGGCGAGGAGACCGGGGTGACCCTTCGGCTGGGGCCTGTGCGGGTGCAGGTGTTGCCGAGGAAAGAAAAGGCGAAAAAGCCGAAAAAAGAAAAGCCTCCCAAGAAGAGAAAAGAGGAAAAGCCCAAAAAGGAGATGCCGAAGATCACGGGTCGGGCGATCCTGAGGGGGCTGCCGGAGCTATGGGGCATTGCGAAAAAGGGGCTAAGGATGACCTTTCGGCGCATCCGTATTTCACCTATGGAGATTTCGGCGGTCATCGGCGGGGAGGACCCGGCGGACACGGCCATTCTCTACGGAAAGCTCAACGCCGCCATGTGGACGGTGATGCCGGTACTTACGGAGCTGGTGCAGATGCCGGATGCGCACATACACCTGGAGCCGGACCTGCAGGGCGGCGAGACGAGGGTGCGGGGCAAAGTGGGCATCACAGCCCGGATATGGGACCTGACAGTCATGGGCTTTGCCTGCGGCGTACCGCTTATCAAATGGTTTTTACGCTTGAGAAAACAGCCGCAGCCTGCGGCAAAAGATACAGACAGCCTGCCAAGAAAGGATGAAAAAAATGGAAAACAAGAAAACCAACCTCAGCGAAATGATGGAGACCGCCATGAGCAAGGTGCGGGAGATGGTGAGCAGTGACACGGTCATCGGCCAGCCCATTACCACGCCGGATGGGGTGACCTTGGTACCTGTTTCCCGGCTGAGCTTTGGCTTTAGCTGCGGCGGCAGCGATTTCGGTAAGGTGACCGACGGGAAGAATTTTGCCGGCGGTACGGCGGCAGGCGTGAAGGTGGACCCGGTGGCATTTTTGGGGGTGAAGGACGGTGTGACCCGGGTGATGCCGGTGGCTATTCCCGCCATGGGTACGGCGGACCGGGTCATTGAGATGATCCCTCAGATTATGGACCGGGTGGAGAGCTTTATTGACAAAAAGAAGGAAACTACTGAATTTTAACAGCGTATACTGGCACCATCCACAATAAAAAGGGGGAGGGTGCATGAAGGGCAGGCGCGTGGCGGCAGCTGTGCTGGCGATGCTTTTTTTGCTGGCGCAGCGGGCCTGGGCTGTGGACATTTCAGCCACGGCGGCGGTGCTGATGGACGCGGACACGGGGCGCATCCTGTACGAAAAGAATCCCGACAGGCGGATGCTGGTGGCCAGCACCACCAAGATCCTTACGGCACTGGTGGTGCTGGAGAGCTGCGAGCTGCGCAGTACGGTCAAGGTGACCCAAGAGCACATGGCAGAGGGGTCGTCTATGTACCTGAAGCCGGGGGAAGAGGTAACGGTGGAGTGCCTGCTCTACGGATTGCTCCTTGCCTCCGGCAATGATGCGGCCTTGGCACTGGCGGAGGCCTGCGGCGGGGTGGAGCCATGCGTTAGGGCCATGAATCGTCTGGCCGGACGCATTGGAATGACGGACAGCCATTTTGAAAATCCCAACGGGTTGGATGGGGAGGCGCACTACTCCACGGCCCGGGACATGGCAAAGCTGGCGTCCTATGCTTCGAAGCAGCCTACCTTTCTGCGTATTTGCTCTACGACGACGGCCCATGTGGGAGGCCGTACCATGACCAACCACAACCGGCTTCTCCGGGAAGTGGAGGGGTGTATGGGCATGAAAACCGGCTACACCAAGGCTGCCGGACGGACGCTGGTATCCTGCGTGGAGCGGGAGGGGCGGACGCTGGTGGCGGTGACCCTGCAGGACGGCAACGACTGGGCCGACCACAGGACACTGTATGAATTTGGCTTTTCCCGGGCCGACGCGGCAGAGACGGCGGCGGCCTGTGGGAGAAAAGAACGATTTTGGACTTGAAAGCAGGTGACGCGGTGCGCCAGCGGGTGCAAAAGTTAATGGCCCAGGCAGGGCTTTGCTCTCGGCGCACGGCTGAGCAGTGGATGCTGGACGGGCGTGTGACGGTGAATGGTCTGCCGGCCCGGCCGGGAGAGCAGGCGGACCCGGAATGTGACTGCATTGAGGTGGACGGAAAGCCTCTGACAGGTGACGGAGAGAAAGTCTACCTGATGCTGAATAAGCCCCGGGGCTATGTGACTACCCTGAAAGATGAGCTTGGCCGCCGGACTGCCGCCGACCTGGTAGCGGACTGCGGGAAGCGGGTGTTTCCCGTGGGGCGGCTGGATAAGGACTCGGAGGGCCTGCTGCTTTTTACCAATGACGGAGATTTAATGCAGCGGCTCATCCACCCGAAATTTGAGGTGAGCAAGCTGTACCGGGTGACGGTGCAGGGAGACTGGCGGCGGGGCATTCCACAGCTTCAGACCATGGATACCCTGGAGGGAGAGCCCATCGTCCCGGCGCAGGTGGAGCTGGACCGGGAGATGGGGAAGAGCGCCGTGCTGCTTATCACAATTCACCAGGGAAAAAACCGACAGATACGGCGGATGTGCCGCCAGGCAGGACTTACGGTCACACGGCTGGAGCGCATCGCGGGGCATGGAATATATTTAGCGGACTTGCCCTGTGGCAAGTGGAGAGCCTTGACAGAGGAAGAACGAATGAGGCTAAAGGAGAGCGAGAAAAAATGAACGACAATGTGCTGCACAGGATCCGTAACGGCATGGATGGATTCTCCAAGGGGCAGAAGCGGATCGCAAATTACATACTCACAGACTGTGACAAGGCCTCCAATATGACGGCCTGCTGACTGGGGCAGATTACCCAGGTCAGCGAGTCCACGGTGGTGCGCTTTGCCTCCCAGCTGGGCTACGACGGGTATCCCGCCATGCAGAAGGCCTTGCAGGAGCTGGTGCGAGGAAAGCTCACCAGCCTCCAGCGCATTGAGGCCTCCGGAGATCAAATCAATAGCGGGGACATTGCCGGAAGCGTCATGCAGCAGGATATGGACACCCTCCGCAGCACCATTGACGGCATCGATCGGACGGAATTTGACCGGGTCGTGGGGAAGCTGGTGCGGGCTAAGCGCATTTATATCCTGGGTGTGCGGTCGTCCTCCTTTTTGGCCGGGTATTTAAATTTTTATTTCCATTTGATTTTTGAAAATGTGACGCTGGTGCAGAGCGCGGCGGGAGAGATCTTTGACCAAATGCTGCGCATCGGGCCCGGGGATGTGCTGCTGGCTATCGGATTTCCCCGGTACTCTAAGCTGACCATGAGCGCAGTACATTTTGCCAGGGACAGAGGCGCAGAAGTCATAGCTATCACGGACAGTAAAATGTCTCCCCTTTACACTCTTTCGGTGGCCTCGCTGCTGGTTCACTGCGAGATGATCTCCTTTGTGGACTCCATGGCGGCACCGGTGAGCCTGCTCAATGCGCTTATAGTTGCGGTGGGCAAGCAGAAGAGTGCGGAGACGGCGGAGACCTTTGCGGAGATGGAGCGCGTGTGGTCCCGGTATGAGATTTTCGGATATGAGGACGATGAGTAAGGATATTGCGGTCATAGGCGGCGGAGCGGCCGGCATGATGGCGGCTATCGCCGCGGCGGAGCAGGGGGCAAGGGTCTGCCTGCTGGAGCCCAACCAGCGGCTGGGCAAGAAGCTGAATATCACCGGGAAGGGACGGTGTAATGTGACCAATAACTGCTCTATGGAGGAGCTGATGGCCCACATTCCCCGAAACGGACGATTTCTATACAGTGCCTTTTCCCATTTCGGAAGCGGGGAGACCATGGCCTTTTTTGAGGGGCTGGGCGTGCCGCTGAAAACGGAGCGGGGAAACCGGGTGTTTCCCGTGTCAGACTGCGCCTTTGATGTGTCCGGGGCCCTGAAGCGGCGGCTGGAAAGGCTGGGCGTGCGCTGGGTGCATGACCGGGCGGTTTCGGTGCTGACGGTCGACGGTGCGGTGCAGGCTGTGACGGGGGAAAAGGGCGAATATCCATGTCGGGCGGCGGTCTTAGCTACCGGGGGCGTGTCCTATCCGGGGACAGGCTCCACCGGGGACGGCTACCGCATAGCCGGGGAGCTGGGACATACCATTGTTGCGCCCCACGGGTCTCTGGTACCGCTGGTGAGTGAGGATACCTGCTGCGGAATAATGCAGGGGCTGGCACTGAAAAATGTGCAGCTCACGGCGGTGAATGAGAAGAAAAAGGTGGTTTTCAGCGAGTTCGGTGAAATGCTGTTTACCCATTTCGGCGTGTCGGGGCCGCTGGTGCTGTCGGCCAGCGCCCATTTGCGGGACTGGGACAAGCATACCTATTCGCTGTCTATTGACCTAAAACCGGCTCTTTCGGAGGAAAAGCTGGAGGAGCGGCTTTTGCGGGAGCTGCGGGAGCAGAGCAACCGCAACATGGAGAATGTTCTTTTGTCGCTGGTACCCACCAGCATGGTGCCGGTGCTTTGCACGCGGCTGCATATTGACCCGGAGCTAAAGGCAAACTCCTTCAAAAAGGAGCAGCGCCGGGCTCTTTTACAGGAGCTGAAGCATTTCACCCTGTCCGTTTCGGGTCCCAGACCGGTGGCGGAGGCCATCGTTACCTCCGGCGGCGTGAAGGTGGGGGAGGTGAATCCCGGCACCATGGAGTCGAAGCTGATAACAGGGCTGTATTTTGCCGGAGAAATTCTGGATGTGGATGCATATACGGGCGGATTTAATTTGCAGATCGCCTGGTCCACAGGACGGGCGGCAGGATTGGCCGCCGCAGAGGAAGAAGGAGAGAGATGACCGTGAGCAATATTTATTCCGTGGCCGTGGACGGCCCCTCGGGTGCGGGAAAAAGCACCCTGAGCAAGGAGGTGGCCAAGGAGCTGGGCATCGTGTATGTGGATACCGGCGCCATCTACCGCACCATCGGATACTATATCTTTACCCAGGGTATCGACCCTAAGGACGAGAGGGCTGTGACAGCGGCGCTGCCGGAGGTACAGGTGGATATGCGCTACGGAGCGGACGGCCTGCAAAGAATGTTTCTGGGCGGGACGGATGTGACGGAGAAGATCCGCCTGCCGGAGATTTCCATGTATGCCTCGGCGGTGTCGGCTATCCCGGCAGTGCGGGCTTTCCTGCTGGAGATGCAGCGGGACATGGCCCGGCGCAGCAGCGTTATCATGGATGGCCGGGACATCGGCACCGTGGTGCTGCCGAATGCCCAGGTAAAAATTTTCCTCTGTGCGGATGTACAGGTTCGGGCAAGGCGGCGGACTCTGGAGCTGGAGCAGCGAGGAACGCCCAAGCCCTATGAGCAGGTTCTCGAGGAAATGGAGCAGCGGGATTGGGCGGACAGCCATCGATCTGCCGCCCCTTTGCGTCCGGCCGAGGACGCGGTGGTGGTGGACACCACAAACATGGACTTTGCCCAGAGCAAGGACGCGATTTTGCAGGTTATCAGGAGGCGGACGCAGCCATGAGCAGCAAATTTTACGCCAAAGCTTATGATATTTTGGCCCCTATGGCCACCTTCCTGCACCCCATTGCGGTGGAGGGACTGGAGAATGTGCCTAAGGACGAGCCGGTGGTGCTGTGCCCCAACCACAGCAGCAACTGGGACCCTATTTTGCTTATTTGCGCCCTGGGGCGGGAGGTCAATTTGCGCATTATGGGGAAGAATCAGCTTTTTAAAATTCCCATTCTTCGTTCCTTCCTGCGGAAAATGGGCGTGTTCCCGGTGGACCGGGGCCACTCGGATATCGGTGCGGTGAAAAACTCCATTCAGTCCCTGAAGGACGGGGCGATGCTGATGGTGTTTCCCGAGGGGACACGGGTACGGGGAAAGAAGAATGCCGTTCGCCCCAAAGGCGGCATCGCTATGATTGCCATTCGGTCCGGAGCTAAGCTGCTGCCGGTGTATATAGGCGTGAAAAAGCGGCTCTTTGCCAAGGTGCCTATTATTTTCGGCAAGCCCTTTGACCCGGAGTATACCGGGAGAAAGGGTACAGCGGAGGAATACCAGGCCAACGCGGACGAGGTAATGCGCCGGGCCTATGCTCTGGGAGGTGCGCCATGCAGGTGATGATGGCTGAGAGCGCCGGATTTTGCTACGGCGTGAAGCGGGCCGTGGACATGGCCCGGGAGACGGCGAAAAAATGCCGGCACAGCGTAATGCTGGGAAGCATTATCCATAACGCCAATGTGGTGGCGGAGCTGGAGGCCCTGGGAATGCGCAAGGTGGATTCCTGGGATCAGGTGCGCCCCGGCGAGACGGTGGTTATCCGCTCCCACGGGGAGAGAAAAGAGGTTTTTGAGAGGCTGGAGGCTATGGGCGCGGCGTGCGTCAACGCCACCTGCCCCAATGTACTGCGCATTCAGCAGCTGGTGGCGCAGGCCCAGGAGGAGGGGAGAACGCCCCTGATTATCGGGGAGATGCACCATCCGGAGGTGCTGGGGGCGGCCAGCTGGTCGGAGCGGTCGGTGATTCTGCCGGGGCCCCGGGAGCTGGAAAATTGGCTCAACGAGGAGCCTTCCCGCCGGAATATGCCCCTTACGGCGACGGCTCAAACCACCTGTGTACAGGGAATTTGGGAAAGTTCCAAAGAAATTTTAAAAAAACAGTGTACAAATGCAAAAATATTTGATACAATATGTAATGCTACGCATAGGCGTCAAACTGAGGCGGCCGAATTGGCGGCTCAGGTGGATGTCATGGTCGTTGTTGGAGACCGTAAAAGTGCCAATACCAAGCATTTAGCAGAGATTTGCAGGGAGAAATGCGGACGGGTCGTTCAAATTGAACGGGCCGGCGAGCTCTCGTCAGAACTTTTTGAGGGATGTCTTGTGGCAGGTCTTACGGCCGGCGCGTCTACGCCAGCGGGCATCATTAAGGAGGTATATACAACGATGAGCGAAGAAATCAAGAACATGGAATCCAACGAGGAAAGCTTCGAGGAACTGCTGGAAAAATCTTTTAAGACTTTAAATACAGGAGAGAAGGTAACCGGTATCGTGACGGCTGTCGGCCCCACCGAGGTACAGGTGGACCTGGGCTGCAAGCAGGCGGGCTACATTTCCGTGGATGAGCTGAGCGCTGATCCCAATGTGAAGCCCGAGGATGTGGTGAAGGTAGGCGACGAAATCGAGACCTACATCATCCGCGTGAACGATGTGGAAGGCTACGCTATGCTCTCCAAGAAGCGTCTGGACGCTGTGAAGGTCTGGGAGGACATCGAGGTTGCCCGGGAGAACAAGACCACCCTGGAGGGCAAGGTCACCGAGGAGAACAAGGGCGGCATCGTCGTCAATGTGAAGGGCGTGCGCGTGTTCGTGCCCGCTTCCCAGAGCGGCCAGCCCCGGGGCGCTGACCTCAGCGAGATGATCGGTCAGACCGTTTCCCTGCGTATTACCGAGGTCAACCGTGCCCGCCGCCGCGTGGTGGGCTCCATCCGTGCCGTGCAGTTCGAGGCCCGTCAGGCTGCCCAGGCTGCTATTTGGGAGAGCATCGAGGTGGGTAAGCACTACACCGGCACCGTGAAGTCCATGACCAGCTATGGCGTGTTCGTGGATATCGGCGGTGTGGACGGCATGGTACATATCTCTGAGCTGTCCTGGTCCCGCATCAAGAACCCCGCTGAGGTGGTTTCTGTGGGCGACACCCTGGATGTGTATGTCATTTCCTTCGACCCCGAGAAGCACAATATCTCTCTGGGTGTGAAGGATCGCTCCAGCAATCCCTGGGATAAGTTCATGGAGACTTATCATGTGGGTGATGTGGCCAATGTGCGCATCGTGAAGCTGATGACCTTCGGCGCTTTCGCTGAGGTAGTTCCCGGTGTGGATGGTCTGATCCACATTTCCCAGATCGCCGACCGCCGCATTGAGAAGCCCGGTGATGTTCTGTCCGAGGGCCAGATGGTGGATGCCAAGATCACCGCTATCGACGAGGAGAAGCAGAAGATTTCCCTGTCTATCCGCGCCCTGCTGGGTAGTCACGAGGACGAGGCCGACGAGGCTGAGGTCGAGGAGTAATTCCTGCATTTATAACGGATCCGGCACCTGATTACGGGTGCCGGATCTTTTGCGCTTTCCGGGGTGTCACCGTAAGCCTGGGATACATAAAATATGGCATGAGGAGGAATGGCACCATGGAATATGTGATCATCATAGCCCGCTCTGTCACCCAGGCGCAGCGGATGATGCATCTGCTGGAAAACTGCGGAATTTGGGCGAAAATATTCCGCTCTCCCGTGGGACTGACGGAGTACGGATGCAGCTATGCGGTAAAAATAAGGCGCGAGAAGCTATGGCAGGCGATGGACTGCCTGCATCGGGGAGGCCTGACACCCCTTTCGGTCCACGAAAAACAGGGGGATGGCTACCGCGAGGTGAGGGTATGATCTATCTGGATAGCGGAGCCACAACCTTGGAAAAGCCTCCGGAGGTGGCCAGGGCTATGGTCCGGGCGGTGGGGACTATGTCGTCTCCGGGACGCGGGAATTATCCGGCCTCCCGGCGAGCGGAGCAGACGGCCTTTGCCTGCCGGGAGGCGGCAGCGGGGCTGTTTCAGGTTCCGACACCGGACCAGGTGGTCTTTACCTCCAATGCTACCCACGGGCTGAACATTGCCATTCGAAGCCTGGTGCGGCCCGGCGGACGGGTGGCCATCAGCGGATATGAGCATAACGCCGTGACAAGGGTGCTGCACAGCATTCCGGGGGTGGAAATGATAGTGGCAGACGCGCCGCTGTTTGCGCCGGAGAAGATACTGGAGGGATTTCACAGAGCCCTGCGCCGGGGCGTGGATGCGGTGGTGTGCAACCATGTATCCAATGTGTTCGGGTGCGTGCAGCCGGTGGAGGCGATTGCGCAGCTGTGCAGGCGGTATAATACGCCGCTGATCGTGGATGCGTCCCAGTCCGCGGGGATACTCCCGGTGACGCTTTCGGACTGGGGAGCGGCCTTCGTGGCAATGCCGGGACACAAAGGCCTTTACGGCCCCCAGGGGATGGGGCTGCTGCTGTGCGGCGGGGAGGCAAGCCCCCTGCTTTTCGGCGGAACAGGGAGCGCCTCGAGAATGCAGACCATGCCCCCGGATCTGCCGGACCGGCTGGAGGCGGGGACCCACAACATGCCGGGGATTGCGGGGCTTTTAGAGGGAATTAGGTTCGTGGCCCGGATGGGAACGGAGAACATCGCGGACCATGAAATACGCCTGACCCGACGGGCGGCCCGGGGCCTTGCAGCCCTGCCGGGGGTGGAGGTTTTTGCCGATGGGAAGGGGCAGTCACAGACGGGGGTGCTGTCGTTCCGGGTCCGGGGAATGGACAGCGAGCAGATCGGCGAGGAGCTGGCCCGAAGGCAGATCGCTGTGCGCTCGGGGCTGCACTGTGCGCCCTTGGCCCACCGCACCGCCGGGACCCTGGAAACGGGGACCGTGCGCCTGAGCCCTTCGGTTTTCAACACGCCCCGGCACATCGACACTTTTCTGCGGGAGCTTACGGCTATTCTGCGAGAAAACGAAAGCAGCGGGAACCGGTCCTGATCTTGGATGGTTTTTGGGATGTTTATTTCGATATAACAAAGAAAATCGGATAGTTTTTATTGCTTTTTTCCCGGGATTCTTATATAATAAGTATTACCTATGGAATTCTATTGTACAGGAAAGGAGCAGACTGTGGATTCTATCATTTCTGTGCTGGAAAATATATGGCGATACCTGACGCTGATCCGCATTACGGATGTGCTAGATATTTCCATTATGTCCTTTGCCATCTATAAGCTGCTGAGCCTGGTGCGCAGCACCCGGGCCGAGAATATCCTCAAGGGGATCGTGATTTTCATTTTGGCTCTGTGGCTGTCCTCTTTGCTGAATCTGCGGGGCATCAACTACATCCTCAGCTATGTAGTAGAGTGGGGCGTTTTGGCCCTGTTTGTGGTGTTTCAGCCGGAGCTGCGCAGGGGCCTGGAGCAGCTTGGCAGCAAGAATATCCGACTGCTGCGTTTCCTGACACCGGAGCAGCGGAGCACCGAGCTGGAAAAGGCTATCGACCAGACTGTGGTGGCCTGCACGGAGATGTCCCGGTCCCGTACGGGTGTGCTTATTGTGTTTGAGCGCAGCTTGGTGCTTAACGATATGCTTCGCAGCGGCACGGAGCTGGATGCAAGGGTGTCCAGCGAGCTGCTGAAAAATATTTTCTTCGTGAAGGCGCCTATGCACGACGGCGCGGTTATCATTCGCAACGGGCGTATTTTGGGCGCAGGCTGTATGCTGCCGCTGTCGAAAAATGTGAATTTGAGCCGGGATCTGGGTATGCGACACCGGGCCGGTATCGGCATGAGCGAGAACTCCGATGCGGTGGTGGTGATCGTTTCCGAGGAGACGGGTTCCATTTCCGTGGCCATCGGCGGGATGCTCAAGCGGCATTTAATGCCCGAGACCCTGTCTAAGCTGCTGAAAAACGAGCTGATGCCCGCCCCGGAGCCGGAGACGGAAGCCAGAAAAGATCCGCCCTGGTTCTTGCGGCGTATCCGTCAGCAGAAGGGAGGCGACGAGGATGAGTAAGAAACGAAAAGTGGTGCGCATCGCTATATCCATTTTGGCCGCCATCGCCATTTGGCTGTATGTGGACCTCGTGCGCCAGCCCAGCGTGCCTATGAAGGTGAAGGACATCCCTGTGGAATTCTCCGGGGAGAGCACCACCTTGGCGGACAAGGGCCTGATGCTGCTGTCGGGCTATGACACCACCATCGACCTGACTCTCAAGGGTCCCCGCCGCCAGCTCTGGCAAATCGACAAGGATGACATTCGCATCGTGGTGGACACCAGTACCATTACGGAGGTGGGCTCCCAAAGCCTGACCTATCAGGTGATTTATCCCGACGGGGTATCGAAAAACTCTATCACCGTAGACTGGGCCAGCGCATACCGGGTGACGGTGACGGTAGGGGAGCTGTACTCCACGGAGGTGCCGCTGGTGTGCGAGGTCACCGGCACGCCTAAGAAGGATTTTTACGCCGAGGATCCCATTTTGGATACGAATAAGATCCTGCTCCACGGCCAGCGGGATGACCTGATAAATATCAGCTATGCCAAGGTCACCGTAGATGTCACCGGCAGCGATAAGTCCTATGAGAATGCATTGGCCTTTAAGCTCTATGACTATAATAACATCGAGGTGGACAATGCCGCCATTCGGCCCACGGTGAAGCTGGTGCAGGTGCGTGTACCTATCAAGACCACCAAGGAGGTGCCGCTGGAGATGATCGTGCGGGAGTCGGCTGGCTCTACGCGGGATCAGGTGAACTTCTCCATAAACCCCAAGTCTGTGACGCTGGCGGGAGAAAAGGATGTGCTGGACGCCATTCAGAGTATTGCCCTGGATACGGTTTATTTGCAGGATATTTCCGAGTCTCAGACTATGTATTATGAGATCCTGGCGCCGGAAAAAACGGAGATCGTGGGCGATAACCACAGCGCGACCGTTACCTTCACCGTGACCGGTGTGACGGAGAAAACCGTTACCGTCAGCCACTTCCAGGTGGAGCGGGTGCCTGAGGGCTTTACGGGGATTTGCACCACAGAGAGCATCCAGGTGACCATTCGGGGCCTGGCGGCGGAAATAGAGGCTGTGACCGAGGACAACATCATTGCGGTCATCGACTTCTCCAGCCTTACCGCCGAGGGAGAGTATACCCTGCCGGTGAACATTGTGGTGAACGGATATAAAAATATAAGTGCAAAGGGCACCTATCAGGTGAATGTGAAGCTGGAGAGCGGCACAGCCACGACTTATTAGCGAAAGGAACGGAACATGACGCAGATCGCAACAGTGGAAAAGAAATTGGAGCCGGGCTTTGTGGAGATTTCCGTGCCCCGGAAGTCTGCCTGCGGACACGACTGTGAGGAGTGCGCCGGCTGTGGCATGACCGGGGCGGCCATCCTTGCAAGGGCCAGCGACCCGGTGGGCGTGAATCCCGGGGACAAGGTGGTGGTCCAGAGTGAGACGAAGAAGCTCTTGGGTGTGGTGGCACTGGTGTATTTGCTGCCGGTAATTGCCTTCTTGCTGGGATACTTTCTGTCGGAGGGGCTGGTGGAGTCCACCCGCTATATCATCGCCATTGCCGCAGCCGCCGTGGCCTTTCTCCCCAGTAT
>QWBY01003083.1_pt1 | contig 12752 bp, 9 predicted proteins | sample 1972471 | NCBI WGS metagenome assembly QWBY01 (sample SAMN09866722, study PRJNA288562) | Human gut metagenome isolate term6_stool, whole genome shotgun sequencing... | reverse complement strand
AGCCTACAAATACTGCCTAAGGATCCGGAAGTGGTACGAGCCGATACGACCGCGGTACAGCGATCGGAAGTACAAGATAAAGGAGGCAGATCTTATGCTCATCACCAAGGAAGGAATGGAGAGTGAGGTGGAGGAGATACGCAACATCGCAACTTTCCTCCGGTCAAACTCCGCCCCAATCCTGAGATACTTCTACCGCAGGGAGAGCAATGCCAAGGCGGAGGCTCTCATCCAAAACCTCCAGCGCTTCATCAGCATCAACTACGGAGCCAGAAACACCGACTTCTTTCTCTACCAAGTCGCCCTCCACTTCTTCTGACGCCCTCCCCTCAACAAAGGTAATCTCTCACCCATCCCCGTCCCAGCACATCAAAATGCGAATTAGCCATTGCGGAGGACTTGCAAAATAAGTGTGTACTCATTAGTAATAAATGGGTATATTTGTATACGAGTTGACACCTAACCCATTCCGGGTGTGTGCACTCTCAGGTCTTAATCCAATGACCGGTATACAGTCCTAGTAATATTCAATCAACTGTGTACTTTTTCCAGGAATCGCATACTCCTTTGACCATCCCCGCCCTATGGGACTGGAGTTTCATCCCTACGGGACTGCAGTGCCACCCCTACGGGACTGCAGTCTCTCCCACAAGAGAGCCTAAAGTAACAAGAGAGTAACAAGATTATGGTACCTTTGAGCAGAAAGGAAAAGAACAATAGACCCAATCACTAATCAATCAAAGCATTAAGATGAGAAAGACTTACACATCTGCGCTCTGCTCTATCGCCCTGATGGCACTGGCCCTCGCCGGCTGTCAGCAGGAGAGAGGGCTGGCGCCTGATCAGACACCACGAGACGGATCCGTGGCGGCAGAGTTCACCTCCGGCCCCGTCACCCGCGTGGTGAGCGGGACCAGTTGGGAGGGAAACGAGGTGATCGGTATCTCCAACGTCACCAAGGCTGAGGCCGCCACCACCAACATCGCTTACAAAGCCACAGCAGCAGGCAGCACCACCAACTTTGCCGACCAGGGGACAAAGCTCCTCCTCCCGGGCGACAATTCTCAGGTGACCTTTGCAGCCTACTACCCTTTCGCCAGCACCATCTCCGAGGGCAAAGCGTCCTACATCATCAGCAAGGGAAGCGACCAGCCGGTCCTCTTTGCCACCCAGAGTGGCACCGCCGACAATCCCAAGCTCCCCTTCACCTTCAAGCACAAGCTCGCTCAGGTAAAGATCGTCCTCACCGTCGGGGAGGGTCTCAGTCTCAATGACCTCACCTCCGTACTCTACAGGGGCGGAGTGACTGACGTGAAGATGAATGTCCACACCGGAGAGCTCACCACCGGCACCACCAAGGGCGACATCACCCTGACGAAGGAGGCTGAGGGTACCTACAGCTCCTACATCGTGCCTCAGGCTGTGGACAACACCTTTGCCTTCGTCATGACGCTGGGCGGCAAGACCTACACCCTCAGCATGGACAAGGTGAAAAAGGCACCGAACAAGCTGGATAGCGGGTTCGCCTACACCTTCACGGCCAAGCTCACCAAGGATGGTAAGGTGGTCAATCCTAACGGCAGCTCCATCGACGATATTGAGAAGGGCGGCACCGGAGAAGGTGGCGACGTCACCCCTGACGATCCTTCGACCCCCGCTGCTGCACAGAAGCTTCCTTTTGCCAATAACTTCAAGGCAGCGGCCGGCATTGCCCCCTTCACCGCAGTCAGCGTATCGGGTGAGCAGGCTTGGCGTATTGATGACAGCAAGTACAAGAATGGCGCTAAGATGTCCGGCCACGTCAGCGGCGTCAGGACTCCCAACGAGGACTGGCTCATCTCTCCCGCTCTTGACTTCACCGGGTCCGAGGCTCCAGAGCTTATCATCAGCCACGCCATCAACTTCGGCAGTGACATGGCTACTGAGCAACAGGTGCTGATCTCTGACAACTACACTGATGGAAATCCCTCTACTGCCACCTGGACACCTCTCACCGTGACCTATCCCGCCGGGAACAACTGGGATTACGTTGACTCAAAGACCGACCTAAAGGCTTATGTAGGTAAGAAGAATATCCACATCGCTTTCAAGTACGTCAGCACCGACACATCTGCTGCTACTTGGGAGATCGCTAAGATGGAGGTGAAGGAGGCGACCGGCACTAAGCCGGGTACTGAGCCCGGCACTGAGGAGCCCGGTACTGAGCCGGAGCAGCCCACCACAAGCAACCTCCTTTTCCCCGGAGCCAACTTTGAGGACTGGAGCGCTTTCACCGGCAAACTCTTCACGAGTTTGCAGGGTTATGCCACTCAGGCAGACGATCCCGATCAGGGCAAGGTGCTTCAGATCAAAGGCACACCGAAAAAGAATGATTACGTCTTCACAGTACAGAACGTGGAGGTAAAGACAGCCAATCCAACCAAAATCACCTTCAAGCTCAAGGGAACCGCTAACGGCAGAAGCCTATCTCTCAATGTACACAGCACTGATACAGAGTCCAGTTTTTTCAACGTGGGCGATGTCACCGGTGATATAACCGTTAGTGCCTCCGTTCAGAACGGATATACCGGCTCCATTGATACTGGAGGTAAGTGGGTCACCATCACCCTCGACCTAACAGGAGTTAGCGTAAACACCTCTGGTAGCGGCAAGCTCTTTGCTCTCAAGGTGGGTAAGGGCGTTGCCTGGGACGTTATGGTCGATGACTTCAAGATCGAGTAAGTAGACCTTATACCATACGACAAAGCGGTCGACAGCCTTCTGTGGCTGCCGACCGCTTTTGCTTTTACCCCTATGCCCTACTCTTCCTCTCGCAGTTGCTCCAAGTCAAGTAGCTGCCCCTCGTGGGCGAGGAGGGAGCGGGGAAAGACCTCCTTCGCCTCCGCAAGGAGGATTGACTCCTCCTCATGGTAGAGCAGGTCGACCCCGCGGACATAGTCCGCCGTCGCCTCCCGGTAGATCGTGTCGGAGCAGTAGGCATAGCTGAGCGGGCTTCGGCTCGGTGTGGTGACAGAGGCAGCCGGGACGACCGTACCATCCTCCCTGACGTAGTCACGCCCCTGCTTGAGACTGCCGAAGTAGGCCATGGGAACCCCGGCCCGATCCGCCGCCTCCCGGTCGAGGTGCGGCAGCAGTGGTGCCTCGTCAAAGCGGTAGCCGATACAGGGGACGCGGTGCTTGAGCGGGAAGCAAGATACAGTCACCGACCGATCCTCGTAGATCACCGTCCGCCCGGTGGGCGCACACTCGTGCACCTCTATCTCTGCGTAGTAGTCCTCCCCCTCCTCTCCGGTGAAGTAGCGGACGACCCGATCGACAAAGTCTGCCGTACCCACTGGCCCGTAGATATGGATCGGGTGATCAAAGCTCATCAGCGACATCGTGCTGATCAGCCCCGGTAGCCCGAGGCAGTGATCGCCGTGCAGGTGGGTGATAAAGATGCGGTGTAGGCTCGCTATCGGCACACCGTACCGCATCATCTGGAGCTCTGAGTCCCCTCTGCACAGTCGATGAGGAAGGCCTTATTGCCTCTCAGTCGCACCACTTGTGCGGAGGGGTTGTGACCAAGGGAGGGCTTGGCCGCACCACAGCCCAGCACCTGGACATACATCCCGACGCCGATCTCCGCCTTACTCATCACGGGATACGCTCTCAGTGGTCCCTCCCTCGGGACCGATGCCGTAGGTCTCCCCCACTCGGTCCCTTAGGGCGGTGAGTCGCTCGCGGACCTTCATCAGCCGTTCCCTCACCTCCAGGTCGACGTCTAAGTCAGGGTGGTCCAGCTGCTCTGCAGCGGCCTGCAGGGTCATTCCCCGCACCTCGATCAGGTAATAGATCCGCTCGATCAGCTTAAGGTCATCGATGGAGTAGCGACGAGAGCCACTCGGCATCCGTCGCGGAGAGAGCGAGGTCCCCTTCTCCCAGTACCGCAGGACATGCTCCTCGACCCCAAAGAAGGCAGCCGTCTCCTTGATCGTATAGAGTCGCCTCGGCAGGCTCTCTATGTTTTTCCTCTGTCCGCTCTTCTCTTTTCTCATAGTCTCTTACAGCCTGTCTATCTGCGCCATCAGCTTATCCAGCCGCTCCACGATCCGCTCCTGCTCCCCCTCCGGTGGCAAGGGGAAAAGGGTGTTTCGAATTACTGTTTGGGAGATATTAGGCTGAGCACTTCCAAACCCTATACGCTGGTATCGGGTCCTAAATCCGTGAAAGAAATAGTACAAGTATAGAGTGTTGACACTCTGTATGTCACAAGTATTCAGTGCACATATTGCCTGATTTGTTGCGGCATCAACCTTTAATATGGATGCTTGCCCCATAGTCTCACAATACATAGTCACTAACAAAGACCCAGCAGGAAATATCTTAGCAGAAGAATTTGCTATAGCCTCCTCACTTATCCTAACCTCGGAATGACTAATATATTTTTCTCCTATTTCTCCGCTCCGAAACCAAGGAATGTCCCCGTCATAATACTCTGGTCTTTTACGAGGTGTTCCACCTGATGTTGTCTTGTAAATCTGCCCCAGCCTTACCCAGCGCCAAGAGGAGGGGATGTCAAAGGGGATCTGATCCTGAATGCAGGTGATGCGCTTCCCGACCCGCTCGTAGTAGAGCCCGTCGTCACCTCGGTAGATGGTGGAGGAGATGAGGTCTCTCTTCTTGAGCTTGCCGGCCTTGAGGAGTTGCTTCTTCTCCTGCTCTATCTGTGCAAGGAGCGGCTCAGCCGAGCCCTCCTCTGACCTCTGCTCCACCAGCCGACCCCGTATCGCCTCCTCCAACACCCCCCTCCTCAGGCTTGGACGGAGATCGGCATCCAGAGCTTCGCGCTTTGCATATGCCCGACCATATATATCTACCAGCTCCTTCAGCTCCTCCAGCCGCTCCACGATCCGCTCTTGCTCTCCCTCCGGTGGCAAGGGAAAAAGGGTGTTTCGAATTACCGTTTGGGAGATATTAGGCTGAGCACTCCCAAACCCTATACGCTGGTATCGGGTCCTAAATCCGTGAAAGAAATAGTACAAGTACAGAGTGTTGACACTATGTATGTCACAAGTATTCAGTGCACATATTGCCTGATTTGTTGCAGCATCAACCTTTAATATGGACGCTTGCCCCATAGTCTCGCAATACATAGTCACTAACAAAGACCCTGCAGGAAATATCTTAGCAGAAGAATTTGCTATAGCCTCCTCGCTTATTCTAACCTCGGAGTGACTAATATACTTTTCTCCTATTTCTCCGCTCCGAAACCAAGGAATGTCCCCGTCATAATACTCTGGTCTTTTACGAGGTGTTCCACCTGATGTTGTCTTATAAATCTGTCCCAGCCTTACCCAGCACCAAGAGTCTGGGATGTCAAAGGGAATCTGATCCTGAATGCAAGTCACACGCTTCCCGACCCGCTCGTAGAAGAGGCCGTCGTCACCTCGGTAGATGGTGGAGGAGGCGAGGTCTTTCTTCTTGAGCTTGCCAGCCTTGAGCAGTTGTTTCTTCTCCTTCGCAATCTTGTCGAGTAGTTGCGATGCGGGTTCGTCACGGGGATCCTGGGTAACGAGCTTACCGGAGATGGCATGCTGGAGGATCGATTTCCATAGGTCGTGTCCGGTCATAGCTTCTCCTGCTCAATGTCTGTAAGCGACATCCCAAGTAGCCCGGCGATGTCTGAGAGCGACTTGTCGATCTCTCTGTCGAGCTCACTCCTCTGTGTGAAGTATCGCTCAAGCAACTCGCGAGGAGGAAGCACCACCTCCTGAGTACTTGGGTACTTGCAGCGGTCGAGATTGAGACGATCGTCAAGGAGCTCCTGTAGGGTAAAGTAGCGTGACTTCTCATCCCTGCCCTCCTCTGGGATGATCTCCTGTCGGTCGTCCCACCACCGGAGGACTTCTTCAGTATGCTCGGCTTTGATAGGCTTTGTCTTTGAGAACCCCTTGTACCCCTCCGGCAGATCGAGGCGATAGTACCAGGTACCCGCTGTGCTATAGCCCTCCGGTGCTCCCTCTGCTCGTGCGTGATCAAAGAAGAGGATATTGGTTGCGATGCCGGTGTAGGGATTGAAGACCGTCTTAGGGATCCGGATGATCGTGTGGAGGTTAAACTCCCTCACCAGTCGCTCCTTGATCGCATACTGACTCCCCTCGACCCCGAAGAGGAGGCCATCAGGCAGGATCACCGCAGCCCGCCCCCCGACACGCAGGCGATACATAACGAGGATCATGAAGAGATCTGCCGTCTCACTGGAGCTGAGATTGTCGGGGAAGTGCTCCTTGATGCTCGCCTTCTCACTACCTCCATAGGGGGGATTCATCAGGATGACATCAAACTTATCGTCATCGGTAAAGTTAAGGACATCCTTGGTGAGCGAATTATCGTGATAGACTGCCGGGGACTCAATGTCGTGGAGGAGTAGATTGGTGACACAGAGCATAAAGGGGAATTGCTTCTTCTCCACGCCATAGACCGACCCCTGGTAGGCTGCCTCATCCTCTACGGTGGTGACGCTCTCACGGAGCTCACTGAGCCAGCTGGTGATGAAGCCACCGGTGCCACAGGCGAAGTCTGCCATACACTCCCCTACTTGGGGATGGATTAGGTGAGCCATCAGGTCGGTGAGTGCACGAGGTGTGTAAAACTCCCCCGCCGTACCGGCGGACTGAAGCTCCCTAAGTATGGTCTCGTAGATCTCCCCGAAGGCGTGGCTCTCCCGTGCATCCGACAGATCCAGCTCATCAATCACGCTACACACCTGACGCAGGAGCACTCCATCCTTCATATACTGTTTAGTATCGCCAAAGGTAGTCCGGACGATCGCCTGACGCATAGGAGTATCCGGGGTGATCTCTAGACTCCTCAGAGTGGGGAATAGCTTGTGATCGATAAAGTCAAGGAAGTCGTCCCCTGTCAGCGCACTACCAGACTGGTCGTCATGCCCCCACGACCGCCAGCGACACTCCTCAGGGATGATCGACCGGTAGCCCTCCTCCAGTAGCTCCCAGTCTCGCTCTTTCTCATCATAGATCTTAAGGAAGAGCATCCATGAGAGTTGCTCAATGCGCTGAGCATCGCCACTGATGCCGGCATCATTGCGCATAATCTTTCGGAGTCTATTGATAAAGTTGGATAGGGACATAATGCTTATACAGTTGCCTTGTAGATACTTTGGGTCAGACTATGAACTGCTCTCTTATACTGCTCTACTCCCCCAAAGGACCGGATAATCCCCGCAGGACTGCCGTAGGTGCGAAATGGATCAACCTTCAGGATCGACATATCCTCCAGCTGGGTGACCCCATCTGAGACATACTTGTCAAGGAGCTTGTCGAGTACCTGACGCGCCTCACCGGTATACTGAGGGAGGAAGTCTCCCTCCTCTCTCAGTCTTTTTGCCCGCTCTGCTCGTGTCAGATACTTAGTGTTAAAGGCGAGGTAGCGTATGAGATCAAAGTCGTCTACATTACTCATACCTTTCTCTTCCTTGAGCTGCTTGAGATCAATCCCCTTCTTTGCGAGGAAGCTGGTGATCTCAGACTTCACCTCAGCCTCCGTCCAATCGTGAGCAAAGGACTCCAGATCAGGGTATCTGCTGATGACGACCCTACGGGTGTAGTCTGTGATACTCTCTGTACGGAGGAGCTTACCGGAGGTGTCGTAGATGGAGACCGATTGGTAGGTCACACTGACCTTACAGCCCTTCTCATCGACGTAGCAGCGTGGCGTCTCGGAGACGGGCGATGGCGGATCAGGCAGCATGTCCTCGTCAGAGGGATAGTCCTTGGGCTTCTTGTCCGGGTCATAGTCCTTATCGATCTCCAAGGGTCCATCCCACTCCTCATCGGCAAAGAGATGGGTGACATTACGGAAGTCCATAATGGTAAAGTGGGTCTTGCCCTCCTTCTCCTTGATACGAGTGCCTCGACCGATGATCTGCTTAAATTCGGTCATCGAATTGATGACCTGATCCAAGACAATAAGCTTGACCATCTTGCAATTTACGCCGGTGGAGAGGAGCTTGCTTGTGGTGGCAATGACAGGGAATTGCGCCGCTACAGAGATAAAAGGCTTGAGGAGTCCCTTTCCTACCTGGTCAGAGCCTGTGATGCGGACGACATAGTCCGGATGCTTCCGGCAGAGATCGCTATTGGCATTGACGAGAGCCTGGCGCATCAGCTCTGCATGCTCCTCACTGGCACAGAAGACTATCGTCTTGGCCATACGATCTGTCTTCTTGAGGTAATTAGTGATCTGCCGGGCTACCTCTCTGATCCTATCCCAGATGACAATACTGTAGTCGTAATCTGAATTGTTATATATCCTGTCCTCTATCTCGTAACCATAGTGGTCCTTTTGTCCCTTGTAAGGTCGCCACCCATCTCCAATATTGGTCTGAATATTTATGACCTTAAAGGGTGCCAAGAAGCCGTCATCTATTCCCTCTCGGAGGCTATACGTATGAAGAGGCTCCCCAAAGTAGGTGAGATTGGACTGATACTTGGTCTCCTTGGGTGTGGCAGTCATACCGAGCTGAGCTGCGCTCGAGAAGTACTCTAAGATACTTCTCCACTCACTATCCTCCTTAGCGCTACCACGGTGACACTCATCAACCACTATTAGATCAAAGAAATCGGGCCGGAAGAGCTCCTCATACTGGCGTCTGCCGTCCATCCCGATGAGCTGCTGGTAGAGAGAGAAGTAGACCTGATAGGCCGTACGTCCCGGGTCCCCGAGATCCTTGCTATACTCCACCTTATGTATAACGCTACTCAGGGGCTGGAAGTCCTCCTGTATCGACTGATCAACTAATATATTGCGGTCAGCCAAGTAGAGCACCTTCCGCGCCAGCCCGGACTTGAGGAGACGATAGATGATCTGAAAGGCGACATAGGTCTTGCCGGTACCGGTAGCCAATACGAGAAGTAGACGCTTCTGTCCCTGGGCGTAAGCATCAAGAGTAAGATTGATAGCTCTACGCTGGTAGTACCGTGGAGGGAAAATGTTCTGACCGGTACAATTGGGCTGCTCAATGACCCTAAGCTCGTCTTCCCCCAACCCGGATCCCCCCTTCGCCCCTTTGCAGAAACGATCAAAGAGCTCTTCCTTAGTCGGGAAGTCACTCATATCAAGCGTCCGCTCTTTCCCGGTAAGGAAATCATGCTCTACAAACCCATATCCATTGCTGCTGTAAGCAAAGGGAGCACCCAGCATATGGGAGTAACCCATACCCTGCTGTAATCCTTGTCCCACATGACAAGAGGGACGCTTAGCCTCGATGACGGCTAAGGGGGTGGCATTATTATAGTAGAGGACGTAGTCGGCGTACTTTGGTTTTTGTCGAACCGGTTTGTTACCATGAATGTCTATCTTCCCATCTGTCAGCTTGACCTCAAGGAAGATGTCATCCTTAAGGGACCAACCCTTTCTCAAGATAGCAGGGGTGATCAGCTTTTGCTTTACGTCCTCCTCGGAGAGGGATAGATCCTTTGTGCTCATGGTACTCTGTGCTGACTTAGTGGAGGGGGAGGAGGTTCAGGCGATGGGTATAGGTGAGGTAGCCGGTGCCGGAGGGGTCAGCGTAGACAAAGAGGACGCCCAGCTGGGGCTGTCCCTCGAGGACCTCCTTGGCACGCTCCAGCCCAACTGCCATAAAGGCGGTCGCCCAGGCGTCAGCCTCCATAGTAGTAGGGGCTACGACAGTCGCCTCGAGTATGTCGCTATGGGCGGGACGTCCTGTGACGGCGTTGATGGTGTGGGCGACCTTCCGCCCCTCGATGACCTTATAGTTGCGGTAGTCGCCACTGGTGGCGACACCCATTTTCTCACACATCTCGATCTTACCGAGGAGCTCATTGATGGTGGAGGTATTGTCCTCGATCGGCTTATTGATCCCGAGGCTCCAGCACTCGCCCCGAGGATTGCGCCCATGGCAGGTCACCTCACCACCAATCTCCACCATATAGTCCTCTACTCCGTAGTGCTCAAGTGTCCGAGCGACGAGGTCGACGACATACCCCTTGGAGAGCGAGGCAAGCCCCATAGAGAGTCGAGGGTCGTCCTTGATGATCCGATGGGCAAGGGTGTCGATGCTAATGTGTCGGTACCCGACAAACCGGAGCACCGAGTCGACCTGCTCGTCAGTCGCCAGCCGAGTGACCCCCTTCTTGGTCCCGAAGCCCCAGAGATCAAAGAGTGGTCCACCGGTGACATCATAGACGCCATCCGTTGCCTCGCTCACGACAGCTGCCTGTCGCAGTACCTCCTCCAACATAGGATCCGTCCGGTCGGTGGTATTGGCATTGATCCGGGAGACAACGGAGGTGGGGTCAAAGTTATTGAGCACCGCATTGAAGGCATCCATCGTCGAGTCGATCTGTGCGGCAAGGGGCTTATCAGCGCGATAGGTGATGGCGTAGTAGGTGGTAAAGCGCTCTCCGGTCTCGCGGTAAAAGGTTCCCTCCCCACGATCACAACCAGCAAGAAGGATAAGTAGGGAGAGGGTAAGTAATTTAGATCTCATCACGTAGGGCATAGGTATTTCGCCCGGGACTTTGCCGGGCTATGAGCTCACCAAGGAATCCGGTAAGGAAGAGCAACACACCCAGCATGATAGCCAGGAGACAGAGGTAGAAAGCGGGCAGGTCGGTCACCAGTCGGGCAGGGATCCCATGGTAGAGGGAGTAGAGCTTGGACCCAAGGACACAGAGGAGAGCGATCAGCCCAAAGAAAAACATCACACTGCCCCAGAGGCCGAAGAAGTGCATCGGCTTGCGACCGAAAGTGCCCATAAACCAGAGGACCAAGAGGTCGAGGTAGCCATTGACAAATCGGCTCATACCAAACTTTGTCTTCCCGTACTTACGGGGTCGGTGATGCACCACCAGCTCACCGATCTTGCCGTACCCCGCCATCTTCGCCATATAGGGGAGATAGCGGTGCATATCGTTGTAGACCTCTATGTGCTTCACCACCTCATTCTTGTAGCTCTTGAGGCCACAATTGAAGTCATGAAGCGGGATGCCGGAGAAGAAACGCACGGTGGCATTGAAGAGCTTCGTGGGACCGGTCTTAGAGAGCGGGTCATACCGCTTCTTCTTCCACCCACTCACCACATCGTAGTCCTCCTCACGGATCATGCGATAGAGCTCGGGGATCTCATCGGGGGAGTCCTGCAGGTCAGCGTCCATTGTGATGACGACAGCACCCGAGGCGCGCTCAAAGCCTGTCTGCAGCCCGGGAGACTTCCCGTAGTTGCGGGCAAAGCGGACCGCTCGGACGTGCGGGTCCTCCGCACGTAGCTGCTCAATGGTCTCCCAGGATTGATCCGTACTCCCGTCATCGATGAAGATGATCTCGTAAGTGATCCCCATCTCGGTGACGACACGGGAGATCCACCGATGAAGCTCGGGGAGAGACTCCTGCTCATTGTAGAGCGGGATGACGATCGATAGGTCTATAGGGTAATTCTTCTCTTGAGACATATATATGTAGTAGACAAGCAAAGGTACCGATTAATCAGTCTCTACGGAGGAAGATCGAGGCAATGAAGATGTAGAGCGTCCCAAGCGTGAAGGAGAGCGAGATTACCCCTCTCGTCATCAGCGCGGGCGTGATCCCTTGGTGGGACTTCAGCAGCACCTCCCGATCGGCCTCACTGCCCATCATCTGCCCTGCGATGTCCATACTCCGGTCCGTATAGGCGAGGAAAGTAGGATCACGGAAGAGGTACGTGAAGACGAGCAGGTAAGCAAGCGTCGCAACGATAAGGGCAAAGAGATAGATCACGCCCATCACTGTGACGCAGCGTGAGTAGGACAGCCGGTTGCCAAAGACGATCAGACGGTACTTCCGAAGCTCCTGTGTCAGCAAGACAGGGATGAGCACCAGACCACCTGTAAGGAAGAGTGTAGAGAAGAGGGGCTGCCTGTAGAAGAGCATCCCGACAGCCTGAGCCACAAAGCCCATCCCGACGAGGAGCCCACTCCACATCATAGCCTGCAGGAAGCTCTGTGCAAAGCGCTTTTTCTGTGAGTCCTTGTTATCCTGATCCATAAGGTATCATCTGCGTAGTGAGAGACAAAGGTACCAATTATGTAGCAGGGCATCAGCGACCACACCGCTGGGCACAGGGAGGGGACGCATCAAGACCGGAGGTTAATCGCAGGACAGGAAAGAAGCACCCCCTTTAGGGTGCCTGCTGTAAAGCTCAAATGCGTCACCGCTGATTCGGGATATTTCTTTTACCGATATTTGAGACAACTAATACCGATATTAGACTTCACTAATACCGATAAAAGAATTCTCTAATATCGGTATTAGTACGATGCTCCTTCCGAGCGGCTTTCCACCGCCTCTTCGGAACCATCCGAGGGCATCTTGTCCGCCCCTGATGCGCCTGTACTGAAAAAGAAGTGGGCAATAACTTGCTAATCCATTTTTTATGGCTAAGTTTGCCCTATTGGAAGCCATAGAAAGGACCTTAACTAATTTCTTTAGAGCTATAATCTCCCTTATATGACTTCACCACGTAACCTATAGCGGGTCATAACCATTATGGAATCAAAGAAAACTACGACTGGTAAAGCGAGTGATATTACCATCGTGATCGGTGTGATCGGTGCCGATGCCCATGCAGTGGGGAACAAAATTATCGATTATGCACTTAATGATGCGGGCTACCACGTCATCAACCTCGGTGTGATGGTAAGCCAAGAGCAGTACATCGAAGCTGCCATCGAGACCAACGCCGATGCGATCCT
>QWBY01001792.1_pt1 | contig 12770 bp, 7 predicted proteins | sample 1972471 | NCBI WGS metagenome assembly QWBY01 (sample SAMN09866722, study PRJNA288562) | Human gut metagenome isolate term6_stool, whole genome shotgun sequencing... | reverse complement strand
TTGCAGTTTCTTACGCTGCATCAGCAGGTTCTCCACACGAGCCTGAAGATAAGTCGCACTAAAAGGCTTGGTGATATAATCATCCGCCCCATATTCCAGTCCTTCCAATTTACTTTCTATCGTCGTCTTGGCAGTAAGCAGGATGATAGGAATATGGCTGGTCGTCATATCCGCACGAAGTTCACGCGTCATTTCGATACCGTCTTTCTCCGGCATCATGACGTCGCTGATAATAATGTCCGGCAGATACTTCAGAGCCTTGCTCCACCCCTCCATACCGTCGGAAGCCTCTACCACCCGATAAGTTGAAGCGAAAATACTGCGCAGGAAGGAACGCAATTCCTGATTATCCTCTACCAGTAACATAAGCTCTTTCGAACTGCTTTCCCCAGCCTCTTCTTTGGCAGCAGATACTTCCAGGTCCGGCGCATCTACGATGGCAGCTTCTGTCTGAAGCGAAGAATTAGCGATATCCACAATACGTTCCATGCTCAGCGGAGCAGCCGAATCTTCGAGAATAAACTCCACTGAACTACTATAATGCTCTTTGCCCTTCAGAAAGTCCACTTTAAAACAACTTCCTTCACCAAGCCGGCTGTCAACGGAAATCGTAGCCTTGTGCATCTCTACCAGTTCCTTCACCAAAGAAAGACCGATGCCGGAGCTTGCCTGATTGAAAATATTCTTGTCCACCAAGTTCTCAAAGCGCACAAAGAGAGACTTCCGTTTATTTTCGGCGATACCAATCCCCTGATCCTGTACACCAACAGACACCGTGCCCTCATCTTCACGGATAAAGACGGTGATCATTTTCCCGTTAGGAGTATATTTAAACGCATTGGATAGAAGATTAAACACAATCTTTTCAAACTTATCGGCATCCACCCAAAGGTTCAAAGCCTCTTTCTCTGTCTGGAAAAGGAAATCGATGTTGTGTTCTTCCGCCACCGACTCAAAATTATCCATAATCTTGCGGACAAAGGCAACGACATTTAACTGTTGCACCTGCATCTTCATCTTCTTGTTCTGAATCTTACGGAAGTCCAGAATCTGATTGACCAGACGAAGCATACGGTTGGTATTCCGTTCGACCACTACCAACTGTTCCCGTGCATCAGCCGGCAGTTTATCGTTCTTCAAAACTTGTTCCACCGGCCCTGCAATCAATGTCAGAGGAGTACGGAGTTCATGGGATATATTCGTAAAAAAGCGCAGCTTGATATCAGAAATCTGTTGCTCTACAGACACCTCATGCTTCAACCGATAAATGGTAAACAGGATATAAACCGCAACAAAAATAATCAGTAGCACAAAGCAGACATACAGCACATACGCCAAAGGCGTCTCCCAGAAAGAAGGGAGAATCGTGATGTTCAAGATACGCTCATTGTCCACCCACACCCCGTCACTATTGGTAGAACGGACACGGAAGATATAATCTCCCTTCGGAAGGTTAGTATAGGTCACGCTTCTTTGCCGGTCGGCAAAAGTCCACTGCTTCTCGAAACCATCGAGAATGTATGCGTACTGTATATTCTGCGGGTTCGTATAATCGAGTGCAGCGTACTGAACGGAAAAGATATTCTCATCATGAGAAAGCACTAGTTCCTGTGTATCATCCAAATCGACTTTCAATATGGACTTCTCTCCCGGAATTACATCTTCATTCGCTACCATCAACTTGGAAAAGACTACAGGGGGCACATAGCTACTCTTCCGGATAGAATCCGGACTGAACATGAATAATCCGTTGCTGGTTCCAAACAGCATATCTCCGCCGGATGTCAGCGTAGAAGCCGCCTCACTGAAACGGACACGGAAACTGATACTGCGTTCATCGTAATTCTCAAAACGTTCGCCGGAAGGAACAAACTTACAGATTCCATTTTCCGTACTGATCCAGAGATTCTGTTTATGGTCTTCACGGATGGAAAGCAAGACGTCCGAAGAAAGTCCGTCGAGCACTGAGTAAGATTTAAATTCACCGTGACCGTCTTCGCTGATGGAAATCAGTTTGTTCAGTCCCCCTCCGAAAGTCGCCAGATAGAGTTCCTTCTGCTGGGTAGCGATAATCCAATGCACGTCATTATTACTTAGACTCTTCGTATCGTTCGGGACACGCGAGAAGTGGTGGAACTGTATATCTTCCGGCTTTTTGAAATTCTCGTCAAAAGCAACGGCGCCTGTGGTAGTACCTACCCAAAGACGTCCGTTATTATCCGAAGTGATAAAACGCGCTTTGTAACAGACATCAATCGGATATCCTTTCAGATTATTCCGGTGATTGATAAAGACGGTCTCCCCATGTTCTCCCTGGGAAATATAGTTGATACCGCCTGCAAAAGTAGCCGCCCAGATACGACCATGATGATCTTCATAAACACAATATACATTGTTGTCACTCAGACTGTACATATCGTTGGAGTCGTGCTGATAACGGGTCAGTTTATAAGACATACTTGTGGGAGAAATCTGTTCGGCACGCACCAGACCGTTTCCTTTGGTAGCAATCCAGATAATCCCTTTTGAATCCTGCATAATGAAATAGGCTGTACCCTCCATAGGTGTACCTGTCATCGAAATGGTTCCATTACCTGTCAGATGCCCTATGAATTTCCGGTTCGAGTCGTACAGGCGGATCATTCCGTCCTTCAGTCCGACCCACAAATTCCCCTGTTTATCTTCGCATACCGACCGCACTTCGTTGCTCAAAGATTCATATTCATGCGGAACGGGAGTCAGCATTGAAAACGGTACGTTGCGGAATGTTACTTTCTCCAGTCCTTTGGAGTGGGTACAAAGCCACAAATTGCCTTGTTTATCAGAAAAAGCCGCATGTATTTTGTTAGAGAAGCGCCAGTTATTGCTCCCCAAATCATCGTAGAAAGGAACGAGACAATTCCGTTCGCGGTCAAAATAGGAGAATCCTCCGCCATAAGGATGCACCCATACATGTCCGTGTATATCTTCATGAATATGGAAAGCGGGGCGCGAACGATCGGCATTACTATATTCCACCCGCATCTGCTCACGCTTTACCACACCGGTGGCAGGATTAAAATGAACGACGACTCCCGGCTCTTCCTGTTCGAACCAGACCTCTGACGTGCGGTCTACATAAGCCGAAAGAATCGGTTGAGCGGACAATTCCTTGCAGGTCACGGGAGAATAATGCGTATGTTTGTTTGTCTTCAGGTTGCAAAGAAAGAACCCGTCCGAATCTGTTGTCACTACAGTGTTGTCATTGGCCACGGTGTGTATGGAAGTAATGCGGGCTTTCGTCGGAAGTTCGAGCAGACGAAACTCTCCGCCCTGTTTCTGATAACACCAGATTCTCCCCCTGTCAGAAGCAAAGCAGATATCGTCTTCACATTCCCGGACCGCATAAAATGCCTGATTCATGCCGTCTTGTTTCCCTTTCGTCTCCACAAAGAAGTTCACGGGTTGCTGCTCACCGGGGCGTATCATTCCCAAACCGTTATCAGTCAGCAGCCAGTGATTGCCGGCTTTGTCCTGATAGACCTGATAAAAGTGATCGGCAGGAAACAGACCGGACTTCGTTGAATAAATATCTGATTTCGTTGTATAATTCTTCTGAGGAAGCGTGACTACACGGATAGCTCCATCATGTTCTGTTAGCAGCCAGACCGTACCATCGGGCAATACCTGAATAGCGTGAATGTTATATGTACTACCTTCTTCACCTGCTGCCGGAACTTGTTCGAACGTCTCCGTTTTCGGGTCAAAACGGTGGACACGGTTGTCATAAGTCAATAACCACAGAAAGCCGTACCGGTCTTCATACATCCGGTCGGCACGGTTATTGGTCAGACTGATGTAATTGCCCTGACGTGCTTTATAAGTTTTAAAGTTATAGCCATCAAAACGATTGATTCCATCCCATGTGGCAAACCAGAGGTTGTCTTTGTGATCCTGCAACATGCTCATCACCGTGTTTTGAGACAACCCATCCTCGGTAGAATAATGGGTGAAAAAACTGTGTTGTTGTGCCTGCACTACAGGTGCGGTCAGGCACAAAAGAATTAGATATAAGATTCTTTTTATCATTATTACACACATATATTGAATGGTGTAAAGATAATGATTTAGCTGAACTTACATCTATATTCAGTGTTTATTTAACAGAATCGTTCTCTTATTTTTGATCAAATAATGTTACTTTCCGATCCGGTCAGCGTTTCACTTCCACCATCCGATTTCCATTCTTTACCGGATTCCAGCCATCTTCACCTGCCAAAACCGTTTCCATCTCGTAGCCTTTCAGATTCTTCAGTTGACGAGAGAAAGCTGCGCGGGCTTTCGGATTGGCTCCCTCACCACGACTATCGTATTCGGCATAAAATACGGTTTTCTCCGCTTCTTTCTTTCCCCAGTTGTGCCAGCCTTCCGGAAGGATATGTTTACCCAGTTCACAACGGATAAATACAGCCTGTGCATACGGACGCCACGGACGAGACAGATATACTTTGGCAACATCCGGATCAGCAGTCAACCGGCAATCATAAAAGACATATCCATACTTTTTGCCTTGATCTGTAGAGGGTGCCGTCACATAACCATCACGTTTGCTATGAATATGACAACGATTGAATACAGCTACAGACCATCCGAAGATAAAGTCAACCGTTCCTTCGATATAGCAATCCTCGTAATATTGACGGCTGTGCTTGCCATACGTATAAAGGGTATCCTGATAACCGAGAAAACGACAATTCTTAAAGAACGCACGGTCGGCAGATACAAAACAGGCAACAGCCTGTCCTACCGGTCCTGCCGAGTTTTCAAAAGTGATGTTCTCCGCATAGAAATCGGGAGCATAAATGTAGCAACTAGACGATCCCGAAGTTCCCATATTCTCACCAAACACATTTTTCTTATTGGCAAAGTCATCATTTGTCAGCACCGCACCGTCCTCTCCTATCAGAGAGATATTTATTTTGGATTCCGGAATAATAATCTTCTCTTTATAAGTGCCTTTACGGACCAAGATAGTAGTACGCACATTCTTGCGAAAATCGGGTACTGCATTTATCGCTTCCTGCACTGTGAAGAAATCACCTGTTCCGTCTTGTGCCACTACGTAATCATAATGACGGACATATTTTGCCAGTTCCGGTATTTCCTTTGCGATAGCATCTACAGTCAGCCCGGCGATAGTCCGTGCTCCATACACATTCAAATGAGTATTATCCTCCCGGCCTTTCGGAAAAGCCGGAACTTTCTCAGGTTCGACAAACATAAACAACTTCTTCGATTCTGCGGGGCCCAGTCCCTGCACCAGATCATGGGTAATTTTGTTCATATCGATAAACGCCACTCCCATCTCTTTTGCCACATTACGCGGAGAATCAAGGTAGGCACCGTGCGTATCGTACAAGACGTTTCCTTCTTTCGGCAGTTCCTGTTCACCCGGAGCACGACGGGCATCTGTAGCAATCGAGGCATCTTCCGGCTGTACAAAATTACGACGAACAATGGAGTTGAACAACACAGGAATCCCTCCTTTAGCACGAGTTTCATTGACGAAACGACGGAGATTGTCATCAAAGGTCGTTCCCGGATCAGTATGGCGTGCAGAATCAGCCTTTTCATCATTGTGTCCGAACTGGATAAAGACATAATCTCCCTTCTTTACCTGGGAAATCACTTTTGCCCATCGGCCTTCAGATATGAAACTTTTGGAACTGCGGCCATTGGCGGCATGATTATCAACACGTATATCTTCTGAAAAAAATCCGGGGAGCACCATACACCAGCCGCGTTCGGGATTTCCACCGTACAGATTTTTGTTAGCCATCGTAGAGTCACCTATCGTAAAGATGGTCAATACGGGCTTATCCGCACGAAAGGCGGAGAAAAGGATAAATACTATAAACAGCAATAGCAGTCTGTTTTTCATAATCTTATTTTGTTGGTTCAAAATTAAAGTTCCCTTATGACTTCTATTTAACGTGAATTCGATATAAATTTGAGTAACTCAATTCTCCTCCTTCCAAAAGGAGGGGAAACCATGCGAATTACTCTTATATCGAACTGATGTTATTTATAAGGATACCAATTACTGCATTCCTTAAATATATTCTGCGGAGTATATTGCACCGCTTCTTTATCAGTCAGTTGTTTAGCCCATTTCACACGTCCGGAAGCATCCGCACCTTCACCCGTGTTTTTAAATTCAGCGTAACGGGCAGTCTTTTCGTTTTCCGGATTCTTCCAGTTGTGCCAGCCTTCCGAACGGATATGTCCGCCAAACTCGCAATTAATAAAAGCCGTAGCAGCATAAGGTCTCCAAGGACGTCCCAGATAGACTTTCTTGATACCGGGAGCGGCTGTCAGCTTACAGTTCTTGAAAACATAACCAAACTCCACCTCCTTCGGAGTAGAAGCCGCGGTAATATATGAATCGCGTTTGCTATGCAATTCGCAATATTCAAACAAAGCTGTAGAAGGGCCGAAGATGAAGTCTGTAGTTCCTTCAATATAGCAGTTAGTAAATAACAGGCGGCTACCCTCCGATCCTGTATAAATAGTATCCTGATTTCCCAGAAAACGACAGCCGACAAACATCAGCCTGTCTCCTTCGGTATGGAGCGCAACTGCCTGCCCCAAAGGAGCGGCATTGTTCTCAATGGTCAGATTCTTAAAAGTAATGTCACTTCCTTCTACCTTTACAGTATAAGTGCGGAAAGTGCCCATTTTATTGATATTGGCATGATCATCATACGTGATGATCGTCTTTTCGGCATCTTCGCCTACCAGCTGCACGTTCTTCACCCATGAAGGAATCACCAGTTTTTCTTTGTATATACCATTCTTTATAAATATAGTCACCGTATAATCCATAAAAGCACGTACCGCTTCCACGGCTTCCTGAATATCCCGATATTTTCCCGTTCCGTCTCGTGACACGACTATTGTGTCTTGCTTTTGCTGTTGTGCACAGGCCAAAGTTCCTCCTGAACAAAGCAGAAGAAACAACGCCATTCCTTTCAAAATACTCCTTTTCATCGATAGAATTTACTTTTGCAAACGTTCGTATTCCAGACTTGCCATAATAAATGGTCCTACTGCTTTCGGGTCGTTATTACGGATTGTTTCATTTATATAATAGTCATAATCGCCGGAACGATAAACCTTCCCTCCCAGCCCTGCTACCGCACAGGCTTTCGTTATAGTCACCACTCCATCTTTATCCACTTCAATAAAATTTTTCAGAAAACCTTCATAACCAGCCTTTGCTACATCCAGATAAGACGGATCGATATATCCCATACGTACTGCCTTAAACAGGCTGTATATGAACATTGCCGAACAGGATGATTCCAGATAATTACCCTTGTCACCGCTTCTGTCCATCACCTGATACCATCCACCGGTCTCCGGATCTTGCAGTTTCTTTACCTGAACCGCTACATTATCCAAGATTGCAAGCAACGAATCTCTTCCGGCCTCATGCTTCGGAATAAAATCAAGCACATCTACCAACGCCATCGCATACCAGCCTAATGCACGTCCCCAACAATGTTTTGACTGTCCTGTCACCGGATCGGCCCAGCGCTCCGTGCGACTTACATCACACGCATGACGATAAAGACCATTCTTCGGATCATACGTATGACGGGCACAGGTAATAAACTGATTTATGACGTCTGCATAATCCTGCGGGCGATTATTACGGAAAGCATATTCTGCATAAAAAGGAGCTCCCATATAAAGTCCGTCCAGCCACATCTGATGCGGATATATCTTTTTATGCCAGAATCCTCCGTCTTCATTACGAGGTTGTCCGGCAAACTGGCTATAGAGCAAGTCTAATGCCTTCTTATACTTTTCATCCTTGGTCTGCTCATAGATACGAAACAGGATTTTTCCGGAATTGATACGGTCCAGACTGTAATCGGTCAATTTGTATGCAGTAATACTTCCATCCTCATGCACCATCGTATCTGCATAAGCAATTGCATAATCTCGTATTTTCTTGTCGCCATAAGTATCGTATACATCAAGCATCGCCCCCAATTCCAGTCCGTGGCAATAGTCCCATTTCAGTCTGGGCTGAAAATCAAGCTGCCAGGATTCCGGGCAACGGATCATCTCCGATTCAGTCATCCGCACCGACCAAGGCAGTTTTTCATCCACCTGCTGCGCCGACAGTGAAATGGTGCTTGACATTATTATTACTAATATCAAAAATTTATAAAAAGAGCTTCGTCTCATGGTTTATTGTTTTAAGGATTATACATGCTATTTTTTCATGCTACGAAAGTAGTGTATTTCCTCCAAACAGAGTGGGATTTTTTAGTTAAGAAGGTGTATTTTTTGTTTTTCGTGCACGGAAACGACTAATTTTGTGCACGTAAACGTCAAAAATGTCCATTTTTGATGCATTAACTGATAAATTAAGAGTTTCGTTTTGGAATAAAGCGGAAAAGGTCGTACTTTTGGCACGGTTTACAACTAATACCCTCTGGGGAAACACAGTAATTTATCATTAAAAACAGAGAAAAAATAGAACAGAATGGAAGAAGTATTCAAGTACATTATCGGTCTGGGAGCGGCAGTAATGATGCCGATCATTTTCACAATTTTAGGAGTATGTATCGGTATTAAACTCCCCAAAGCGCTCAAAAGCGGTTTGTTGGTGGGAGTCGGTTTCGTCGGCTTATCTGTAGTCACAGCCTTGTTGACCAGTAGTCTTGGTCCGGCATTAAGTAAAATGGTAGAAATCTACGGATTGGAACTCGGTATTTTCGACATGGGATGGCCTTCGGCAGCAGCAGTTGCCTATAATACCTCGGTCGGCGCTTTCATTATCCCTGTTTGTCTGGGAGTAAACCTGTTAATGCTGCTGACCAAAACAACCCGTACTGTTAATATTGACCTTTGGAACTACTGGCACTTCGCATTTATCGGGGCTATCGTATACTTCGCCTCCGATAGTATTTTCTGGGGATTTTTCGCCGCTATCATTTGCTACATTATAACATTGGTAATGGCAGACATGACTGCTCCTGCTTTTCAGAAGTTCTATGATAAGATGGACGGTATCTCTATCCCGCAGCCTTTCTGCCAGAGCTTCGTTCCGTTCGCGATTGTAATCAACAAGCTTTTAGATAAAATTCCGGGATTCGACAAACTGAATATCGACTCTGAAGGAATGAAGAAGAAATTCGGTCTGATGGGTGAACCGTTATTCCTGGGTATCGTGATTGGTTGCGGTATCGGAGCTTTGGGCTGTGCCAGCTGGAAAGAAGTACTGGACGGCATTCCGGGTATCCTTGGATTGGGTATCAAAATGGGAGCGGTTATGGAGTTGATTCCACGTATCACCAGCCTTTTCATTGAAGGTTTGAAACCTATCTCTGATGCAACCCGCGAATTGATCGCTAAAAAATATAAGAGTAATACAGGCCTGAGCATCGGTATGAGCCCTGCACTTGTCATCGGCCACCCGACAACGCTGGTTGTATCCCTGCTTTTGATCCCGGTTACTATCTTCCTTGCAGTGATCCTTCCGGGTAACCGTTTCTTACCGCTGGCTTCTCTGGCCGGTATGTTCTACCTATTCCCGATGATTCTGCCTATCACCAAAGGTAATGTGGTGAAATCATTCATCATCGGACTGGTAGCATTGATCGTAGGTCTGTACTTCGTAACAGAACTGGCAGGATTCTTCACGATGGCTGCCAAAGACGTATATGCCGCTACGGGTGACCCGACAGTAAATATCCCCGCCGGCTTCGAAGGCGGAGCGCTCGACTTTGCATCCAGCCTCTTCTGCTGGGGCATCTTCCACCTGACTTACAGTCTGAAGATTATCGGTCCTGCCATCCTCGTAGCCCTTGCACTGGGAATGGCAGTCTACAACCGTATCCGCATGAAAAGAAATGATGCGAAAAACGCAGCTAACGATTAAATATAAGTATAATCCAAATAAAGATTCGAAAGATGAAAAAATTAGCAATTGCAATGATGATGGGTATCGCAGCTATGTCTGCTTCTGCCCAGGTAAATTACAAGATGCAGGTGGCTTGCAATCCGCAAGACGTGAAAACGTATAATACAAACCGCCTGCGTAGTAGCTTCCTGATGGAAAAAGTAATGGTTCCTGATCAAATCAACGTGACTTATTCCATGTACGACCGCCTCATCTTCGGTGGTGCCGTACCTGCAACAAAAGAGCTGGTACTTGAAACTATCGATCCGTTGAAAGCTAAGTATTTCCTCGAACGTCGCGAACTGGGTGTTATCAACATTGGCGGCGAAGGTATCGTAACTGTTGACGGCAAGGAATATACGCTGAACTTCAAAGATGCATTGTATGTAGGCAGAGGCAAGCAGAAAGTTACTTTCAAGAGCAAAGATGCCAGCAAACCTGCAAAATTCTATATCAACTCCGCTACTGCCCACAAGGAGTACAAAACTCAGTTGATCACCATCGACGGACGCAAAGGTTCTCTGAAAGCAAATTCTTTCGCGGCAGGAAAGATGGAAGAAAGCAACGACCGCGTTATCAACCAGCTGATTGTTAACAATGTACTTGAAGAAGGTCCTTGCCAACTGCAAATGGGATTGACAGAACTGAAACCGGGTAGTGTATGGAACACCATGCCGGCACATACTCACACTCGTCGTGTGGAAGCATATTTCTACTTCAACGTACCGGAAGGCAACTCCATCTGCCACTTCATGGGCGAACCTCAGGAAGAACGTATCGTATGGATGCAGAACGAACAAGCTATCATGTCACCGGAATGGTCGATCCACGCAGCTGCCGGAACCAGCAACTATATGTTCATCTGGGGTATGGCTGGTGAAAATCTTGACTATGGCGACATGGATAAAATCAAATATACAGAAATGCGCTAATCTTTGCGCAGCTCTTTAGCACATATCAAGTGATCCGAAAAACTTCATTCTTTCCTCGAAACGGGGAGAGAATGAAGTTTTCCGGATTTGTCATATTCTTCCCCCAAAGAGACCAAATTGTTACGATAATACATTACTATGTACAAATAATATGTATAATGCAACGAATTATACATGATTTTGACCAATTATTACAAAAAAAATCCAGCTGAAATACCGACCTTTGTCAGCAAATCAAAATCTATTTAAATCCATTATCATGAATGCATTTCAAAAAACAGGCGAAAAAATGACAAACTACAGATGGACGATCTGTGCGATGCTATTTTTTGCTACTACAGTTAACTATCTCGACCGCCAGGTACTATCGCTCACCTGGGATGAATTTATCAAACCGGAATTTCACTGGGATGAATCACACTACGGTACTATCACTTCCGTATTTTCTATTGTTTACGCAATATGTATGCTCTTTGCCGGTCGCTTTGTGGACTGGATGGGAACGAAGAAAGGATTCCTCTGGGCTATCGGCGTATGGTCTGCCGGTGCCTGTCTGCACGCAGTCTGTGGTATTGTAACAGAAGCGCAGGTAGGACTGCACAGTGCTGCCGAACTTGCCGGAGCCACCGGAGACGTGGTGGTAACCATCGCTACTGTCAGTATGTACTGCTTCCTGGCTGCACGCTGTATACTTGCTCTCGGAGAAGCCGGTAACTTCCCCGCCGCTATTAAAGTAACTGCCGAGTACTTCCCGAAGAAAGACCGTGCTTATGCTACTTCCATCTTCAACGCCGGTGCTTCTATCGGTGCCTTGATCGCTCCGCTCACCATTCCTATCCTTGCCAAAGCTTTCGGTTGGGAAATGGCGTTTATCGTTATTGGTGGACTTGGTTTTATCTGGATGGGCTTCTGGGTATTTATGTATGATGCTCCTTCAAAGAGCAAGCACGTAAACAAAGCCGAACTTGAATATATCGAACAAGACCAGAATGAGGCCGGTGCAGGTCCGAAAACAAAGGAGAAAGACGAGAAAAAGATGAGATTCTGGCAATGTTTCAGCTACAAACAAACTTGGGCATTTGTCTTCGGTAAATTTACCACTGACGGTGTATGGTGGTTCTTCCTGTTCTGGACCCCGTCTTACCTGAACTCCCAATTCGGTATCAAAACTTCCGATCCTCTGGGAATGGGACTTATCTTCACACTTTACGCAATCACGATGTTATCCATCTACGGTGGCAAGCTTCCTACTATCTTCATCAACAAGACCGGCATGAACCCTTATGCGGCACGTATGAAAGCAATGTTGATTTTCGCATTCTTCCCGTTAGTGGTATTGCTGGCACAGCCATTGGGAACATTCTCTCCGTGGTTCCCGGTTATCCTTATCGGTATCGGCGGTGCTGCCCACCAATCTTGGTCGGCTAACATCTTCTCTACTGTAGGTGATATGTTTCCGAAAACCGCTATTGCAAGTATTACAGGTATCGGTGGCATGGCCGGTGGTGTGGGTTCCATGTTGATGCAGTTCGGTGCAGGTCTGCTGTTTGTTCATGCCGACGAAACGCACATGACATTTATGGGATTCGAAGGCAAGCCTGCCGGATATTTCATTATGTTCTGTATCTGTGCGGTAGCTTACCTGGTAGGCTGGGTGATTATGAAGGCATTAGTACCGAAGTACAAACCTATCGTATTGGATTAATCTATCATCTGATATAAAATGAAACAGGAAGGTATCCAATTAATAATACCTTCCTGTTTTTCGTAAAACAAAATATTCTAGTAAAACAAAAAAGCCTCTTCTCACGAAGAAGGCTTTTTAGGATTACTTATTCTACATTACTTCCTGCTTTTAAAATGAAAAAGAAGCATTCTAA
>QWBY01003815.1_pt1 | contig 12773 bp, 8 predicted proteins | sample 1972471 | NCBI WGS metagenome assembly QWBY01 (sample SAMN09866722, study PRJNA288562) | Human gut metagenome isolate term6_stool, whole genome shotgun sequencing... | reverse complement strand
AGGTGGCCGTTTTTGTTCCTGCCGTTGCGGTAATGGTCGCTTCACCGGGGGCTACGGCAGTCACCTTGCCCGTGGCGGAATCGACGGTTGCAACATCGGTCTTGCTGGAAGACCATACCACCGTGTCGGTAGAGCCTTCCGGTGTGACCGCCGCTGTCAGGCTGGTGTCACTTTCACCGGCAGTCAGCGTCAATTCGCTCTTGTTAAGAGTGATACCGGTTGCCGGCTTCTCTTCGGCAGCAATGGTGACCGCAGCGCCGTTGGGATTATAGTTGATGGTGTAGTATTTTTCGTCCGAATCGGCAAAGAAGAAGACTCCCTCATCATCAACAACCGTAACAACAGGCATCTTCCCGGCGGCCACACCCGCCTTCACCTTGCAGGTAAAGGTTGCCAGAAGGGTGTCGCTGGTGCTGGAATAGTCCTTGATACCGCCAAGGACAAATACCTTAGTGGGGTAGAGCTCTGCAGTTTCTGCGTTCATTTTTGTCTTCAGGTCCTCCGGACTGCTGCCGCCGGTATATTCCAGTTCATCCGGAATCACCAGCTTAAATTGCGCTGTTTGCAGTTTTTCTACCGGGCCGATAATGACCTGATAGGTGATGGTGTCGCCGGGTTTTGCGGTGGTTTTGTCCGGTTTGATTGTAAATGTGACCGGCGGATGCGCCGATGTGTCGGCAAATGCAGGCGTCGTAATTGCCATCAATGCAAATACCATGACAAAACAAAGTAGTAGGGATGCAATTCGCTTGTTCATGACCAAGCTCCTTTTCTTTTATTTGCGGGGCATTTAGATACGCACCCTGCCGCAGCCTCGCTTAGTTACGGTCGGGGTGGGGAGATTTCTCTCCGATTTATTTCTTAAACCGTGTGCCTCTCTCATAAGGCGTATGAAACAGGCATACCGGCATTAAGACTATAGTAGGTGTGCTTACCACAGGGGTTGGGTCTCATTCACATGCTTGAGCAGACGCGTGTAGTCCATGGCATTCACACGGGCGTCTCTGTTCACATTGGCGCACTTCAGCGCATAGGCATCGGTCAGCGGCTGCGTCTCGTTCACATGCTTGAGCAGGCGTGTATAGTCCATGGCATTCACACGGCCGTCCCCGTTCACATCTCCCAGCAGCCAAATCTCTGCGTTTTGCGTCTTCGCATCGCCGCTTACCGTCACGGTATACGCCCGGGTGACATGATTCTTCTTCGACACCTGCATGGTATAGGTACCGGGGGCAACCTCGGGGATGTCGTAAACTGCGGTATATTTCCCGCCGCTCTTTTCCCCGGCGGGCACCGCTACGGTGTATTGGGGCTCTGCGCTGCCGTCAGCAAACAGGGAGACGGTCACATCGCTGTCATCGTGGAAGCTCACCACCTGTCCGCGTACACCCGAAGCAACAGGGACGGTGTATCCTACGGTAAGAGTTGTTCTGTCCCCGTCCTGCGCGCTTACATATGCTTTTTCCCCGTTCACATAAGCATCCAGCTCCTCGTCGTCAGCTATGTAATAGCCCTCTTCGCACTGTAAAATCACATTTACGTGATATCTTCTGCCTGCGTTAAAGGTCATATCAGCCTGAATCCGCTCCCCCGTAGCGGAAGCATACCATGTATAGCTTACAACCGAAACGCCGCCCGGCAGCCCCGTAACCAGATTATTGTTATATATCGGTCTTTCGCCCGCCCACGGTTGTGGCACGCCCAAAGACAGATAGTCATAATTAATCACATCCGGTTCCGGTACCAAATCTATTACATATGCCTGGGCGGATGCATCATACGGCACTTCAAGATAATTTTCTGCAATGTTGAGATCACTGTACATCCGCAGCTTGACATTCGTGTTGTGATAATAGTGAAATGTAATATCGTACTGCTCCGGACCGTTGCGGAAGGTCATCGGATTTTTTCCCGTGCCCACCACCTTGATTCGATATATATAATCGGGATCAATTACGTCGTCGGGGCTTGTGCTGTAAACAGTGCCGTTCTTAACCCGCTGTATCTCCTTTATATTCAATTCGAAGTCGCTGCCTTTTTCTTTTATGTTCACCCCGCCGACCAGGCTTCCCGCCCGCAATCCGGCAACGGTACCCCAGGCGCTTTGGATCACCTCGGAGGGATGGGAGGCCAGGGACACCCCCAGGGACCTTTCATCGGCGACCGAAACAGATATACTGTCACATTCTCGGTTGAGACCCCGGATCTTGATCTTTGGCGGGTTATTTTTACTGAATTTATACCCCTCATAGCCGTCCTTGAGATACACACGGATGAAGCGATAATACTGATCCCCCAACATCGCGGGAACACTGCCGTTTCCGGTCAGGTCCCATATGTCCTCGTGTTCCCAGTAGCCCTGCCTATCCTCGATGGTGTAGGGAGCACTCCCATCCACAGTGAAGGCGCCGCTGGTATAATCCCCCTGCACCAGAGGCTGGCTGATATCCAGATAGACGGTGTCGATGGTCTGGGTATGATCCACCCACTGCACCACCTTTGCGCCCTTGTAGCCGGTCGAAACCTGCTTCTTTACCCCGTTGGTCTCCAGCATGAGGTCATATTGCAGCTCCATGGTGGTCAGTGCATCCACATCGGATTCACCAATATAGTAAGTCACCGAAAACGGCTGGTTCCCTGACGCGGGAACACTGGGAAAATGCACCATGCCCTCTCCCGTATGGTGGTCACTAACGAACATCCGAATATATCCGGTGGAATATTCGTTGGAATAGCTGTACCCGAGAACGCGCAGCATGGGGGAAATCGGATACATCACAAAACTCACCTGATGCTCCTGCTCCGCGGTGGTATCCACCTGCGGTGCGTTGAAGCCTCGCTCGCCGTATTCCATCGGCTCGCCGTCCAGCAGGACCTCCTTCACGCCGTAGGCGTTGGAGATCACCTTGGCTATGCCGCCCTGCACGCCGAACGATGTACCCTGGAAAATCATGATCGGCCCGCCGTTTTTAACCCACTGGCGCATATTGCCCCGCACATACCAGTTTCCGTCGTGTACATCGGTAAAGACTGCGCCGTTTTCACTGATAAGGTGCGGTATTAGATCATCCATCATACTCAGTGCATCATCGAAAGTCGCGCCCGGAATATCGTTATAAAGTAACCGGTAATCCCAGTTTCTGTCATAAAAACTTTGCATCTTCCCGCTTATCGCCAGACGGCACTGGTCCAGCTTATCGGTGGTGCGCATGAAATACGCATCGTTGATCTGCATGGGCAGATGATCGAAATTGCTGGCATAGACATCGCCGACCAGGATCAGAGCGATGGACTGCCGGAAAAAGCCGCCGTTTACCACCAGCTCATACTTTCCCCGGTTCTCCGGTGTGGGGGCGCTGTGCAGAACCACCCGGTCAAAGGTGCCGCCGTTGATGGTGACGCTGCCGCCTGCTTCTCCCCGAATGGCTTGCAGCCGGCGGGAAAGATACCGCTCCTCCTTCTCGCCCCCGGGACTGGTCACCTGCGTCAGCACCTCGCCGCCGTTAAAGACCGCCGTACCGGATACACCGATGGCGCACTTCAGATACTGATCATCTTTAGAGGGACACAGCATCTTGACTGTACCGCTCTCCATAACCAGCGTACCTTCACTCACATTGATAAACTCATAGTAAAATTCCTGATTAAACTCGCCGATCAGGGCGCCGCCCCCCACGCTGTCGCGGATGGTCAGCCGGGCATCCTTATCACATATATTGATCAGATACCCCTGCGCAACCTCCGAATAGTATTTCGCATACGCATTGACGGTGTGTCCGTTCAGATCCAGCACCTTGTCCATGGCCAACGACATGAAGATGATGTTGTCCTGATGCAGACCGGTGTGCCCGTTCAGAGACTTTGTTTCGATGTCCTTAACCACCTTCACCACCGAGCAATTTGTCGTGTAGTTCAGCGCTTCTTTTAGCTCTGCCCAGGTAGAAACCTCCACCGTGCCGTCTGCTGCTGCATCGGCCGTCACCGGGAAGAAGGGCACCACTGATACGAGCATCATCACTGCCAGCAGAAGGCTGAGCCATTTTCTTTTTTTCATTGTGCTTCACCCCTCCTTTCTTATGTCGTCCTTACATCGCGTAAATCTGATCCATCAGGTATTCAGCGGTCATCGACCCGTAGAAAAACTGGTCGATGATGCCGTTTTTCTTGGCATCCCGGATGTCCTTCGCCGCCTGTTTTTCGGTGTTGGAATCCACAATGAGGGCAATTTTGCAATCCGGGCACACCGCCTTTACTTCATCCCGCAGCTTCATCCTCTCGCAAAGCAGCCACGGGGTATAGGCGGTAACCTCCATTAAAAGGACAAACGGTTTGAACACTCGGCACAGTTCGATGGTATCTCGCGGAGACTCCGCACGAACCACAGCAATGTCATAGTCCGAATTCTTGAAAGCAGTCGCTATGGAATCGGCAAACAGAAAATTCTGCATATCGACCACGATTTTCTTCATCGAACCATCCCTCCTTTTTCGTGATACATATGACGGAGCTGCTCCGCCCTACTTTATGACTTTATTGTAGCAAGGATCGCCGGCTCTGTCTGTCCTCAAAAGTGAGGACAAATGCCCCTTTAATTGTAAACAAATGGGTTTTTCGGCACGCTGTCTTGTTCACTTTTTCACTGGTTTTCTTCCTGCTCCTCGATCCAGCAGCCGGGCACGACCATCCGTTTGCCCACGGCTGCGATCATCAGGCGGTTGCGGTTTGTGTAGCCGGTTTTTTCCAGCATACGGTTAATGTAGGTCCGCACCGAGGACTCGCCCACATGCAGCTTTACGGCGATCTCGGCATTGGTTTTTCCCTCACAGAGCAGGCGCAGGGTCTCTATCTCCCGGTCGGACAGCTCGCAGGAGAGCGTATTGCCGAGCCGGACACTGGGCACGCCGTCCGGCCAGAAGTGCTTTCCGGAAAGGGTTCCCTCGATCACACCCGCAAGGTCGCCGGAGGGGGAGTCCTTATACCAGAAGCTGTCTGCCCCGATCTTTCTGGCCCGATCAAGAAACCGTCCCTCCAGCATAGAGGTCACCATAACGATTTTTATCTGCGGGTAGATCTTCTTAATGGATTCGGCTGCGGCCAGTCCGTCCGAGTCGCTTTCGGTGCATATGTCCATGAGAATCAGATCAATAGGCCCCTCATTGCAGCGCTGAAGGGCCGCGTCAGCCCGGAACAGCGTGCCCGCCACCTGGCAGTCCGCGCATTTTTCCACGCAGGCGCACAGATAGGTTCTCGCCAGTGCCTGATCCTCCACGATCAGTATTTTTCTCATAGTCACAGGTTATTCACCCCCGAATTCCCGGATTTTGGTATCTCGATTGCCAGAGAAAACCTCGGCAGGCTCTGCACCGTCATCTTCCCCCCCGAATTTTCGATCCGGTGGCGCAGGTTGGTAAGTCCGCCGCCCTCGGTGATCTCCTTTTCCGGCGACTTGCCGTTATTGCGTATCACCACCGTATAGCTGCCCTCGTTTTCCCAAATATTTGCGGAAATCTCCGTGGCCTTGGCATACTGAATGGCGTTGTTCAGGCAGACCTGCATAGCCGTGTACAGCAGCTCCGCCTCCCCGTCCGTGGGCTCCTGACCTCTTATCCGCACGGTCACGCCGCTGGCCTTGGCGCTGTCCAGCAGCTTTTTCCTGGCCGGCAGGCAGATCGTATCCCGGAAGGCAATGACCTTTTCCCATTCACGGCATACAACGCCCGCATCCATACCGTCAAATTCCCCTGTTATGTACTGCTTTGTCAGTGTAATGCAGGCGGCAAGGCCGTCGTGCATGGCGGATTTAGCGTCCAGCAGCTCCTTCTCCCGGGCCAGGGCCCCTGCATTATCGGAAAGCTGCTTCAGCTTTTCCGCGTCCTCCTGCAGCTTCTTGCTGTCCACGGTAAGCTGCACCAAGGCGCGCTGCAGGTCGGTGACATCGGCGGCAGTGAGCTGTATATAGGTCACTCCGTACCGGTCGGTGACCTCCGTTTTTTCAAATCTCCACACGGTCTTGTCCGGGAACCGATAGGTGTTGTCTATATCCGGGATCCGCACAATGCCCCTGGCCGGGGCAGCCAGTGCCTCCTGCACCTCGCCCAGATGCTGCATATCGCTGTCAAGCAGGAATCGGCTCAGCTGATACATCCGCCGGTTGCACAGAACGATGCTGCCCGTTCGGTCAAAAAAGCACACGCCCGTGGGAAGCCGGTCAAAGCTCTCCTTAATGGCATTAAAGCCCAGGTGTTTAATTCTATGCACCGCTCCCACCTCCTATCCGTGTGCGCACAAGCCACAAGCCGTCCTCCCGCTGAACCGTTACATCCGGAGAAGCCAAATCGGACAGCTCGGCGGCACACTCCACCGACAGATCCATTTCGCCGTCGGACACGGAAATAAACAGGGAATAAAGCCCTCCTATCGTTGCTTCCGTCACGGTCTTCAAAAGGTCAAGCAGCCGCGCCACCTCTGTCGAGCGCATAGGTCCGGTGGTGTGGTAGACCACACTGCATTCCGTGCCGCAAACGGTTATCACCCGCACCGCCTCGTCTACGGTCAGCCGTAGCTCCTGCTGCGGCAGAAGCTCATATTCCTGGCTGAGAAAGTACAGGTTAGCGCTGCGCTTAATGTAGGTGCCGAGCAGCAGGATCCTTTTCAGTGCGCTTTGTATTTCCTCGGGTGCGGCCCCCTCGCACTGCCGCAGCAGCTGCCCGACTCTGCCTATCTGCTCCCCGTACCTTGCCTCCATCTCGTCGTAAATGCGGTTTTTCTCCGTCAGCTCATGCAGCTTTTTCTGTATGATATAGGCCTCCCGCAGCTTCTCTTTGTTGCTGTTAATTTTGGCCTTGTTCTCGCTCAGTCTTGCGCGCAGCTCCGTCAGCGGGCGCACATTATCCTGCCACACGGCATATCCGCCGCTGATGGGCGCCGAGGAAATGCGTATTCCGTTGGGCCGGATGAGCGGAACGCCCTCCCTCGGGCAAACCATATCCTCCCCTGCGGCCCGGGAACGGAGAACGATGCTCCCGCTGCGATCCGCAATGCACGCCGCCAGCGTTGTCGCCTCAAACAGCTCCACATAGCCCGTATTGGACTGTATCATTCGGCAGCGTATACAGCTTTCATAAATTGCCGCATATAAAAGGCAAAATGTCACATTCATATCCCCGAGCCACCTGCGTATAGCCGGCAGGCCCGACAGATACAAAAGCCCATACAAAATCGTTATGCAGGCTATCACAAACGGCCTTATCCTTTTTTTGCTGCCGCTGGGGACGCGGCTTTTCTTCAAAAGGAGGGCAAGGGAAAAAATCATGCACGCAACCATCCAGGCCATGCTGCAGAAGTAAAAAATGCCGTGGGAATAGCCATAATTGTCCGGCACGCCCGGCACACCGCTGTCGAATGCAAACACCTGCTGGTGCAGGTCGTTGGTGATCACCAGCAAAAACAGTATGCCCGGCACAGCGGCCAAAAAACCGGCCTTTTCGGTCAGACGGTATTCCTCCGATTTCCCCAGAGACAGCGCAACATATACGCCCAGCAGCGGTATAAACAGCATGGGCAGATAGTAGAGATACCAAATGTACCGCGCCACTGTCAGGTCGGTGACAAACTCATATTTCAGCGTACGCAAAATAAGCCACACCAGCATCAGCGCCGCGGTCAGGCGCAGGCAGTGCAGTGCCTGTGTCTGTATAATGCGTCGGTCGAGGGAATAGCCCCACAGGGAAAACAGCAGCAAATACAGTGCCGCGCGGGTATAGCTCATCCAAGCGCCGCCGATGTCGAGCATGGCCAGCATCCGGCAGGAATAAGCCACCCCAATGATCGTAAAAACCAGGATCATAGGCAGCAGCTGTTTCTTGTTCCGTTCCATAGGGCAAACCTCTCGCTTTCTCTCTGGTCAGTAGGGAAAGTATGCTCTGACGCCCGCAGCCATTTCCGGGGCTTTTTATCGTCCGTCAGCCTCGGTTCAGGCAGAAGCCGCGCCGAAATCGGGCGCCGTGTTGAGGACATAGTAGCACAGTTCTCAAACCTTCACAAGGCTTTATAAGTGTCCGGCCTTATTTTTTGTGGAATTTTACATTTTGCACAAAAAATATCCGTCCGGCAGATCCAGGGTCTTTTGACCGCAGGAAACGGGAAGCGGCGTTTGTCCGCCGCTTCCCGCTTCTATAGATTTATTGGCCTTTTTCCCTGTTATTGGGCGCTGTGGTCCTTTTTTCTGTTTTTGGAGATGCCAAACACGGTCAGGGCGCCGACACCGCTGATGCACAGAATCGCCAGCCACAAAACGGAGCTGCTGTCACCGGTCTGGGGAGTTGCTCCGCTGCCGGTGTTTGTCCCAACGATTCCGTACTGACTCAAATGGTTTGTCTCAAATACAATATAACCGTTTTCTACCGCAGCAGGCAAGGTCTCTTTAATCTCATCATTTACAATGTAAACGACTTCGTATTTGTCATACCCCTTCAAATCTTCCGGCAGAGCAATTCTGATCTTCATTTTGTTGTTGCTGATCTTCACAACATTGTTGTTTCCGTCCAGCACATTGATGTCCGCAACGAATTTCACATTCTTATCTGCCAATTCCTTCTTGACCTCGATGGACTTGATATCCAGCTTGTAATCCTTGCTGACCTCTGTTGCAAATTCGATTTTTGCCTTTGTCTCCCCCGTGCTTTGGAGCTCCTTCACCGTGTCCTTACCGGGATTTTCCGGCTCTCCGGAGTTTTTCGTCCAGGAGGCGTACAAGGTCACATTTTTATACCGCACATAACCGTTGTCTTCCGTAATCAAGGTATCCTTATCATATTTCTTATTGGTCTCCTCGTTATTATCCCAAATTCTCCAATAAATATACTTCTCCATAGTACCGCTGCCGTCGCTTTTGGTGTTCCAGCCGTTAAAGGTATACCCCTCTCTTACGGGAACATAGGGCAAAAGTGACATTAATGCGCCGGAGTCTCTGCCGCCTACATAGTCGTATGTGTTAGACTCCTTACCGTTGAGCTGTCCGCCGTTAGCATTGAGAGTTACTACGATACCGTCGTTGTCAAAGGTGTTTTTGGTATAGGTTGCAAGAACCTTTACAGCGTCGCTTTCCTTAAAGCAATCAGCCGATATTTCCGTTACAAACTTACCGTTCAAGTCCCAGCCTACAAAGGTATAGCCGTCTCTTACGGGGGTGTATTTGGTTAAATCAACCGTCTTATACTCGCCCGAGCTGCTTGTCAGGGTCATTTCATACTTGCCGTTTACTTTGCCGCCGACGCCGTCAAGCGTCAGGTAATATGTGCCTGTTCCCTTTAGCACTTCTTCGGAGAAGGTCGCATAAATCGTAAGACCGTTGGTGTATGCCACCTCACCGTCGTTTACCCAAAATGTACCCTCCGAATTGAAATCCGACAAAGGTATATCCTCTGCGACTTTTGTTTCGCCCGTCCAATCCGTTGCCCAATAGGCGAATTTGGTGCTGCCGTTGAACGGAAGAACGCCCGCAGTTAATTTGGATAAGCTTACCGTTGTGTCCCCGTCGGCAGCATCAAACTTTACCATTTTTGCATAATCGCCGTCGACCTTGCCGTCCATGCCGTTAAGGCCGCAGGTGAGTATCAGCGTATATTTTCCGTCGTCCTTGACCGTGACGGCATTCGCAGTCACGATGCCGGAAACGCTCAATACCGTCACCAGCAGCATCAAAAGCACCCTTTTCAGTTTCATACTGACCTTCCCTCCTGACCTTCCGTTTTGGGTTTTTGCTGTTTTCATAAGAGCTCCTCCTTATTTATATTTGCCTGATTTCAAGGCATTTTTTCTTGCCTGCAACGCCAAGCACGCCCAGCACACCGCTGATGCACAGAATCGCCAGCCACAAAACGGAGCTGCTGTCACCGGTCTGGGGAGAGCCGGTGCTGCCGGGCTTCGTGGGCTGACTGGCCGAGCCGCTTCCGGAGCCGGTCGCCGGGATTTCGGCGGCAGCCTTCTTGTACCCGCAGACGGAGCATTCCTCGTGCTTAGAGCCCTTCTCGGTTGCAGTGGCTTCCTTGTCGGTAACCCACTTGAAGGTGTGCGCCGCCGTGTCTGCCTTGTCCCCGCAGGCACATTCGTGCCAGTGATTTGTTCCGTCACACTTCCACGCCGTATCGTAACTATGCGTATGGGAAGCTGCCATCGGTGTCATCGTCAGCTCCGTCTCGACCCAAAAGCTCTGCGTATCGCCGTCATCGCCTACACGAGTGTAGTTCACTTCCCGGCCGTTGATCTTTAGCTTGGCATCGGGGGAGATGTCAGCGGTATAGGCAGTCACATATACACCGTAATGATAGGTCTTTCCGGCTTCAAAAGCGGTGATTTTGTTTGTATAAATATCGCCTCCCCATTCCGGCTCCGTAGAAAGAATACCTGTGTTGCTGTCCAGGCTCCACCACTCACATCTGAATGCGTAAGCCGCATTTTCAGATACCGATCCCGTGAATACCGGCTTATCTCCGTTCTTAAAGCTGACGGTGACATCATTTATCTCAATCAAGTCAATTGCCGCTGGGTTGTCCGACTCGGTCGGTATCATCGTTTTAACATTGGGGAGACTCAGGTATCCGTCTGTGCCGGGAACCGCTGTCACCGTGCTTCCGTTCACCGTAGCGGCGACTTCTCTGCCGAAGTCATAACCCCTTTCCGGCATCAGCAGAACGGAATATACATATTTTTTCCCGCTTTCAAACGCTGTAATGGTCGGCAAGGTGCTGTATATCCCGTCGTCGGAATGCCATATGGCAACGGGCTCATCGTTTTCATTTAACTCTTGCCACCATTCATCGGCAATTCGGTATTTGCCCTGATCGGCGGCAGCTACGGCAGCCGTGGCCCGGGGCGTATCACCGGGGTTGTAGGAAAGGGTTGCGCCGACGATTTCAGCGGTGCTGATTTCGGAATCCCCAGGATATTCAGAGATCTGCTTAAACTGAGCCGTGAATGTCACATTATCACTCCGCACATTAACGCTGTTCTGTATTTGATCCGAAGAAAGAGCGGTGCCGGCAGGAATGGCAGTACCACTGCCGGCCTGGTATACGGTAGCATCGGCTGTCCAGTAGGCAAACTCATATCCCGAATTCGGAAGTAAAGTATCCATGATGCTGCCGACAAAGCCGAAAGTATCTGTCTCGGAAATATTCAGCTTGTAGTAGTAGGGCTTGTTAACATCATCGTCAATGTTATAATACACAAACGGAATCTGGTCGTTTTTACTCATGGTTCCATAATCGCCGGGGTAAAATTTAACAGCATACGATCCAGAATCCGCAAACGCCAAAATCGGCACCAGCGACAGTGCTAGACATAGTGCCAGCAGGATTGCTGTCAGTTTTGATTTGTGCATTCTGTTCTCCATATTCTCACATTCCTTTCTTATTTTCCGGTACATCGGTACCGTTTATAACCGTATTTTGCCGCAAAAGACCTCCCGGTTTTTCAGCGGTGGCGCTCACTCGGTCTCCGCTTCGGGGCAGCGATAGATTTTGCTTATCACAAGCTCGTTTTCCAGATGCTGCGCGACGCTGTCCGTCACAGCGGTTATGGCTCTCCTTATCCCCTCCTCCGAAAGTCCCTCGCATGGCCGGGCCATGGTTACGCGCAGCTCCGTTTCCCCCTCTTGCTCCTTTACGGAGATGGAAAACCGGCTCAGATTCCCATAAACCGCTATCTCCGCCGCAACAGTCGATGCATCTGCTTTTTCATATTCCGCGTTGTTTTTATCCAGCACCTCATAGACTGCCAGGAGCACATATTGCCGGTTGTACGGCAGCGTCCTTTTCCCCGTGTTGCCGTTCTGGGCAGTGGCATGCTGCGCCCTCATTTTTAGGCCTCCCTTTCTCATTCTTTGTAAGCCACTCTTGCACCGCCGCCACGCTTCCCTGCGGCACGCCGTGGTTTGTTAAAATTATAGTGAAGAGTGTGCCGCCTTGTATATAAGGGAAGTCCGCCAATGTGGGAAAAACAGGGTGGCGGACATCCGCCATTTTTTTAAGGCCGCCAAAATACCCCCCGTTTTCCGAAAAAATCGCAAAAAAATCCTCCCACGCAGGTGGGAGGTTACGGCGTGTCATAAAGCCTTTTTCGCCCCGCTGCCCGGTACTCTCAATGGGTGCCCTTCACAGGGAGTTATAAAGAGACACCAGTCCTATACGGGATTTTGTGCCGGTTTTCTCATAGATGGCGGAGACATATCTCTCCAGCGTTCGTCTGGAGACATACAGCCGGTCGGCGATTACCTGCAGGCCGTCATCGGTATGCACCAGCAGTCCGATCACCTCGGCTTCCCTGGGTGTCAGCGAAAATTGCTCCGCCAGCTTTTGCAGTCTTTCTCCGTCACGGAGCTTAGCATCGCTCTTTGCATTCAGTTTCTTAAAGAAGGCCTCTCTCTGATTCGTATAAACGAATGCGGCAACACTGGTAAGAACGAACAGCAGCAATTCAATAACCGTAATGGCAATCATATTGCCGGAATCCAGCAGCATAAGGGAGCCCCCTGTGATAGCCACGGCAACAAGATTATTGACGGCTCTGCCCAGTCCCGCCCACAGCTGCGGCGTCCGGGTATAGCGTGCGATTTCCATAAAGGAAGCGGTGAAGAAAACGGCGAAAAAGCCGGCGGAAAGATAAAATATGAGCAGACCCACCGTAAACGGCCCGGCAAATTGCAGCACAACCAGGCAGGTCGTAGACAGGATCATGATGCAGTACATGATCATGCTCATATATTTTCTGCCTGC
>QWBY01001967.1_pt1 | contig 12773 bp, 13 predicted proteins | sample 1972471 | NCBI WGS metagenome assembly QWBY01 (sample SAMN09866722, study PRJNA288562) | Human gut metagenome isolate term6_stool, whole genome shotgun sequencing... | reverse complement strand
AAAGAAAGAACTCATAGACTTTGTTCACTTTTCTTGCTCCACATATAAAAAATATGGGGTAAATGCTTGTTCATCACACAGAATTGAAGCTAGGGATCTGTATAATATTGTTCTTGAAGATATACAATATCATGGAAATATGGCACTATCCGCCAAAGAAGACTTTGTAGAAAAGATAATAGAAAAGATTGAAGTAGAAAAAATTGACGAGGGAAAAGAACTATCTAACAAGCTGGAGATTAAAAAGAACCAGTTAGCAGAATTAGATAGAAGTTACGAACAGTTATATGAAGATAGGTTAGAGGGAAATATAACCGAAAGAAACTTCAATCTAATGAATGTGAGTATATCTAAAAAACAAGACAAGTTAATTGAGGAAATTAAGGTCTTAGAGGGCGATATAGAAGAATCATTTGAAACTCAAGATAACTACAAGAAATTTATGAATAATATTAGCAAGTACGCTAAGATAAAATCGCTAAACAGATATATTTTAAATCAAGTTATAGATAAAATATATGTCTATGACAAGGAAGAAATAGACGGACAAATCAGCCAAAAGGTTGAAATTCACTATAAGTTTATAGGTAAATTAAATTGACCACTTCGGACTACTCACCAGACCTAGAGCAAAGAAGTATGACAAGGAAGAAATAGACGGTCAAATTAGCCAAAAGGTTGAAATTCACTACAAGTTTATAGGTAAATTAAATTGACCACTTCGGACTACTCACCAGAGTTTGGACTGAGTAGGAACTTTTTTTATTTTCTTATTGAAAAAACTAACGCAAGCACAAGTATTAAATTATCGTAGTTGACTTTTACACTGGCGTATGCTATAATTTAAAACAAGATTTAATGCAAGTTGATGGTTGATCATTTTTGATAGGATGTGCAGTTGTCGCTTATATTGCACTTTTTGATCTAGGAGTATATAATGGATATAAAGATACTAAGGATCAAAAAATAAACCGTTATAGATTGGAGTTGACTTTTTTATGAAATTTTTAGAAAAATTAAAGGATTCTTATCCTACATCTTATAAAATAGTAGTTATCCTTATACTTATGTTTCTTTTATATAAGTTTGGGTATTTAATTGGTAAGTTTGTTGCAAATATCAATTTATAAACTGAGTACTGATTATTTTTAAAGCTCAACATATTTGTAAAGGAGAATAAATGAAAACAGAAATACTTAGGGTTTTAAAATTGTATTGTTATTTATTTCATTATTTGTGATTAATATTATATTCTTTAAAATTATTTCACTTTTAGGGTTTAGTATTATTATGACAGATTTAAGTTTTTTGGTGCCTCCGTTATTTGCAACAATTGTATTGTTATTAATTAATAAATATAAAAAAACTAAGTAATTATTTGATATGTACCCTCCTTACTGGACAAACCAGTAAGGAGGGTATTTTTATGCGATATAATTATAAAAAACTTGATTTAATAGGCAAAATAATGTATAATAATTATGGATTTAGAACGGAGGAAATTATGAAGTTATTAATTGATACACAAGGCGGGGACAATGCACCTAAGGCTATGCTCATGGCTGTGCAAAAGGCAAAGGCAGAGGACAGCTCTTTAGATTTTGTTTTGTTCGGCGATAGAAAAGAAATTGAAGAGCATCTTGGAGCTGATGCAGCGAATTATGAGATAGTTCAAACTGAAGACGTCATAACAAATGAGGATGAGGCTGCTTTATCAATAAGAAAGAAGGATAAAGCATCCATAGTCCTAGCGTCAAAGTACTTAGTAGAGCATGATGATGCAGATGCCTTTATATCATCTGGATCAACTGGTGCGCTTTTGGCAGCAGCTATGCTTATAGTTAAGAGGATAGATGGCTTCAAAAGAGCTAGCATACCAACATTCTTACCAGGACTAAAGGGACCAACACTACTTTTGGACTCAGGTGCAAATGTTGACTGCGAACCAGAATTTATTTATGAGTTTGCAAAACTTGGCTCAAAGTACGTTGAAAAGCTTCTTGGCATCGAAAATCCAAAGGTTGCTTTAGTATCTAATGGAGCCGAAGCTAAGAAGGGTAACGAGCTTACTAAGAAGGCTCATGAGGTTCTTAAAAACTCTGAGCTTAATTTCATTGGCAATATCGAAGCGAATGAGATACTTACAACTGAAGCGGACATTATTGTTCAAGATGGCTTTGTTGGAAACGTAATCTTAAAAGAGCTTGAAGGTATGAGTAAAGTCTTTGTAGGCAATGTTAAGAATTTTATTATGCAAGATAAAAAATATTTCTCGTCTGATGAGATGAAGATGTCATTTATGAAAGACTTAATGTCTCTTATGGGACTTACTAAGTATGGCGGATCACCAGTATTAGGAGTGAACAAAGCTATAGTTAAGGCGCACGGCAACAGTGACGAGAAGGCATTTTATTTAGCTATAAGAAACACTGTTGACCTTGTTAATTCTAAAGTTATAGATTATTTAAAAGAAAATTAGGAGGGACTATCTTGGAAGAAAAAATTAAAGAGATAATTGCTAAACAATTTAAGGTAGATGTTAAAGATTTAAAGGACGAAACTACTTTTAAAGAAGATTTAAAGGCAGACTCTATCGCCATAGTTGAACTAATTATGAATTTAGAAGATGAACTAAATGTAAGCTTGGACGATGATAGAGTTACAAGCGTTAAAACAGTTGGAGAAGCAATAGCACTAGCTAAAGAAGCATTAAAATAATGAAGATTTATGATATATCCGATGCTCGCGAAAAGCTCAAAAGCTTGCAGGCGATTATCGGATATAATTTTAATGACGAAAATTTACTATACACAAGTTTAGTTCACAAGAGTTCACAGGAAGCTAAGACTTTAACTGCGCCATACAACGCACAGAGCCTAGAGTTTTTAGGTGACAAAGTATTATCTTATGTCTTGGCAAAATATTTATTTGCTAAGTATATTAACAAGGACGAAGGTACTTTATCTAAGCTTATAGCTATGCTTGCTAAGGCTTCATACCAAAACATTGTTGCTAAAGAGCTTCACTTAGAAGACTACATTTATATGGAGGCAAATTTGAGGTTCAATATTGATAAAACGTCGATACTTGCTGATCACTTAGAAGCGCTAATAGCAGCTATTTACTTGGATTCAGGCATTGATGAAGCTGAAAAATTTATTTTAGATAAATATTTAAAGAATGCACACATGGTTTTGGATGCGAATAATGATTTTAGGAATTATAAGAATATCTTGATTGAATATGCACAAAAACATGGTTTAGACTTAGTATATACTTTATTAAAAGAATATGGCCCAGACAACGATAAGAGTTTTGAGTACGCTGTAGAACTTGATGGGTATAGAGCCATTGCTAGAGCTAAGAATAAAAAGACTGCTCAGCAAATGGCATCTAAAGAGCTTGCACTTGAGATGAAATTGATAAAATGAAAAAAAACTATATAATACCAATTTTTATACCGCATCTAGGCTGTCCAAATGATTGCATCTTCTGCAATCAAAAGAAGATCGCTAAGGACTATGATGCCCAAAAAGAAGAGAATATAAAAAATGATATAGAAAAGTATTTGGCGCTATATGAAGGAAAGCAGAATATAGAGCTTGCTTTTTATGGAGGCAGCTTTACTGCGCTTGATTATCCACTTATGCTTAGCTACTTAAAGCTTGCGAATACATACATCGAGAAAGGCCTCATAGATAGCATAAGGATATCGACAAGGCCGGACGCTATAAATGAAGAAATTCTTGACGAGCTTGAAAAGTATAGAGTGAAAACCATCGAACTTGGTGCACAGTCAATGAATGATGAGGTTTTAGATGCACTAAAGAGAGGTCATAAGGCGGCTGACACCATTCGCAGCGCTAAAATGATTAAGGACAAAGGATTTACCCTTGGCCTTCAAATGATGACGGGCCTATATAAGTCTACAGAAGAGATGGATATTGCTACAGCAGAAGCGATAGCAGCTCTGGAGCCTGATTTTGTTAGGATATATCCGACACTTGTCATTAAAGATACTGAACTACTTGACAGACTTGAAGATGGTTCGTATACATCATTAGATGTAGATGAGGCGGTTCATACACTTAAAAGAATTGTCACTATATTTGAAGCAAAGAACATTGAGATAATTAGGATAGGCCTACAAACTACTGACAATATTCAGCTAGGTAAGGACGTAGTTGCAGGACCATTTCACCCAGCGATACGCTCACTAACATATGAGGCAATCTATCTAGACATTATAGAAGAGTATATAGAAGTGAATAAAATTACAAATGACTTCACCATTGCTTCTTCAAAAAAAATCGCTTCATACTTGAGCGGCTCGAATAAATCGAATAGAAAGAAAATATATAATAAATATAAAATTAATTATGAGATAAAAGGGATCTTTGATGAAGACGATAGGATAATGTTTTACGATGGAAGCCCGCAAAGTTACTCATTTAAGGATCTTATAAAGAATAAGTACGAAAGGGGCAAGTATTTTGCGTTTAAATAAATTAATATTGAAGGGCTTTAAGTCCTTTGCAAATAAAACTGAAATAGTCTTTACCCCTGGAGTTACAACTGTTGTTGGACCTAATGGCAGCGGCAAGAGCAACATTTCTGATGCTGTTAGATGGGTTCTAGGAGAGCAAAGCAATAAATCACTTAGAGCAAACAAGTCAAGTGACGTTATATTCCAAGGGACTGAAGAGAAAAAAGCACTTGGCTACGCTCAAGTAAGCATAATATTTTCAAATGATGATAATTCTTTACCTGTTGAGTACCAAGAGGTAGAGGTAACAAGACGTATGTACCGCTCAGGTGAGAGCGAATTTTTGATTAACAACAAAAAAGCTAGGATGAAGGACGTTAGAGAACTTTTCCTAGATACAGGGGTTGGTAAGGACGGCTACTCCATCATTGGTCAAGGTAGGATTGATGAGATACTATCTAATAAACCGGAAGACAGAAGAGCCATATTTGAAGAGGCATCTGGTGTTAGTAAGTATAGATACAAAAAGGAAGAGTCATTAAGAAAACTTGATAAGACTGAGGCGAACTTACTTAGAATAAAAGATATACTTTATGAGATAGAGCAAAATGAAGCAAGACTAAAGAGTGAATCTGAAAAGGCTAGAGAGTACAAGAGCCTTATGGAAGAGTACAAAAAGGTAGATGTATCTATTTCATACAGTGCTTATGAAAAGATTGAGAAGAACCTACTTAAATTTACTGCCGACAAAGACAGACTAGTTGATGAATTAAAGCTAAGCGAGATTAAAAATAAAGAGGTTGAAGAGAGCTCTGCGCCATTACAAAGTGAGCTTAAGAGGTACGAAGCGCTTATTGATGAGATTAAAGAGCAAAGAAATAAAGACCTTAGAGACTTTGATATCAATAGACAAAAGCTTGAGATCAATAAAGAAAAGTTAAACTCTATCGAAGACAAGATACTTGACAATAAACTAAAAGAGAAAGAACACGCCAATAAATTATTAGAATCAGAAGAGAAGATAAAAACTTTATCGCAAGTTAAAAAATCTAGTGAAGAGAATCTTTTAAATATAGCGAAAGACTTAGAAGCGCTTAAGAGCGAAAAAGCATCCTATGATAAGACAAGTTATGATGAAGCTATGAACAAGGGGCTTGAACTTGATAGAGAGCTAGAGGCTACTAAGATAGGGATTGCAAATTATGAGAGCAATAAGACTACAGAGAGGGAAAAAGCTAAAGAACTTGAGAAGAAAGTTCTAGAAAAGGAAAATGACTTAAAGAAGCAAAATGATGAGTTTAAGAAAGCTAATGAAGGTTTGGATGACTTAAACAATTCTTTTGTAGAGAAGGACAAATTGTATGAAAAAGCAAAGAACGATATCGCTTCAAGATCAGATGACTTAACTAAGTCTAAAGACGCATACTTTGCTTTGGAAAATGACCTTAAAGTATTGCAAAAGAGTTATGAGATGCATAAGAACCTAGAAGAGAACCTTGATGGTTATTACAGAAGTGTTAGAGAGATTTCTAAGTCTGCAAAGAAAAACTTCTTCAAGTCTGACTCAAGTTTATTAGTTGATATATTTAACTGCGAAGAAAAGTATTCGCTTGCTATAGAATCAGCGCTTCAATCAAACTTACAAGCTATAGTCATAGATAAAGATGACGATGCTAAAGAATACATCGACTTTTTGAAGAAGAATAACTATGGTAGAGCAACTTTCTACCCACTTAACAGATATAAAAGCTATGCGAGTGAAAACTTTGGCATCAATGATAAAGATGCTATAGACTTTGCGAGTGAACTAATTACCTTTGATAAGAAGTATGAGAATTTATTTAAGAGTCTGCTTCAAAGAACGGTAGTAACAAAGACTTTTGATGCAGCACTCAGAATATCGAAGACTTATAAGCAATATAGATATGTAAGTTTGGATGGACAAATCATAAATCCATCTGGTTCTATAGTGGGTGGTAGTCAAGTTAAGTCATCATTTATTTCGCGTAAACATATGTTAAGTAAGCTTATGGAAGAGATCAATGATAAGAAAGCCGCTTTAGATGAAGCAAAGACTTCAGTGATTAAAAAAGAAGAAGAGATTAAGAATGAAAAGTCTATTTACGATAAGCTTAATGAAGAGATATTAAGTATCAATGAAAAGATTGATATGCATAAGAAAGAAATCAATTCATTAGAGATAAATATCAATTTTGCCCAAAGAGATATCAGTCAAGCAAAGAAAGAGTTAGCAGATATCAAAGTTTCATTGAATGCATTTGATGAGAAAATCGTTCAAGCTAATAAGGATTTAGAAGTTCTTAAGGAGAAAAAAGCTGAGCACGAGAAGAAGATAGAATTAGAAAAAGAACTTATCAAAGGCTTTGAGGAAGAAAAGGATAGACGTAATGAAAAGCTTCTTCAAATAAGTGTTGAAAAGTCTACCTTAGAAGCAAAGCTAGAAAGAACAGTTGAAGACATTGCTCTTTCAGAAGAATATATAGCTAAGTCACAAGATATAAAAGCAGCACTTGCTAGTGACTTCAAAGAGCTTAGTCAAAACAAAGAGGCACTTGAAAGTGAAAACACTAGCATCATGGACTTCTTAAAGAAGAACGAAGAACTTGAACAAGTATACATTGACAAGATAAATGAAAAAACAGATGAAAAAGAAAAAGTTTTATCAAAGATATTTGAACTTCAAAATGAAATTAAAGCTTGTCAAGAAAATATTATATCTATCAAAGACGAGATAAATAAAAATGAGGTTTTACTTGCTCGTAACGAAGTAATGAAGGATAATATCAAAGAAAAATTATCAAATGACTACTTTATTAACATCGAGACAATAGACAAGGAAAGCCTTGTTAAAGCAAGCACTAAGGATCTAAGAGAGCTACAAGAGAAGATAGATGTACTTGGCGAAGTCTCTCTATCTTCAATCAAAGAGTATGAAGATACACTAACAAGACTTGAGTTCTTAAGAAAGCAGTTTGATGATATGCAAGAGTCAAAAGAGGACCTATTAAATATAATTGACGATATCGATGAGACTATCAAGATAAAGTTTAAGGACAACTTCAATATCATACAAGGCTACTTCTCTGAAATATTCCAAAACCTATTTGGCGGAGGAGAAGCTAAGATTTACATTAGTGATGAAAATGATATACTTAACTCAGGTATTGAGATAGAAGCGCGTCCACCAGGAAAGAGCATGCAGTCTTTAAGTCTTTTATCTGGTGGTGAGAAGACTTTAACAGCGATAGCATTATTGTTCGCAGTTTTAAAATCTAAGCCATCACCATTCTGTATACTTGACGAGATAGACGCTGCACTTGACGATGCAAACATTAGTAAGTATACTGCCTACCTTGATAGAATAAAAGAGGAAACACAATTTATCCTTATCACACATAGAAAGGTAACTATGGAGATATCGGACGCTATATATGGCATTACTATGAAAGAAAAGGGCATAAGCTCTATACTTTCGATGAAATTAACTTAAGAGGTGAAATATGTTTAATTGGTTTAAAAAGAAAAATAAAGATGAAGAAGTAATTGAAATTAAAGAAGAAAAGATTGATCTAGATGGAGATGAGACTAAAGAAGAACAAGCAGTCGAAGAGACTGAGGCAAAGCAAGATATTGAGCCAAGCGGAGAAGCACAAGTAGAAGAAAAGCCAGAGGTCAAAGAAGAAAAGTCATCTTTCTTTAAGAGGATGTTCTCTGGTCTTGAGAAGACGAGACAAAACTTAAATTATAAACTTCAAACTGTATTTAAGGGAACAGACATCAATGATGACTTCTATGATGAACTTGAAGAGGTATTAGTAACATCAGACATAGGAGTAGAAACTGTTATGAACATCATTGACAATTTAAAAGAAAGAATTGTCAGAGAAAATATCTTAGATAGAAAAGATGCCTTCCCTATACTTAAGGATGAAATAAAGAAAATCATGAATGACAATGTTTCATCAAGAGATTTAAAACTTGAACCGTCTCCAGCCATACTTTTAGTTGTTGGTGTCAATGGCGTTGGTAAGACAACTACCATAGGCAAGCTTAGCTACCAATTTAGAGAAGAAGGTAAGAGCGTTTTGATTGCTGCAGCAGATACCTTTAGAGCCGCTGCCATAGAACAGCTTAAAGAGTGGGCAAACAGAGCCAACGTTGACATCATTGCTCATGAAGAGTCAGCAGACCCAGCAAGTGTTATTTTTGATGCCATCATGGCGGCGAAGGCAAGGAAGACTGACATACTTATCTGCGACACAGCAGGTAGACTTCACAACAAGCAAAACCTAATGAACGAGCTTAACAAGATTAAGAGAGTTATAGATAGAGAGTTCCCTAATGCTGTTAAAGAAAATTTATTAGTACTTGATGCGACAACTGGACAAAACGCCATCATACAAGCAAAGGCATTTAAAGAGACCAGCGATATAACAGGTGTATGCGTTACTAAACTTGATGGCACTGCAAAGGGTGGTGTTATCATTGCACTTGAGAGCGAACTACATCTACCTGTTAAGATTATAGGTGTCGGAGAAAAGATAGAAGACCTTCAAGCCTTTAATGTCGATGACTTCGTAGAAGCATTATTTTAAAAAAAGCAAAGAAAATGATAAAAAGGTATTGACAAACGTCAATCTATATAGTATTATATTAACTGTCAAGCAAATAGCTTGACAGTTTTTTGTGAGAGAACACTAAGTATGATGTGTATTCTACATAATGATTGGATGATAAAATGAAAGTATTAGATGATTATATATATATCGGAAGGCTCTTAGACTTCTACGGAAGCCTCTTAACAGAGAGCGAGTACAAGTCGATTGACTACTACTACAATGAAGATTATTCATTAACTGAGATAGCTGAGCTAATTTCTATATCAAGACAAGCAGTGAGCCTTAACATTAAAAGAGCTATAGACAAATTAAAGTCTTTCGAGGAAGCACTTAAGCTTATAGAAAAGTTTGACAAGAAGAAAGAAGACAAAGAGAAATTAGAAGTTATATTTCAAGGTCTAATCGAAATTGACGATATAAATGAAATTAAAGGAAGAATTAAAGAAGCTAAAGAGATTATAAACGAGATGTAAAAGGAGCAAGAATGATATTCGAGAGCTTATCAGAAAAACTACAAAAAACATTAGACAGCCTAAGAGGCAAGGGAAGGCTTAGTGAGAAAGATGTCGATGCTGCACTTAGAGAAGTAAAGCTAGCACTTCTAGAAGCCGATGTTAATTATAAGGTAGTTAAAAAATTTATAGATAATTTAAAAGCAAGAGCCATCGGTTCTGAGGTTATGGAGAGCTTAACTCCTGGTCAACAAGTTATCAAGATAGTTAATGAAGAATTAATTAATCTTATGGGCAAGACTAAAGAAGGACTTACGCTAAGCAAGAATCCAAGCATAATCTTGATGTGCGGCCTTCAAGGTGCAGGTAAGACAACAACAACTGGTAAACTTGCAATAAACCTTAGAAAGAAAGGCAGAAGACCACTACTAGTTGCCTGCGACGTCTACAGACCAGCAGCTATAAAGCAGCTAGAAGTAGTAGGAAAGTCAGTTGACGTTCCAGTATTTACCATGGGTGATAAGATAAAGCCACTTGATATAGCAAAGAGCGCTTTAGAGCACGCAAAGAAGAATGGTAATGACGTAGTCATCATAGATACTGCGGGCCGTTTACACATAGACGAAGTGCTTATGGATGAGCTAAAAGGTTTGAAAGAAAACTTAGATCCATCAGAGATACTTCTTGTACTTGATTCAATGACAGGTCAAGATGCGGTAAATGTAGCAAAATCATTCGATGATGCACTTGGTATAACAGGTGTTATACTAACAAAGCTAGATGGTGATGCAAGAGGCGGTGCGGCACTTTCAATCAGAGCCGTAACTGATAAACCTATCAAATACGTTGGTATGGGCGAAAAGATGGATGACCTTGAAGAGTTTCATCCAGACAGGTTAGTCTCTAAGATACTTGGTATGGGCGACGTACTTACTCTTATAGAGAAAGCACAAAGCAATATCGACCAAAAGAAGGCAATGGAGCTTGAGAAGAAATTAAGAGAAGAAACATTTACACTTGATGACTTCCTAGATCAGATAGCTCAAATGAGAAACTTAGGACCAATTGAAAACCTATTACAAATGATACCAGGAATGAATTCAAAAGCCTTAAAGGGCATTAACATAAGTGATAAAGATATAGGCAGAGTTGAGGCTATCATCAGAAGTATGACAATGAAAGAGAGAGTTACTCCAAACATTATCAACGCTTCAAGAAAGAAAAGGATTGCACAAGGTAGTGGAACGACAACAAATGATGTCAACAAGCTACTAAAGCAATTCGAAGATACAAAGAAGATGATGAAGCGCTTTGGCAGCATGGAAAAGTCTATGAAGAGAAAAGGAAAATTCAATTTTCCATTTAATATATAATTTTAAGGAGGTGAGATTGTGGTAAAAATTCGTTTAAAGAGAATGGGATCTAAGAAGAATCCATTTTACAGAATTGTTGTAGCTGATTCTAGAAGAGCTAGAGATGGCAAATTTATTGAACAACTTGGTTACTATAACCCATTAACTGAGCCAAAGACAATAAAATTCGATCAAGAAAAGGCTGAACAATGGATAGCAAACGGAGCTAAAGCAAGTGAAACAGTTCAAAGATTATTCAAATCTCAAGGATATGATATAACAGCAAAAACTGCTAAAAAAGCTGAAGCTAAAGAAGAAACAGAAGCTGTAGAAGCTTAGGATGTGGGGGTTAATATGAAAGAATTAGTTGAATTTTTAGCAAAATCTATTGTTGAAAACAAAGACGATGTTAAAGTTACAGTTAACGAAGCATCAGATGAGATCAACATTGATCTATACGTAAATCCAGATGATATAGGTAGAGTTATCGGTAAAGGCGGTAAGGTTGTTAAAGCAATCAGACTTATTGCCGGAGCTACACTTAAAGACTCAAGAAGAATTAATTTAGAGATAAAGGAATAAATCTTGGAGCTTATTAAGATAGCAAAGATTGTCTCAGCACATGGCTTAAATGGAGAGGTAAAAATCTTTCCTTACACAGATGATTTAAGCAAATTTAAAGAGTATAAGAAAATATATCTTGATGGAGAAGAGCTTGAGATACTAAGTCAAAAGATAGCTTCAAAATTTATTGTACTTAAACTAAAAGGCTTTGATTATATAGATGACGTCAAAAGACTCATTGATAAGGATGTTTTTATTGATAAAGCTGATATGCCTTCATTAGATGAGGGCGACTACTATATACACGATCTTATGGATATGGAAGTATATAGTGAAGCTGATGAATTTATTGGCACTGTTAAAGACGTTATGACAACAAGTGCAAACCATGTGCTAGTAGTAGATCATGACGGAAAGGAAGCACTTATTCCTTTTGTTAAGGCCTTTATCAAGGAAGTCGATTTGATTAAAAGAAGAATCAAAGTCAAACTTATAGAAGGTATCTTATGATAAAGTTTAATGTCTTGACTCTGTTCCCAGAGATGTTTGCAGCGCTTACTGATTTTAGTATAATCAAAAGAGCTATAGACAATAAACTTATAGAGATCAATCTTATTAATTTTAGAGATTACTCAAAGGACAAGCACAAAAAGGTTGACGACTACCCATATGGTGGTGGCAGTGGTATGCTTTTAAGAGCGGATGTACTTAAGGACTGCCTAGAAGATATTAAGCCAAAGAAGCTTATATATCTTTCACCAAAAGGAAAGCTCTTCAATCAAGACTTGGCTAAAGAGTATGCAAAACTTGATGAGATAACAATTCTTTGTGGGCACTACGAGGGTTTGGATGAGAGAATCATACAAAACTATGTCGATGAAGAGATATCAATCGGTGATTATGTATTAACTGGTGGCGAACTACCCGCTATGGTAATCATAGATACTATATCGAGGTTAGTTGATTCAGTAATAAAAGAAGATTCGTATTCTGACGAAACTCACATGTCAAATTTTTTAGAGTATCCTCAGTATACCAGACCATATGATCTGGATGGGGACAAGGTTCCAGAAGTACTGCTTAGTGGAAACCATCAAGATGTCGATGACTTTAGACTCATTGAGTCATTCAAAGCGACTGTAAAAAACAGGATAGACTTACTTGACTTTGCTAAGCTAGACAAAAAGGAAATGAAAAATTTGAGAGAAATTTTAAATAAACTAAAGAAGGAGGACTAAGATGGACTATATAAAGATGCTTGAAGCACAACAATTAAAAG
>QWBY01002482.1_pt1 | contig 12802 bp, 10 predicted proteins | sample 1972471 | NCBI WGS metagenome assembly QWBY01 (sample SAMN09866722, study PRJNA288562) | Human gut metagenome isolate term6_stool, whole genome shotgun sequencing... | reverse complement strand
TCTATGATCTGATAATAGGTTTCTTGCTAATACCATTGATATCTTGCCGTTTTTTCCTCTATAGCCGTTTATTGAATACTCTGTGCCGTCTCCACCGTTTATGTATTCTTGCACTATCATTTTTGAGGAGTAGTTTGTTTGGTATATTTCTTTTAGTGTTTCTATGCATTCTTTTCTTGATGATAGTTTGTAGCCTTTTTTTAGATTTTCTAAGCCTTCTAGGTTTTCGAATTCTTCGAAGTTGTCTGGCTTCATGAACAGATCTCCGTCAAGTTTTAGATCTTCTATTGTGGTTTTGTCTATTACTTGAGTTTTTGGGTATTTTACTCCTATTGTTTCAAGGTATGCATAGAATTCTGATTTGTGGATTAGTTTATTTGCTCTTTCTTGATCTGGGTATGGGAGTTTTACTTTGAAGTTTAGTTTGTCCATATTTCTTTGAAGTTTGTTTAGGTATTCTTCGTATGGGAGAAATATTACATATTCTTCTGCTGGATTTTTCTTAGCTACTTCGTTTAAGTGTTCTACAAATGCGTCATCTGTTTTGGCACTTGTTGCAAAGTCCTCTTTTAGGTAAATATCTGCTATTTTTGTATTTACAAAGGGGATTAGGATTGATTGGGCACATACTATTGCTTTTTCTCCAAATGCCTCGTAATAGCTTCTTGCTAGTGAATAGCATGCTATGTCTGTTCCTAGAATTATTACATTATATTTTTTCATAAAATTTAAGCTCCTAGTCTACTTCTTATATAAATCACACAATTTACAAATTCAAAGAAATAAGGGAAATAATGGTACGGAACTAAAAGTTCGCATATTCATTATAACCCTAATTTCGTTAAATATTATGATTAAAATATAGATTCTTTTGACTTAGAAGCTTTTTCTTCTGAAATTTTTTCTATAAATTGATCTAAGGATACGTCTGGTGTTTCTTCTCCGTCTCTGTTTCTTACAGTAAGTTTTCCAGAAGTTTCTTCCTTTTCACCAACTACTAGCATGTAGTTTGTTCTCATAAGTTGAGCTTGTCTTATTTTATAGCCTACACCTTCGTTTCTGTAGTCGATATTTACTCTAAAACCAGCTTCTTTAATTTTTTGTTTTAATTCTTCTGCATAATCGATGAATTTATCTGATACTGGTATGATTTCTACTTGTTGTGGGTTTAACCATAGTGGGAATCTTCCTGCAAAGTGTTCTGTTAGAACTCCGATAAATCTTTCGATAGAACCTAGAAGTGCTCTGTGAAGCATTACTGGTCTTTGTTTTTCGCCATTTTCATCTATATATGTTAAATCAAAGTTTTGTGGTAATTGGAAGTCTAATTGGATAGTTCCACATTGCCATTCTCTCTTAGCTGCGTCTAATAAGTGGAAGTCGATCTTTGGACCATAGAAAGCACCATCGCCTGGGTTTATTTCATACTCAATTCCACGTTCTTCTAAGGCTTTTTTAAGTTGCTCTTCTGCAAAGTCCCAATCCTTGATATCTCCCATGAAGTCATCTGGTCTTGTTGATAGCTCGATTGTATATTTGAATCCAAATGTTGAGTAAAGAAGATCAGCAAGGTCGATCATTCTATAAACTTCTTCCTTGATTTGGTTAGGTGTACAATAAACGTGGGCATCATCTTGGGTAAATGTTCTTACTCTGAAAAGTCCGTGTAAAGTACCTGATAGCTCATGTCTATGAACTTGTCCATACTCAGCAAGTCTAATAGGAAGATCTCTATAAGAGTGTTGGTTAGCAGCATATGTTAGAACAGATCCTGGGCAGTTCATTGGTTTTACAGCGTATGCTTCACCATCTATTTCTGTAAAGTACATATTTTCTTTGTAGTGATCCCAGTGACCAGATTTATGCCACAAGGCTTCATTTAGGATAAGAGGAGTTTTGATTTCTCCGTATCCATTTTCATTAAGAACATCTGTCCACCAGCCAAGAAGTTCATTCATTAGTATCATTCCATTTGGATGGAAGAATGGGAATCCTGGTCCTTCTTCGTGGAAGGCAAATAAGTTCATCTCACGACCTATCTTTCTGTGATCTCTTTTTTCAATTTCTTTTTGAAGTTGTTCATACTCTTCTAGTTGTTTAGCTTTTTCAAAAGTAATACCGTAGATTCTTTGAAGCATTTGTCTATCAGAATCACCTCTCCAATAAGCACCTGCTATTGTTTTAAGCTTAACTGCCTTGATTGGTTTTGTTGATAGAAGGTGTGGTCCAAGATCATTTATAAGCTCAACCTTATAGTCTTGACCTTCTTTTTCAAATATTTCCAAAGCTTCATCTCTAGAAATCTCAACTCTTTCAAGCTTAAGATCTCGTTTTGCAATCTCAAGCATTTTCTTTTCAATTTTTTCCAAGTCTTCTGGTACAAATCTATGGTCAAGTTCCATATCATAATAGAAACCATCATCAATAGCTGGTCCAATGGCAAATTTTGTATCTGGATAAAGTTCTTTTATAGCAGCTGCCATAACGTGTGATGATGTATGCCAGAAGATTTCTTTTCCTTCTTTATCATCGAATTTCACTACTTTAAAATCACAATCTTCTTCAATTGGTTCAGCAAATCCCATAACTCTTCCATTGACAACAGCACCAACTGCTGCTCTAAAAAGACCCATAGAAATATCTTTTGTTACATCACCAACAAGAACTCCACTTTCATATTCTTTGTTTGATCCATCAGGTAACTTAATATTAATCATAAACTCTCCTTTAAAATAAAAATAGACGTATCTCCCAGCCTCAAGGGCTATAGGACGATACGTCTTTCGTTCGTGGTTCCACCTAATTTTTAACTCATTAGAAGGCTTATCGCGCCCAAACGTTTCACATTACATGAAAAACTCTAGGGTGGTACTTTAATTTTTGTACTAAAACTTCTCAACTACCGTTTCTTTCTGTAAGTACATCTCCAATTAAAGGTCCCTATCTTAGTCAAATATTAATTATAAACTTATATTACCGTAAAAATTAACATTTTCAAATTTTAATGTAATTTAATGCAAATTGACCCATAGTTTGCTATCACTTATAATAGATATATAACAAACAACGAGGAAGTTAAATGTCAAATGGAATTATACTAACTAGTCACGGAAATCTAGCCTCAGGCGTTTATTCTAGTGTTAGAATGATAGCTGGAGATTTCCCAAACGTTAAAATATGTGAACTTCACAATGGAGAAAACTTCGAAAATTTAGATAACAATTTGCTTAAAGCATACGATGACCTACATTCTTATGATAATATCTTAGTACTTTGCGATATGGCTGGTGGAACTCCCTTTAATAGAGCTGTCCTAAGCCTTTCTAAGAAGAAAAACGTAAGTTTTATCTGTGGTCTAAATTTTGAAATGCTCTACCAGGCACTAACACTTGATCTAGAGGATAAAGATCGCCTTGTAGAAGAAATTCTAAGGACAAGCAAGAGATCTATCGTAGAATACAAATAAATATTATCTACATACAAACCATAGGAGATCTTAAGATACTTATGGTGAATCAGTCTTTAGGTACTATATAAATAGATTTAGCTAAGGGTCACCTTGCCGCTGTAGAAAATTTCGATAATCTAGCTAAATTAGAAATAATCAATCTAGCTACTGGAAATGGATATTCTGTCTTAGATGTTATAAAGGCTTTTGAAAAAGCATCAGGTAAAAGTATCCCTTACAAGGTAGTAGAAAGAAGAGATGGTGATATAGCAACTTCCTACGCAAATGCCGAGAAGGCCTACAAACTCTTAGCTTGGAAGGCAGAAAACGGAATAGAAGAAATGTGTGCTGACTCATGGAGGTGGCAATCACAAAATCCAAACGGCTACGAGGATTAAAAATAAACTTTTATCTAATAATATTTTTTGGAAATATTTTCCTATTTATTTACAAAAATTTTCCTCTAAATATCTAAATTTAAACATTTGACAAAAGTTTTTTTCACCTTATAATATAGCATATAAATTATAGATTGACTTAAAAAAAAGGAATTATGAGGAGAAAGTTATGGCAGAAATAGTATTTACAAGAATAGATGATAGACTACTTCACGGACAAGTTGGTAGAGATTGGGTCAAGGAAGAAGGGGCCGATCTTATAGTAGTTGCCAACGATAGGATAGCAGGAGATAGGGACCAACAAAAGTTAATGAATATAGCAACTCCAATCTTCGCGGAAACAGTTTTTTGGACAATAGATAGAACTATCTCAGAAATAGAAGAAAATCTTGAGGACAAAAAGGCTATGATACTTGTTGAAAGTCCAGAAGATGCTTACAAGTTAGTGAAAGCAGATCTTGATATTACAAGCGTAAATGTTGGAAACATGAGAAGTCTACCTAACAAAGAGAAGATAACAGACAATGTTTATCTTGGAAAAGAAGATAAAGAATTTCTTAAGAAAATTCACGATAAAAATATTAATATAGATGTAAGAACTTTACACGCTGATAAAGCGATCGATGAAAATACTTTATTCTAGAAATAAATAAATTTGTCAGGAGTAACAAAATACTTCTGACATTTTTTTGCTTATTTTTAAGACCTGAGTTTTTCTTATAAATATCTAGTTTAGAAAAATAAGAGACTAAGGACTTAAAAATAGAATAAATTTTCTTCTTTGGGGTAAAACTTTAACAAATGAAGAAAGATGAGGTTTATATGAAAGTTGTTATAGTTGGAGCTGTTGCTGGCGGAGCGACCTTTGCAGCAAATCTTAGAAGGTTAGATGAAACTTGTGAAATAGTTATGTTTGAAAAAGATAGGGACTTATCTTTTGGTAATTGTGAGATTCCCTACTACCTTTCTTATGAAATAGAATCATCCTCCTCGCTTATAAATAGGACTCCTGAATCTTTTTTGAATGGTTACAATATAAAAGCTAAGAGATACCACGAAGTTATTTCAATAAATAGAGTAGAAAAATATGTAGAAGTTTTAGATAAAGAAAATAATAATATCTTCAATGAAACTTATGATTATCTAATCCTTGCTCCAGGAAGTAAGGAAAATCGTCCATCTTCTATTAGCGGTTATGACAACCCTCACGTTTTTTCTGTTAAAAATGTGGTAGATGTTGAAAATATAAGGTCCTATATTGAAGAAAATGAGGTAAAGAATGTATTTATAGCTGGTGGTGGTTTTGTTGCAATAGAGGCTGCCGAGTCAATCCATAAACTTAAAAATATCAATATTTCTATGCTTATAAGAAAAAATACTTCTCTATTATCAATTATAGATATGGACCTTAAGGGATTTATTAAAGAAAATATCAAAGAAAATGGTGTAAATATTATCGAGGGGAAATCTCTTGTAGAAATCGATAGGAATTTTGTTAAATTCGATGATGGATCAAAAGAAAAGGCTGACCTAGTAATCTTAGCCCTTGGAGCAAGACCTGCAAGCGACCTTGCAAAAAATGCGGGACTTAATCTCGAAGAAGACGGGTCCATAAGTGTAGATGATAATTTTAGGACAAGTGATGAAGCTATCTTTGCCATAGGTGATGTTATAAATCCTATAAACTTTTTGACAAAGAAAAAAACTAAGCTTAATCTCGCTTGGCCTGCCCATAGGCAAGCAAAATTTCTCGCAAGATATCTTTTGGGTAAAAAAGCAAATCCCCCTGAATTTATTGGAACATTTGCCCTTAGAAGTTTCGATTTAAATATTGCTATGACTGGCCTTAATGAAAAAAGTTTAGAAGAAGCAGGATTTTCTTATGAAAGTACTCTTATCTCCCATAGGGATTCTGTCGCTATTATGCCAGATTCTGAACCAATATACCTAAAAATCCTTTTTGATAAGAATGACGGGACAATTTATGGAACACAGGGTCTTGGCTATGGTGTGGTTGATAAGAGAATTGATGTTATTGCTTCAATGATTAAAAGAAAAGCCACAATATATGATCTATACGACCTAGAACTTGCCTACCAACCCCTATATTCAACTGTAGAAGATGCGACAAATATCCTAGCCAATCAGGCAATCAATATTTTTGAGGGAAAGCTTAAAGCTATTAAAATAAAAGACTTAATAAAAAAATATAAAGACTATGCAATCTATGATTTAAGAGATAAAAATTCTTATGAAAAAGCCCATATAAAAACCGCCATGTCCCTTGCTGGAACAAACTTTAGAGAATACCACTCTTTTCTTCCTAAGGATAAAAAAATCGTTTTGTATGATACAAATGGAGGAAAATCTTCAAATACTGCGAAATTGTTAGCTCATTATGGCTTTGACAATATTTATATTCTAGATGGATCATTTGTCTTTTTCGAAAAATACGATAAGATGGCTGAAACAAATATGATTGATAAAAATATATAAGTTTTGGAAGTGTCAGAGTAAAAACTCCGGCACTTCTTTTATTTTCGTATTATTTAAAAATAAAAACCCTGATGGATTTAAAATTTTCATAATCCTTCAGGGCTAATTTTTTTATAGGTGTTTTTTAGCAAAGTCTACAAAGGCTCTAGTAGAATCTTCTACAAAAATTCTAGTACTGTCAATCAAGTTTCCGTCTTCATCAAAAAGAGTGTGGACTGCTGGAATATAAACTTCTGGTTGGTTCATTGCTAGAAGGTTTAGATAGACAAAGCTTTGTCTTAGGGCGTGATTGCCCATGATTGCTCCAGATGAGCCCATAGATGCAGAAAATACTGCAGCTACTTTGCCATCCCATAAGTTTCCCTCTGGGTCACGGCTACCTATATCTATAACATTTTTAAGACTTGGAGCAAGAGACCTGTTATATTCTGGTGTAAAGAAGATATAACCATCGTATTCTTTAAGCTCTTGTCTAATTTTTGTATATTCTTCTATTGGATTTGCTCCATCATCATCTTGATTATACAAAGGAAGGTAAGATATATCTATAATTTCTGCCTCATTTCCTTCATCTATAACACTTTTTGCTAGTTCTGCGATTTTCCTGTTAAATGATCCCTTTCTTAGGGAACCTACTAATAATCCTATTTTCATATTTTTCTCCTTATTTATCAAATTCTAGGTCTTCTCTTATGAAGCTTCCTTTTCTTAGGTCTAGGAATGCCTCCTCTAGTTCTTCTTCACTATTCATAACAATTGGACCTGCCCATGCTACTGGCTCATTTAAAGCTCTCGTGCTTAGGAAAAGCACTTGGGCAAAATCACCAGCATTTTTGATTGTGACCTTATTTCCATTTGTAAGCTTTGCTGCTGTCTTCTCTCTTATCTCTTCGCCTTCTATACTAATCTTTCCAAGAAGAGTAAATACCATAACAGAATCATCTTCCCCACAATCTAGGGTGATTTCCCCACCTTTGTCTAGGTGAATATCATAGTAATCTAGAGGAAGGTGATCTGCCTTAAATCCTTGGTATTTTCCAAAAGTCCCTGCCAAAAGACGAATCTTTCCAGAAGAAAAGTCAATCTCTTTAATATCATCTTTTCTTATAGCATGATAATAGGGCTTGGAAAACTTCTCCTCTTTCGGTAAGTTTAGCCAAAGCTGAACACCTAAAAGCCTATCTGCTTCAGGTATTTTTTCTTCATGAAGGATTCCACTACCCGCATTCATCCATTGGACTTCTCCATCAGTGATGGAATCTTCATTGTCAAGAGTATCTTTATGGATCATTTTCCCCTTGGATAGATATGATATAGTCTCTATTCCCCTATGAGGATGGAGGGGAAATCCAGCAACATAATCTTCTGGATTTGTACTATCAAAAGAATCTAGCATAAGAATCGGATCAAATTCATCTACTGTTTGACTGCCAAGAACTCTCACCAAGCTTACACCAGCACCATCTTTTGTCCTAAATCCAGTTTGCTTGCTTTTTACTTTTCTATTTACCAATATTTGCTCCTAACTTTTTTAACAAAACAAGCAGAGTTTCACTCTCATCTTTAGAAAGATTTTCCATATAGGTATTTATTATCTTCTCATTTTCTGGAACAATCTTTTCAATCAATTCTCTTCCCTCATCAGTAAGAGATAAAAGGCAAATTCTCTTGTCGTTTTTATCACTCTCCCTTTTAATGTAATCCATCTTCTCTAGGTTATTTACTACTAGAGAAATAGTCCCGACACTTGATAAGATAGTATCCCTAACTTCACTAATAGATAGCTTGCCTTTTGATAAAAGTGCCTCAAGTACCATAAATTGACTAAAAGAAAGTCCATATCTTCTTGCAATCTCAGAGGTTCTTCTATCAAGTTCCTTGACATTTTTATGAAGACCTATGAGTATTTTCATATTGTCTTTTTGCATATTTGCTCCTCAAATATATCTAAGTAGATATATCTACTTAGATATATAATACCCTTATTTTTATTTAATCAACATTTAATTACAAAAACCTCCTTTAAGATAATTTTTAAATTAACTTAAAGGAGGAATATTTTAGTCTGCTTTGTTATTTTGTTTTTTTAATTTTCTAAGTCTAACTGCTTTGATCCTATTTTCTTCAATGTATAAGATTTTTATCTCGTAGCCATTGTAAGTTAGAGTTACATTGGAGTTTTCATCTGGTATATAACCCAGCCTATCTATAATAAAACCTCCAAGAGAATCGTAGTTTTCGTTATCTTCGTCTATGTCTATATCTACCTTTTCGTTTAAATCTTTGATCCCTATAGATCCTTTGACAACAAAGACGTTCTTCTCATTTTCCTTTATCTCCGGAGTATCGTTATCAAAACTATCGTCAATATCTCCAACTATCTCCTCGATGAGGTCTTCCATAGTTACTACTCCAGAAAATCCACCATATTCATCTATCAAAATAGCCATATGGATGTGTTTTTTCTGCATGTCAGAAAATAGCTTGTCTGTCTCTATCTTATCTGGTGCGAAATAGGCAGGTCTTAGGATTTCCTTTATATCGACATTTCTAAGTCCAACCTTGGTAGCCTCTAGTAGATAATCTTTTGTATAGACAATTCCTAATATATTATCAAGTTCATCTTCATATACTGGAATCCTTGCGTGTTTAATCTTTACAAATTCATCTAGATATTCCCTATCCCTATCAGCTATATCAATCATAAATACGTCAGTTCTTGCAGTCATTATCTCTTCTGCTAATAGGTCATCAAAGGCCATTATAGAATGAATCATTTTAGATTCCATTGGTCTTAGTATACCTTGGTCTTCACCTATTTGAACTATAGACTTGATTTGTTCATTGGTAACTTGTTTTTGGATATTCTTAGCTTCTATGCCAAATACTTTCATCAAAAGATTTGTCACAGAAGTTGTTATAGTAACCAAGGGTTTGGTCAAAAACATTACAAATTTAGTAAGACCTACAGTAGATCTAGTTATTTCCATAGGAAATCTTACTCCAATTCTTTGGGGGATTTTGTCTACAAAGATAACTTTAAGGATTGTGTATATAACTATTGCAATAAAAGTCATCCACCTTAAAGATAAGAAACCACCAAAGAAAAATCCATCAGAGCTAACTTCACTTAATCTTTTGGCAAAATAAGCAATTGTTAAAAGTGAGAAGATGATGTTTATTATATCAAAAGATTGATTTAGCCTATCCTGATTAGATATAACCTTTAAAATAGTGTTCGCTCTTGCGTCATTATCTTTTTCTTCTTCTAACTTAGCTGGATTTAATGTGATTAATCCAGTGTGAATTGCTGTAAAAGCTCCATTAACTACTAAAAATAAAATTGTAATAAGACTAGTAACTAAACTGTGGTAGGGTCCTTGGTCCATTTATAATATCTCTCCGTTCTTTTTTTATTTATCTAAGAATAACTATATACAATAAAATTACTATTGTCAAAACATTTCTATACAAAAAAAGCTAGCCTTTTATAGGCTAAGCTCCTTCTTGTTTCTTACTTTCAATATATACATCAAAGTTAAAATTACAACTATACCAAAGGCTAGAGATATGGCTGCTGAATGTGTAAATCCTGCTATAATATAAGCCACAGAGGCAATAGCTGCAACAGTCATACCATATGGTAGTTGTGTTTTAACATGGTCTATATGAACACATCCTGCTCCTGTCGATGACATAATAGTTGTATCTGATATTGGTGATAGGTGATCTCCACAAACAGCTCCTGACAGGGTCGCAGATATACCTATGAAAAATATTGGATTTGTTGGCTCAAACATAGAAACTACAATTGGTATCAAAATCCCGAAAGTTCCCCAGCTAGTTCCTGTTGCAAAAGCAAGAAATATTGCTACAACAAAGATTACAACAGGTAGGAATGAATTGAGACTTCCTGCTGCATTTTCCATAAGTCCACCTACATATTCAGTTGACCCTAATAAGTCGTTGGATATGTTTTTAAGGCTAGTTGCCATTGTCAAAATCAAAATAGCAGACACCATAGAGGAAAATCCTTCAGAAATAGCATCCATTGATTTTTCAAAGGTCAAAGCTTTTTTCCCTACAAAAAATCCTATAGTAATTACAAGGGCAACAAGTGATCCCATAGCTAGAGCAATTGATGAATCAGTATTTGCAAAGGCATTTACAAAGTCGTGATAATATGGACTTTTTACATCGAAAAACCCTCCAACATTAATTAAACTTACAACGCAAGAAATAATTAATGTAAGGATTGGAAAAACAAGATCTATTACAGATCCGTTTTCATGACCGTGAGATGCGTCTATGGTAACGTCCTTACTTATTCTCAAGTCTCCTTCATTAATAGCTTTCTCTTCAAGAGTCTTCATAGGTCCAAAATCATTGTCAAAAACAATAATACATACTACAAAAACCAAGGTTAAAAGTGAGTAGAAGTTAAAGGGGATTGACTTTACAAATAGCTCTATACCTGACATGTGGCTATTTTCGGCATAACCAGAAACAGCAGCTGCCCATGAAGATATAGGTGCTATCATACAAACTGGTGCTGCAGTTGCATCTATTATGTAGGCAAGCTTTGCCCTTGATACCTTGTGCGAATCAGTTATAGACTTCATAACAGAGCCACTTGTCAAGCAATTGAAGTAATCATCAATAAATAGCATTATACATAGGAAAAAGGTAGCTATCTGCGATTGTTTCCTTGTTTTAATCCTAGCGTTAGCCCAATTTCCAAAGGCTTTTGATCCTCCAGAAAAATTGATTAAAACTACCATAATTCCTAGTACAACTAAGAATATAAATATACCTGACGTTTGTGAAATAGAAGTAATAAACCCTTCATATACAACATTATTTAGAAAAGCTGCGACTGATCCACCTGATGCAAGGATTGCTCCAGTTACTATTCCTAAAAATAAAGAAGAAAAAACTTCTTTAGTAAACAAAGCTACAAAAATAGCTACCAATGGTGGAAAAAGCGACCAAATACTAGCCTCAGTAACAACTCCTGTATTTGAAATATATATAGCAAGTCCTAGAGATAAAATAGCAATCCCTAGAGCTGGTTTTAATTTTTTACTATCCATAAAGACCTCTCTATGAGTTTTAAATATTTATAAGGCAGGCTTTACTAACAAAATGCCAAAGAACATGTGTCGTATCCTTTACATTTTAATTCTTACAATAAACTCAAATAAATTGCCGTGCGTCTTATACTATACTTATTTTTTATATATATTAAAGGGCTTTTACCTCTTAAACAATATAAAAAAGAAGACCTAACTGGCCTTCTTACTTTTATTGATCTGAGATAATATCTTTTACCTTCATTAGTCTTGATATTGTTGCTCTCTCGTTTTCTTCTAGTTTTGCCCTTATATATTTGATAGTTTCTTCAAGATCTGGAATAGTCCTATACTCTAGGGCGTTTACTCTTCTTCTTGTGCTTTCAATTTCATCTGCCATAAGTTGGGTAGTTTTTTCTAGCTCAGCAAGTTCTAGAAGCCTATTCATTACTTCATTTAATCCCTTTATTGCCTTATCTAGACCTGCAGAAGTTTCTGCATATCCGTAAGGAAACATGCTGGCATTTTCATTTTCTTCTACCTTAAATTCCATCTTAGGGATTCTTACACTCATGACATTTTTTATACTGATATCAACGCCAAGTTTTTGTGTAGGAAAGCTTACTGCTTCTTCTAAGAACTCTGGGCTCATAAAAGCACTTGCGATTAGGAAGTCAGAAAAAGAATCTTCTAGTTCTCTTTCTACTTCTTCCCTTAATTTTTTATTTTTTCTAATTAGCTCTAAGAACTGTCTCATTAACTCATCTTGCTTATCTTTTAGTAGCTTGTAGCCACGTTTACTAGTTGCAAGTCTTTCTTTTAATGTATTTAGATTCATCCTTGTTGGCGTTACTTTTAATCTTGCCATGGCTATCTCCTAATCTAAATATTTTTCAATTAACTTATCGTCAATTCTCTTAAGCTCTGATTTTGGTATGATTTTTAATAGTTCCCAACCTAAGTTTAGGGTATCTTCTATGGTTCTGTTTGTGTAGTAACCTTGGTTTATATATCTTTCTTCAAATTCCTTGGCAAATTTTGCAAAGGCAAGGTCAGCTTCTGATAGAGCAGAATCACCTAAGATCTTTTGTAGCTCACGAGCATCAACACCTGATGCGTAGGCTGCATAGATTTGGTTCATAGTATCTGCATGGTCTTCCCTTGTTTTTCCTTTTCCTATACCCTTATCTTTAAGTCTTGATAGGGATGGAAGGATAGATACAGGTGGCTCAACACCTTGATTATAGAGACCTCTATCAAGGATTATTTGTCCTTCTGTAATATATCCTGTTAAGTCTGGGATTGGGTGAGTAATATCATCTTCTGGCATGGATAATATAGGAATTTGTGTGATTGTTCCTGGTTTGCCACGAAGTTTTCCTGCTCTT
>QWBY01001774.1_pt1 | contig 12857 bp, 12 predicted proteins | sample 1972471 | NCBI WGS metagenome assembly QWBY01 (sample SAMN09866722, study PRJNA288562) | Human gut metagenome isolate term6_stool, whole genome shotgun sequencing... | reverse complement strand
GCATGATAAGTTTTCGGAAATTCATGCTTAGGATGCGTCAATCGAAATGTTAAATCGCCATCATCGGTCAATAACAAAACACCCGACGTGTCATAGTCCAATCTACCGACCGGAAAAAGCCGTGGAGCTTCATCTGTTATGTCAGGATTCTCAGCTAAAATGTCAGTTACGGTTATTCGCCCTCGGTCATCCTTAACCGAGGTTATTACACCCTTAGGCTTATTGAGCAAAATATATGTGTAAGCCTTTACAGGCTGAATCGGCTCGCCGGCAACCATGACAATATCACCGTCCTTGACTTGATAACCAGCTTCTCGAAGCGTTTTCCCATTCACCTTGACCTGTCCTGCCCTTATTAATTCATCCGCTTTGCGTCTGCTGCAAACTCCAGAGAGTGCGATATATTTATTTATCCTCATATTCTAACCCTAATTAATATATGTTTATTGCTTTAAGTTATATTCTTATTTCATTTATGTCTTTTATTTATGTTTTTGATTGAAATTTTATTTTTCATTTTCAAGCTGTGTTGCAACCTCAAGCATTATTGCACATTCCATTCTCTTTTTGAAAATTCTGCACCCCTGCTCGTATACGCCTGATATAGAACCGCTGCTGTGATAGTTATTTGCTGCACAGCCCCCGCTACAGTACAGCTTAGCCCAGCAATCATCGCATTCCTCTCTAGAATAAATATTACAACGGCTGAATTCTTCTCTTTTCTTGATGTTGGAAATACCGCTATAAATATCGCCCATTTTATAATCCTCATCTCCCACAAACTGGTGGCATGGGTATAAATCACCCCACGGCGTAACAGCCATGTATTCGCAGCCCGATCCGCAGCCTGCAACTCTTTTGTGCACGCATGGTCCGTTTTTGAGGTCAATCATATAGTGATAAAATTCAAACGGTCTGCCTTCACGTCGTCTTTTCAGCATTTCAACTGCAAGCTTCTCATATTGGTCGAATATATACGGTAGGTCGTCCTCCGCTAACGCATATGGTTCCTCTGGTGAACAGACAACAGGCTCCATAGAAAGTTGGTCAAATCCGAGGTCTGCCATGTGCAAGATATCATTCAGAAAATCCTTGTTTAAAGCAGTAAAGGTTCCACGGATATAGTACTTCTTTCCACCACGTGATTTCACGAGTTTTTTAAAGTTTGGTATTACTAGGTCATAACTGCCTCTTCCGTCAATAAATTTTCGGAAGTGGTCGTGTACTTCTTTTCTCCCATCAAGGCTCAGAACGACGTTATCCATTTCCTTATCAGCAAAATCAATGACATCGTCAGTTATGTTCACTCCGTTTGTTGTGAGTGTAAACCTAAAGTGCTTATTAAACTTTTTCTCAAGCTCCCTGCCATATGCAACAGTCTGCTTGACTACATCCCAGTTGAGTAGCGGCTCGCCGCCAAAGAAATCGACCTCCAGATTCCTTCGTCCCCCAGAGTTTTCAACAAGAAAGTCAAGCGACTTCTTGGCAACATCAAGGCTCATAAGCGCTGAATCACCGTGGAACTTCCCCTGTGCGGCAAAGCAGTATTCACAGTCCAGGTTGCAGGTATGTGCGACGTGAAGACAGAGGGCTTTGATAACATCGATATTCTTTGCCGTTTTCGCGAGCTTCTCACGGTATATGTCTGGGGTGAATAGTATTTTGCTTTTGACAAGGCTTTCGACATCCTCTACAACCCTCTGAACTTCCTCATAAGTCAAATCCTCTACTCCCGCGAATTCAGCCATTACCGCATCCACGATTTCAAACTTTTCACTATCAGTTGGATGCCCCTCTGCTTCAGATAGCCCGCCATCTTTCTTTGCACAAAAAAGTTGGATGATGCGATATGCCACATCATCCACTACATTAACCGATCCGCTGCAAACGTCCAACACAATATTGTATCCGTTTAACTTAAATTGGTGTATCATGCTATATTATTTCTCCTCGTTTTCACAAGGCTGATTAGCTACTCCGCATGATGTCTTACAAGCTGACTGGCAAGAGGTTTGGCATTCTCCACAACCGCCATTTTCAAGGCTCTCTGCAAGATTTCTAGTTTCTATTGTTTAGATTCTTTCCATTTTTTCTTCCTTTCCTAAATATACTTTAATCCGTTTTCATAGGCATCGTCCCCATAGCAAGGGAGCGAAAAGCCATTATAAAAAGTGCTAAACTACCTAACTATTGTACCTATAAATTATCTGTTCGAAGCCGTAGGTTCTCCCTTTGGACCTATGTACTGCGAGCTTCCAAAAGCTAAAATCAAAATAAAAATACTTTGTATTAGCACAAGACCCAAACAAAATAACGAGCTTTTCCCAAAAGCTTTTCCAAGCTGCCAGTACACATATATTCCATATATCACATTCACAACAGGAACAAAGAACCAAACTGCTCCCCAGCCTGAGCCTCCAGTTGCAAACTTTACAAGATAAATCAAATTGAGAATAGGAACTATACCATACCAACCAGGCAAGCCTGCCTTATTAAACAGCATCCACAAAGCGACTAAATTAATAATTAACATAATGATACCAAAAGTAGTATATTCAGCAGTTAAAATATCGTTAAATTGATATCCATTATCATACATTTCCATATACAAATCCTCCTAAAATTCTCTCTATAAATTAATTCAAAGAAAATTATACCATTTACTATCTCGGCACGCAAGATTTTATTATCTCGCTAGCAACATCCTCCACGCTTTTATTTGCAACATCTACAGTTGTATCGGAATATCTTTTGTATAGCGGCACCCTATAATTATACAGTGATTCTATGCTCTCACCCTCATCGAGCGTAACACCCCTCGAATCAAGATTATAAAGTCGCTTTTTTAGCCTATCAATACTCTGCTCAAGGTATACAATTGCACCCATCTTCTTCATATGCTCGATTGCTTTTGGGAACAAAACAGCACTCCCCCCAGTAGCTATAACTGTATCACAGCAATCCAAGCTGCATAAGATTTTCTCTTCGACTTCCCAGAAATATTGATTGCCTTTATTATCAATTATATCCTGCAATCTCATGCGTTCATATTCTTCAATAAGATTATCTGTGTCAACAAAATCCATATTTAATTTCTTAGCAAGACGTCTGCCAACTGTGCTCTTGCCACTCGCAGGCATCCCAATTAGTATTATATTTCCCATAAATAAATCCTGTTTTCTATCCCTTTTTTTATTCCTTGTACAAACACATGAAAAACATCATCCCAATCATATTTTTAGCTTAAGCTGCTGTGTCGAACCTGAATTTTCAATTTCCTCATCAGACAAAACGCCTTCCAAATCTTGAAATGGTGGCAACTCAGATATTGACGAAAATCCAAATTGTTTCAAAAACACATCCGTCGTTCCATAAATTATAGGTCTTCCAATTCCCTCAGATCTGCCCTTTTCAGCAACTAGGCTCCTCTTCATAAGTCCCTCTACAACCCTGTCGGCACGCACACCTCTTATAGCTTCGATTTCTGCCTTTGTAACTGGCTGCTTATATGCTATAATTGCGAGAACCTCAAGTGCTGCCTGCGAAAGCTTGGAGCTTTTCACAGGGGTGCAAAGTCTTTTGATGAATATTGCGTTTTCCGCTGCGGTTACCATCTGAAATGATCTGTTAATCTGCCTTATTCTTAATCCGCGTCCATCATTTTCATATTCATTTTTTAATTCCACAAACAATTCTTTAACCTGATCATACTCGATGCCAAGAACATCGGCAGCGGCTTTGATTGAAAGCGGCTCTCCCCATACATATAACATCGATTCAAGAGCAGATTTGTATATTTGAGTGTTTCCCATTATGAGATCTCCTTATTTTCAACGCTTTTATTATCCTCGCACAGCTTCAACAAAATATCACCATAGATGGATTTTTGTTCTGCAATTATTGATTTTTGATTTATCATTTGAAGCGTTGCCGCAAAAGTTACGACTAGATTATAGTTATCTTGTTTGCCTGGAACAAGGTCTTTCAGACTTATCTTGGTATTTCTTCCTGTTATTTTGTTCTCTGTTTTAAATCTATCTATGATGTACTCCATCCTTGATTCCATAGATATCCGATCTCTTTCAAGCCTTGTATATCGCTCTCTGACCTGATCGATTCTTTGTTTTCTTTCAATGAAGTCATTAAAAGCGCTGACGAATTCATCAATCTCAAGGCTTAGGTACTCATCCGGATTATTCGTATACTCCTGTATATCCTCCTGAGGTTTCTCCATTATCTCCTGATTATCGCTAAATCTTTTTGAAAGCATATCAGCTTTCTTCTTGAAGCCTTTGTACTCGATTAATCTTTCCACAAGCTGCGATCTCGGATCTTCCTCTACGATTCCATCAACATTCTCATCCTCCGTTGGCAATATCATCTTGCTTTTTATTTCTATGAGGCTGGCCGCAAGCACCATAAATTCCGTAGCTCGCTCCACATCTATCGTATTCAAATCCATCATGTATTCCATATATTGTCCTGTAATTTCTGAAATCTGAATGTCATATATGCTCATCTGCATATTTTCTATGAGATATACAAGCAAATCAAACGGGCCCTCGAACGAAGAAATCTTAACCTTATAACTCATCAGAAACCACCTTTTCCGCTATCTTTTTCGTGCTCGGTATCAATATTTAAAGATTGATTCAAATGTTCGTTAGACTGATTTTCTTCCAGATTGCTATAATAATTATAATACAATAGCCCAATTACAACTGTGATCATGCCCAGAAGCTGCCACTTCTCGGGCACCTGTCCAAGGAATATATATGCAAGCATCGTCGCCGACACAGCCTCGCCAGATTCCCAAGTAGAAACATATAGCGATGATACATGCCCCATACACAAATTAAAGACAGCATGCGCACCTATCTGACATACAATTGTCAGTCCAAGAATGTAAATCCAATCTGAAGATGAGTAACCAATAAATTGCGTCCTCGTGAATATCATACCTATGCCGAAGCAAATCCAACAAAATAGGAAGCATAAAAATACATATGTAGTTCCTGATATATTTTTTCTGGCTTCATGACCCATGGCAAAATATAGTCCCATAAATATTGCCGTCGCTACAGACAAAACATCGCCTTTAAAATCTCCAGCTGCAAGCTCCTTGTAGTCAAAGCCTGCAACCATACTGGCACCTGCAAGTGCACAAATGATACCCATCAGAGGTCTTCTTCCCACATGCCTCTTGAATATAAATATCGTTGTGAATACAACTACCAGAGGGTGAAGTGCCGCAAGTACAGAAGCGGAGGCTATATTGGTAAGCTTAACTGCACTGAACCAACAGAAAAAATGCAGAAATAAAAAGACTCCAGCTAAGATCGTAAAAATCATGCTTTTTTTCGGTATCGACTTTAGCTCGTGTATTCCTGTTTTAAAAAAGGGCACAGCAAAAAATGGCAAACCAAAACTCAGTCGCCAAAATCCAATAGCCATCGGTGGTGCCTGAATCACCGAACCAAAAATGCCTGAGGCTGATCCGGCAATTACAGCAAAAACCACGATGACCTTTACATACCTCTCGAGAAAACTCTTTTGTTGCATCTTGTCAACGCTTCCTTATTTTTAAAATATCAGTATTCTTATGTCTTTTTGTTTAAATAACATCAGAGCATTTATCTAGATTTTAATCAATCATTAATCAATTATTGATTGTTATTTCTTTTTTCGTGAGCCTTTTTAACAGCTTCGCAAAGTCCCTCATTAAAAGGTGGATATATCACGCCTTCTTCGGTAACAACCGCTGTTATAAGGCCTGCATCGGTTACGTCGAATGAAGGGTTGTATGTGTCGGTACCCTCAGGTGCCATAGGCTTTTCAAACCAATGCTTATATATCTCATCACCGTGACGCTCTTCTATAATTATATCATCGCCTGATGCGGCATTAAGATCTATAGTCGATGTTGGAACAAACATGTAAAATGGCACATCATAATGCTTCGCCAAAACAGCAAGAGCTAACGTTCCTATTTTGTTGGCTCCATCACCATTTGCGGCCATCCTGTCGCATCCTACAACTATTGCATCTACCTTCCCTAGCTTCATTAGCGAAGCCGCCATATTATCACAAATCAGAGTCACATCAACTCCCTCTTCCTGAAGTTCCCAAGAAGTAAGCCTTGCACCCTGAAGTAGCGGTCTTGTTTCACCAGCGTACACGTGGAAGTCATAACCTGCTTCTTTTCCAAGATAAATCGGAGCTAGGCAAGTTCCATATTCCGACGTAGCGATGGTGCCAGCATTGCAGTGTGTTAAGATTCCCATGCCATCTTTAAGAAGCTTGAGCCCATATTCCCCCATTGACTTACACGCCTCAACATCTTCCCTGTGAATCGCATAAGTTTCTTCCTCCGCGATATTAATGAGCTCGTCTACACCAGCAGGAGAGAGCAAGCCATCTTCTGACTCTTCTATCATCTTGAGCGCTGGCTTTTCAATCTTGTGATATATTCTATCAAGTGCCCAACGCAGATTAACAGCCGTCGGTCTCGCCGAACCTATATAATCTCTGAGTTTTTTGGCCTCATGCAAAAACCCTTCGGGAGTGCAGTTTGTGCTAATTTCTGTGAAGGCATAACTAGTTTCTTCATCATACCACTTTTTAAGTGCAACAAAATACCCATATGCCGCAGCAACCCCTATCGCAGGAGCTCCTCGAACAGCCAGTGTTTTGATTGCATTGTAGATGTCTTCGGCTGTATTGATCTCGATATAAACTTCTTCTCCAGGGAGCTTCCTTTGATCTAAAACAGTCATCTTCCCATCTTCGTATTTAAATGGTGTAATCTTCATGGTTACTCTGTCTCTCCTTCCCATTGGATTTCCTATTTTTCACTCAATACGATTTATCGTGAATATATTTCTACGCTTTATTGATATAAATGCTTACATACATTATACCCTATAATCATTAAAATTACTATGCCGGTCTTGTTATATTTTTAAACAAATGCTAAAATTGTTATAATTATTTTAGCAAATGAAATTTATCCCAAGCTATACAAGCAGAAAGGGGAAGCGATGTCTGAACACCAATTTTTTATAGTTGATGCATTTACTGATAAAACTTTCGGCGGTAACGCTGCGGGTGTTGTCATCCTTGATGAAAACGATAATTTCCCAAGCGATGAAAAAATGGTCAAGTTGGCAGCTGAGCTTAGATATTCCGAGACTGTTTTTATTAAGCCCAAGCAAGGCTCAAACGAATACGATTTTCACGCGAGATACTTCACTCCGACAGACGAGGTCGACCTTTGCGGGCACGCCACAATCGGCGGAGTTTACTGTCTAAACAAAACAGTTGACCTAAAAAGCAGTTCTATCAGGCTCAAAACAAAGGCAGGCATTATTAATGTTGAAATAAATGGAAATGCAATGCTTATAGATATGGCACCTCCCAAACATATCGCAACCTTTGATGAATATCCTTTATTGGAAAGAATTTACGCTTCTATGGGAATCTCTGTACCAAGCGATGAATCTATTTCAAAGCTAAAGCCTATGTCAATTTCAACGGGGCTTCCTGATATAATGTTGCCAATTCCATCAAAAAATGACTTAGATAAAATGGTTCCAAATATGGATATGATATCTGAATTGTCAAAAGATTTAGAGGTTGTCGGCATTCATGCATTTGCGACAAGCTATGACAACGAGCTTTCTTCTGAGAGAAAAGTATTTTGTCGTAACTTTGCGCCCCTTTACGGTATTGATGAGGAAGCCGCAACGGGAACTTCAAATGGGGCTTTGTCATATTATTTTTACATAAACGAGATGCTTTCACCAAATGGTGTGCTCAATGTAATTCAAGGCGAGTCAATGCAACGCTCATCGTCTATTACCGCTACGCTATCTCAAGCTCCTTCTGATGTTAGTGCGCATACTGCTTCTGTGCCTGTGGATACTGGAAACAATGTGAAAATCAGGGTTGGTGGCTCTGCTGCAATACTTGCAAAAGGTACGGTGAACCTTTAATTTTCAGATTCAATACCTATTATCATAGTTTTGTTCCATTTTCTTGATTTAAATCTCAGTGTTAAAATTATAGCTTCAACTAGATTATAGGTTCCAATCAAGGCAAAAACCCAGTAAATAGGAAGCTCAAATGTCAATGCCCCTATGAATGCCAGTGGCACTCCTATCAGCCATACTGCCCCACACTCAGCAAGCATGGCAAACCTTGTGTCGCCACCTGCTCGCAATATCCCTATGACAAGAATTGTGCAATAAACCTTGATAGCCATTATAATTGCCATGACAATAAGGAGCCTTTCAGAGTAAGTTCGTCCTAAATCTGTTAATTCAAAAAGCTGAAGCATCCATTTGCCTACAAAGTAAAGTCCAAAAGCTGAGATTATACCTATCACAGTACCAATTTTGAGCAATTTTTTTGCAATGTCTTCAGCCAAAGCATTTTCTCTCTGTCCTAGATATTCGCCCAAAATAATCAGAGTTGCATCCCCAATGCTATAACCAGCAAAAATAAAAACTCCGTTAATATTATTGGCTGCTTGAAACGATGCATATGCGGTTACTCCAAGCCTTGCAAAAGCAGCAACATACACCGTCTGACCTAGTGACCAAAAGAGTTCATTTCCAGTAGTGCTCTTTGCGTTATTCAAAACTCTTTTTAGAAACACTTTATTCCAGTCAAAATATTCAGAGATTTTGCCAGTTAAATAATTCCCCCTGCTAATTACTATGACAAGTATTAACATTTCTAGAAGCCTTGCAATTACTGTGGCAATTGCTGCCCCATAAACACCAAGATGAGGGAATCCAAATTTACCATATATGAGAAAATAATTTAGTATTGTGTTTAAAGAAAATACAAATGTGGAAACATAAAGTGGTAGAGTGGTCTGCTGAGTTCCTCTAAGAGAGGCTTCTATCGGAATGCTGAATCCCAAGAATAGAATTGTCCAAGAGCCCGTCCTCATATAAGTGCTCGCAAGCGGTACGACAGATAAATCGTCAGTATATAGAGCAATTACTCTCTCTGGAAAGAAAAATGCTGCGGTAAAGAACACTAAGCCTATTAAGAGCGATACCATGATTGCAAATCCGAGTGTTTTGTGAACGCCCCTTCTATCACCGGCACCATAAAACTGTGCAACAAACGTTCCGCAACCACTTACAAATCCAAAAACAAAAAGGTATTGAACAAAGAAAATCTGCATCGCAATTCCAACCGCTGCAAGGGCTTCTTCGCCAAGTCTACCAACCATAATATTGTCGACAAGCCCAAGAGAAGATGAAATTATGCCCTGAACAGCAATTGGTGCAGCAATTTTGATGAGCTTTTTATAAAAATCATTAGGGATACCCGAGGAGCTTCCCAGTTCATTCATATTTTGCATGTTTAATTATTATGGTCCAATGTGACAACCTTGATGCCCGCTTCCGCAAGAAGCTTTGTTGCCAATTCATCAGGATATCCTTCATCAACGACAATTCTTTCTATACCAGCATTAATTATCATTTTTGAACAAATTGAGCATGGCTGATGAGTTATATATATGCTCGCGCCCTCAATACTCTGCCCTAGCGTAGCAGCTTGAATTATTGCATTTTGCTCGGCGTGAAGAGCTCTACACAGCTCATGTCTTTGTCCGGACGGCACATTTAGCTTTTCCCTCAAGCATCCTCCAAGTTCAGCACAATGAGAAAGCCCTCTAGGTGCTCCGTTGTATCCCGTCGCAACAATATGCTTGTCCTTAACAATTACAGCACCGACTTTTCTCCTGAGGCAAGTCGATCTTTGAGATGTCAACTTTGCCATCCCCATGAAGTATTCATCCCATGACGGTCTTTTATCTTCTAAATTATCCATAATATTCTCCCTCTTAATTCAACAGCTAAATCCTGTTATTTCCTTTGCTAACCATTATCACGACTCTCGCTTAGCTTAACTCCATTCCTTGATTCATCCACAAGGGTATCTTTATCAAAATACATTTTTTCCAAAAATAACCCCTGTGGCGGTGCCGTATGCCCAGCTAGCTGACGGTTTTTAACATTTAATATTCTAGAAATGCTATTTTCAGAAATTTTACCCATACCCACATCGATAAGTGTACCAGACATAATTCTAACCTGTTTATATAAGAAGCTATCTCCATAAAAATCAAGCCTAATACTCTGATGCGTATTGTTCTTGCCACTTTCAGCACTGACAACCCGTATACCGTATATTTTCTTATTCGGATTTTGTTCTGGGTCTCCTCCCGCAGCCTTAAAGCTTGAAAAATCGTGCATTCCCGTCAATTCTCTCGCAGCCATTCTCATTTTGTCCACGCATAAATACTCATCAACAAAATATCTCGAATTTCGCAGAGTAATTTCTCTAATAGGTCCATTTTCTATGAAATAACTATACTGCTTTCCCACGACAGCCCCTCTTACATCAAAGGATATAGGCACTTGCTGAGCTGCTGTAATAAAAATATCTGGCATCAGGCCATTTCTTCCACTATTTTTTGCAAGTGCATTATTCAAAACAAAAGCAAGTTTTTCAATTGGAATTTTTACCTCAGCACAAAACTGTGCCATCTGCTGATGAGCGTGCACTCCTGAATCTGTGCGACTTACACCTCGTATGTGCACCTCTTGATTGAGGACAGCCCTTATAACATCTTCAATAGTGCCCTGTACTGTCCTAATCCCTGGCTGCCTCTGCCATCCACTGAAGTTTGTCCCATCGTATTGTATTGAGAGCAAAATATTTTGTTCCATTTAAATCTCCAAGTTAAGCTGTAATTCCCATATAATCGACAGGTAGAGCCCAGTGCTAACAAATATATATGGCACCATTGGAAGAGAATCCTTGATTGAAAGTTCACCTTTGCCAATTTTAAATAGCGCATGTATCCCCATGATTAAGCACGTCAGAATCATAACAGCTATTACTCCTTTAGCACCAAGACAAATACCAAGGGCTGCAAAAAGTTTGATATCGCCGCCACCTACTGCCATCTGTTTGATTGCAAATTTTGAAATTATAGCTACCAAACACATTACGCCTCCGCCAATCAATAGTCCAAACAATTGCGTCTGCCATGAATCCATAAATGGTATGAATCCAAAGCCGCTTATAAAGGCTAAAATAACAAACTGGTCCGGAATTATCCTATATTTGGCATCTGACAAAGACATCACCGCTAGTGCCCACATCAAAACAACGCCGCACGCAAAAAAGCGGTAATCAATAAATATAAATTTTATAAAGGCAAGCGACATAGCTACAGATAAAATATAAGCCCATGGATTTCGATTGATCCTCGGCTTAGATCTGTCTAAAAGCTCCTCTGAAGGAGTTTCTCCGTAATCTGTCAGCCAACTAGGTGGCATACCATTAAATACAGCTACAGCACTGAAACCAGCTAAAACTGCTACCAGTGCTGCACCCATACTTTTACCAAGAGTAAAAATTATTTCATCTATCATATACTACTTTGTTCCCTTATTTAGGCCTATAACTACTCTTGAGGTCAACGATTCGATTGAACACCTTCCTGCCCTCTCTACCTTCCTCATATAACGCTGAGTCTGCAATATAATATCCATGTCTAAAGAATTGGAATCTCTCACCTTTTTTCGCATCTAGTATAGAAGGCTCGGCGTAAGCAATTGGTGTCTCTACGGAATGTTCATTTAATTGATTTTCTCCATTCTCATCAGGTATCATTAGGTAACCGTAATTCCTTACCTCTACAGGCACACAGTTTGCAGCATCAACAAAATGTATAGTACCCTTCACCTTTCTGCCAGTGAATCCACTACCACTTCTTGTCTCCGGATCATAAGTTGCGTGCACTTCCTTAATAGTGCCATCCGCATTTTTAATCACATCTGTACACTTAATAAAGTACGCACCCTTGAGCCTTACCTCATTTCCAGGAAATAATCTGAAATATTTCTTAGGCGGGATTTCTTTAAAGTCTTCACCGTCAATCCAGATTTCTCTACTAAAGGTTATTGTTCTTTCTCCCAGTTCAGAAACCTTGCCATTATTCTCAATCGTAAATTCCTCAGATTTTCCCTCAGGATAATTTGTTATTATAACTTTGACAGGTTTCTCAACAATATTTCTTGATTCAACCTGCGACTGCAAATCCTCTCTTACACAAAACTCCAAAAGTCCAATTTCCACTTCGCTATTAGACTTGGCGACACCAATCCTATCACAGAAATCGCGTATTGACGATGAGGTATATCCTCTTCTTCGCAAGCCGGCAATGGTTGGCATCCTCGGGTCATCCCAGCCCTCTACCAGACCATCATCAACAAGACCTTTCAAAAGTCTTTTGCTCATTACTGTATTGGTTAGATTAAGCCTTGCAAATTCAATCTGCTGTGGCTTTGGATCCCACCAACCAAGTTCATTGAGGAACCAATCGTAAAGTGGCCTATGATCCTCAAATTCCAAGGTGCATATCGAATGCGTAATTCCTTCTATTGCATCCTCAATTGGATGAGCAAAATCATACATAGGATATATACACCATTCATCTCCCGTATTATGATGAGAAACATTTGCAATTCTATAGATTATCGGATCTCTCATGTTAATATTTGGAGATGACATATCAATCTTTGCACGAAGAACCATTGAGCCCTCAGGATGCTTTCCCAACTTCATTTCCTCAAAGAGCTTCAGATTCTCCTCAACAGTTCTATCTCTGTAAGGGCTGTTTTTACCTGCTTCCGTTAATGTGCCCCTGTACGCTCTCATTTCCTCTGGAGATAACTCGCAAACAAATGCCTTTCCTTTCTTAATTAGTTCACATGCCGCCTCGTACATCTTTGGGAAATAATCTGAAGCCCAAAATTTATTTT
>QWBY01001773.1_pt1 | contig 12857 bp, 8 predicted proteins | sample 1972471 | NCBI WGS metagenome assembly QWBY01 (sample SAMN09866722, study PRJNA288562) | Human gut metagenome isolate term6_stool, whole genome shotgun sequencing... | reverse complement strand
GGTTACGTCCTGTCTTATCTTTTACAAGTGTATTTAACTTTCCATCTGAAAATGTACCAGCGCCGCCTTCACCGAACTGGACATTGGAAGAAGGGTCAAGCACACCGGTCTCCCAGAAACGATCCACATCCTTCTTACGTTCTTCTACACAGGCACCACGTTCAACAACCAAAGGACGGTATCCTTCCAGTGCGAGCAGATAAGCGCAGAATAGTCCGGCAGGACCGCTGCCGATGACAATCGGACGGGCATTCAGAATCTCTGTTCCGTGAGATGGAATCTGGTAATGCTTCTCTTCTACTTTCTGGATGTTTCCTTTACAATGCTTCAGAATAGCATTCTCATTGGAAACAGTGACATCAACCGTATACACATAGAATAATTCGGGTTTTCTGCGTGCGTCTAATGACTGACGGTGAATCCGATAAGTAAAAGAATCACCTTTCTTTAGATGAAGTGTCTTTTGTATTTTCTTTTCAAGAGCTTCTTCCGTGTGTGGAATCTGTAGTTTCAGCTGATTAATTCGTATCATTTATCTATCCTTTCTTTCAGGAAATCTAATATTAAAGTATATCATCCAGATATTGGTTACAAGTTAGCAGCAGGCAATTATGCAGATGCGGCGGAGCGTCCTGCAACATAACCGCTTGCCCACGCCCAGGTGAGATTATACCCACCGCAGATTGCATCTACATCGACCAGTTCTCCGGCAAAATAAAGACCGGGAACAAGTCTGGATTCCATTGTTTCTGGATTAATCTGTGTCGTATCAACGCCGCCACAGCAGATCTGTGCCTGTTCATAAGAATTTGTCTTAATTACAGGTGATTTGAATTCCTTGATCATCCATGCCAGCCTCTGAATATCTGCATCTGTGAAGTCGCCGCATAGCTTCTCTTTTTTGACCTTGGCAAATTTCAGCCATACAGTGGCCAGTTTTTCATGAAACAGGCCGGTAAAGAACTGCTTTGCTGTTTTTTCTGGCTGGCGGTTGGCACGTTCTTTCAGAAGAATTTTCACTTCATCAACCGAATATTCTGGAAGAAAATCCAGCATGGCAACAACTTCCTTCTGCTCATATAATGCTTTCGATGCATAACGGCTGATCTGGAATACCGGAATTCCGGAGATTCCGTAGGCGGTCAATTGGAGTTCACCGGTATCGGCAGCAGTTAATTCACCTTCAACAAACAACGAAACTTTTCCCTGTGCACGCACCCCGGCAATTGTGCGGAAATGCTTTCCGGTACAATGTAAAGCACAAAGAGCGGGAAGTACAGGAATTATCTGATGTCCAAGCTGTCTGGCTAAAGCGTATCCGGAACCGTCAGAACCGGTGGAAGGTGCGGCTTTTGATCCATTGCAGAGAATCACCTGATCTACGGTCAATGAACCCTGTGAGGTCTGCAGGAAAAATCGCTCTTTTGTTTTCTGTATTCCGGTGCAGGAAGTCTCTGTACGCACATCAATTCCAAGACGGTAAACTTCTTGTTCCAAAACATCACGGATGGCACTTGCCTGATCGGAGAATGGATACAGATATCCATTTCTGTCTTTTGGATAGATTCCGAGTTCTCGGAAAAAAGCAATGACTTTTTCTGCCGGAAACTGATCCAGTACCCGCGTGATAAAGTCAGGCTGCTCCGAACGATAACAGGAAGTGTCCTGGTAAGTGTTTGTATAATTACACCGGCCATTTCCTGTCACTAATATTTTCTTTCCCAATCTATCATTTTGCTCCAGAAGGAGAACTTTCGCTCCTTTTCTGGCAGCGAAAATGGCGGCCATCATTCCTGATGCACCGCCACCTATAATTGCAATTGTGTTCATTAAAATTCATATCCTCTTACTTTCTTAGCAGATTACATCTGTCTGAATTTTAACATAACAATTCATTCAACTCAACTGAATTTTCGATAGAATTCTCTCGAAAAATTGTTTTACAGAAGTTCTCTCACACGCTCGATAGAAAGAACGCCTGCATCAATAACGCTCTGCAGCGATTTGAGAATACCAAGCTTTGCATGATACCATGTGAGTCCACCCTGGAAATAAACAGCATACGGTGGTTTTACCGGTCCATCTGCACTCAGTTCAATCGAGGAACCCTGAACGAAAGCACCAGCTGCCATGATTACATCGTTGTCATATCCCGGCATTGCCCATGGTTCTGGGCTTACATAACTGTCTACCGGAGCAGCTGCCTGAATTCCCTTACAGAATGCAATAACACCTTCTGCTGATCCAATTGTAACCGCCTGGATGATATCATGACGGGATTCAGAACCGTTCGGAATTACCGGATATCCTAAAGCTTCGTAGATATTTGCTGCAAAAGTAGCACCCTTTAAAGCACCGCATACAACAGTTGGTGCAAGGAAGAATCCCTGATAGAAGGACTGTGTAACACCAAGTGTAGCACCGACTTCTTTACCGAGTCCCGGAGAAGTCAGACGATAAGCACAGTTTTCGATCAGATCAGCTCTTCCGGCAATATATCCGCCGATTGGGGCAAGTCCGCCACCCGGATTTTTGATCAGAGAACCGACGATCATGTCTGCACCGACATCACTTGGCTCGATACGCTCAACGAATTCACCGTAACAGTTATCTACCATACAGATGACATCAGGGCGACGTTCTTTGATAAATGCAATCAGTTCGCCGATTTTTTCTACAGAGTAGCTTGGGCGTGTCTGGTATCCTTTGGAACGCTGGATTGTTGCCAGTTTGATTGTTTTATCTTCCAGAGCTTTTTCAATCGCAGGATAATCAAAATATCCATCTTCCAGAAGTTCTACCTGTTTATAGGAGATTCCATATTCTGCAAGAGAGCCGTTAGATGGACGGATTCCGATTACTTCTTCAAGTGTATCATATGGTTTTCCAACCGGAGATAACAGTGTGTCTCCAGGACGTAGATTCGCTGCGAGCGCAAGCGCAAGCGCATGTGTTCCGCAAGTGATCTGCGGACGTACGAGTGCAGCTTCTGTATGAAAAACAGAGGCATAGACATCCTCTAAAGTATCTCTTCCCTGATCATTGTATCCATATCCGCTTACATAGTTAAAGCATCCTTCACTTACGCGGTTTTCCTGCATGGCATGAATTACTTTTAACTGATTGTATTCAGCGTTTCTGTCAAATTCTTCAAAACGTTCTTTTAGTTTCTCTTCTGTCTTCTGTCCGAACGCCCAGACTTCTTTGCTGATTCCTAGTTGTTCGTAAATTGTTTCTGTAGTTGGTGTATTCATTTTTCTTCTTCTTTCTTTTTAAGTTTTTATCGTTTGATTTACATGGCAAAGCTGCATTTTATCTAAATGCAGCCTGATGTCCTAATGAATGATTTCTTTTTCCTTTAAAACAGTGAGCATCTGTTGGATCAGTTGTTCATCTTCTCTTCCAATCTCACTTTTATCAAGCCAGATGACATCTCGTTCTCTTCTAAACCAGGTCAACTGCCGCTTGGCAAAATGTCTTGTGTCTCTCTTAATAATGCGTACGGCTTCTTCCAAAGGATACTCTCCTTCAAAATAGCCAAACAGTTCTTTGTATCCAAGTCCCTGCATCGCAACACTTTCTCTTTTAAGTCCGCGCAATCTTAATGCATTGACTTCTTCAAGAAGTCCTTCCTGCATCATCAGATCAACACGTTTATCAATCCGGTCATAGAGAATCTTACGATCATCTGTCAGCACAAAATATGCGGAGTTATAAGCAGATTCTTTCTCACGTTCCGCCTCATTGTGCTCGGAAATCTTCTGTCCGGTCTGCTGATAATATTCCAGCGCACGGATCACACGTTTTACATTATGAAAATGAATCTGTTCCGCAGATTCCGGGTCTACTTTTTCAAGCATTTCATGAAGATATTCTGCACCCTGGGTTTTGGCAAGTGCTTCTAATTCTTCCCGATAAGCAGTATCGGCATTATTTTCTGTGAAATCAATGTCGTAAAGTAATGCCTGAATATAGAATCCTGTTCCGCCGACAACGATCGGAATATGTCCCCGCTGATAGATTCCTTTCATTGCTTCTTTTGCCATCTGCTGAAAGAGAACAACGTTAAAATCCTCAGACGGATCAAGAACATCTACCAGATGATGCGGCACACCGTCCATCTCTTCCGGACGGATCTTGGCAGAGCCGATGTCCATCTCCTTGTAGACCTGCATAGAGTCAGCAGAAATGATCTCTCCGCCGATCGCTTTGGCAAGTCCGATAGAGGCAGCAGTCTTCCCGACAGCAGTTGGTCCGGTCAGAATGACAAGTGGGCGTTTGTTTGTCTGTTCCATCTATATTTCCTCGATTCCATTTATACAATTCGTTTAAATTTCTTTTCCAGATCACGTTTTGTCATGGCAATGATTGTCGGTCGTCCATGCGGACAGTGATATGGATTGTCCAGTGTCAGGAGTTCACCGATCAGTTTGTCTACTTCCTGTGCAGAAAGACGATTATTCCCCTTTACAGCAGCCTTACAGGACAAGGATGCAACCTTCTCATCGATCAGCTCCGGTGTCATAGAAGTAGAAAGACCTTCGGTCAGGTCATCGATCATCTCCATCAGAAGTTCTTTCTTGGCAATACTGAACAGATTGTCAGGTACTGCACGGACTGCATACTCTTCTCCACCAAAAGGTTCAATCTCGAAACCAATGCGTGAAAAGCGGTCCATATTTTCATTCAGAAGCTGTGCTTCCTGCATGGATAAGCTTAAAATGATCGGAGGACTTAAGTACTGAGAAGTAAATTCTCTGCTTTTCATTTCACGCAAGGTACGCTCATACAAGACGCGTTCATGAGCCGCATGCTGATCAATGATGTAGAGATTATCTTTAAATTCTACGAGCCAGTAGGTGTCAAAGACCTGGCCGATCAATTTATATTCTGCACGGATATCTCTTTTTAAGAAATTTTCTTCAAAGAGATCCATCTGCGTACCGTTTTCTGGTTCTGATTTTGCGTCGGTTATTTCACAATCAGATACTGCATCGGTGCTGGTGGTGGCAGTTTGCATTTCAACAGCTGGTTTGGATTTTTGAACTGCTGCCGCAGTTTCCGGTGCAACTGTCTTATCTGCTGCTTCAACGGCGTATTTGACATGTTCAGCAATTTTGTCTTTCTGTTCATCTGCACGGAAAATCTCTTTCCGGTCTGCAACTTCGGCGGAAGAAGAACGATTATGGTAAGAAAGTACGCGCTCCTTCATCTTACGGATAAAATAATCCTCATCTTGAACATCATCCTTAACCGTTTCCTTGGATTCTTTGATCAATTCCGCAGCTGTTACTTTTTCATTCTCCTTACGCGGACGAAGAAGAAACGGACTGCCGGTATCCTCTTTATCTTTGGTCGAAGCGGATGTGAATGTCTTTTTCACTCGCTCCGGTCTTTCTGCCTTGTTTTCGTTCGATTCCACCGGATCAGGAACTTCTGCTTTCTGGATCAGTTCTGGTTCCAGCAAAGTCCTGTGTACGGCTTCAAAGACGGTATTATAAACCTCCTGCTGCCGCGAGAAGCGAAGCTCCATCTTTGTCGGATGCACATTGATATCTACATTTTCTCCACTCAGATGAAAATGCAGAACTGCAAATGGAAACTTGTGCTGCATCACAAAATCACGATAAGCGTCTTCCACGGATTTGGAGATCATTGCACTTTTGACATAACGGCCGTTTACGAAGAAATTTTCAAAGTTACGATTTCCACGTGTGATAATCGGCTTGCCGAGAAAACCTGTGATATGGATACCATTTTTCTCATAATCGATCTCAATCAGGTTAGCCGCTACGTCACGGCCATAGACATTGTAGATCACATCTTTCAGTTTTCCATTTCCGGAAGTACGCAGTTTTTCCTGTCCGTTATTCAAAAACTGAAAAGCAACTTCCGGATGAGACAGGGCAAGATGCATTAATAGATCCTGCACATGTCCGGCCTCTGTCATAGGTGTTTTCAAAAATTTTCTTCTCGCAGGAACATTGTAAAATAACTGATGGACGAGGAAAGTTGTCCCATTTGGCGCACCGGTATCTTCCAAGGATACTTCTTTTCCACCTTCAATGACATAACGGGTACCAAACTCTGCATCGGCTGTCTTTGTGATCAGTTCCGTCCGGGTAACAGCTGCAATACTTGAAAGAGCCTCTCCACGAAATCCCAAAGACGCGATGTGAGACAGGTCTTCCACTGTCTCAATCTTGCTTGTAGAATGGCGCAGAAAAGCGCGCTGCACTTCATCCTGCGGAATGCCACAGCCGTTATCTGTAATACGGATGAAGGAAATCCCCCCGTCTTTGATCTCTATTTTTACAGAAGTAGATCCTGCGTCGATCGCATTTTCAACGAGTTCTTTTACAATTGACGCTGGACGCTCAATTACTTCACCTGCGGCAATTTTATCAATTGTGATCTGGTCTAATACATGAATGTGTGGCATATTTCCGCCTTTCCTTTTACCAACGGTTCTTCAGCTTGTTCTGTAACCGGTAGATGGTATTTAAAGCATCAATCGGTGTCAGATTTCCGACATCAATATTTTTCAATTCGTCAAGTACATCATCATCTTTTACAGTGTCAAACAGAGACATCTGAGCCATATCGACTTCGTCATATTTCTTTGTCTTACTCTTTTTCTTTGCAGTATGCTCTTTGGCTGCAATCTCACTGACACGGTTTGTGATATCCTCATCGCTGAGTTCTTCTACGATTTCCTTCGCACGGGAAATGACAAGATCCGGTACTCCGGCAAGTTTTGCAACCTGGATACCATAACTCTTGTCAGCACCGCCTTTTACAATCTTTCTTAAGAATACGATGTCATCTCCCTTTTCTTTTACAGCAATACAATAGTTGTTGACATTATCAATCTTTCCTTCGAGTTCTGTCAGTTCATGATAATGTGTAGCAAATAAAGTTTTTGCTCCCAACAGTTTGCTGTCGCTGATGTATTCTACAACAGCCCAGGCAATTGACAGACCGTCAAATGTACTTGTTCCGCGTCCGATTTCATCAAGAATGAGAAGACTTTTTGAGGTTGCATTTCTTAAAATATTGGCAACTTCGGTCATCTCAACCATGAATGTACTCTGTCCGGAAGCAAGGTCATCGGATGCTCCGACTCTGGTGAAAATACGGTCGGAAAGACAGATGTTCGCGCTCTCTGCCGGGACAAAAGATCCGATCTGAGCCATCAGTGCGATCAATGCAGTCTGACGCATGTAAGTTGATTTACCTGCCATGTTCGGACCTGTGATGATTGAAATTCTGTGTTTCTTATCATCCAGATAAGTATCATTGGCAATAAACATATCATTTGGAATCATTCGCTCAACGACCGGATGACGGCCTTCTTTGATATCAAGGATTCCTTTTTCATTAATTTTCGGACGGACATAGTTGTTGCGCTCTGCAACAAGTGCAAGAGAACTGAACGCATCCAGTGCGGCAACCGCTTTGGCAGTCTGCTGGATTCTCTCCACCTGTCCGGCAATCGTTTCACGGACTTCACTATAAAGTTCGTATTCCAGTGCATACAGCTTATCTTCTGCACCAAGGATCATGTCCTCAAGCTCTTTAAGCTCCGGTGTGATATAACGCTCAGCATTCGCAAGGGTCTGTTTTCTAGTATAATAATCCGGGACAAGTTCCTTGTAAGAATTCGTCACTTCCAGATAATAGCCGAATACTTTGTTGTATTTTATTTTCAGGTTTTTAATGCCTGTTTTTTCTCGTTCATCATTCTCAAGTTTTGCAAGCCAGTCTTTTCCGTCCGATTTCGCCCGGCGAAGCTTATCAACTTCTTCGTTATAACCGTCGCGGATAATATTTCCCTCTTTCATGGCAAGCGGCGGATCCTCACGAATGGCTTTCGTGACGAGCTCGCAAAGATCTTCTAATGCATCCAGATCTTCATAAATCTCTTTTAAAAGCGGTGCCTGCAGATCCTGTAAAATATAGCGGATCGGTGGCAGCATCTCCAGAGAACCTTTGAATGCGGTGAGGTCTCGCGGATTCGCAGAACCGTAAGTGATCTTCGTGATCAGACGCTCCAGATCGTAGACCGGAGATAAATATTCTCTGATCTCTTCACGGGCAATGGCCTGATTTTTCAGTTCTTCTACTGCATCCAGTCTGCGGTTGATCTCGGATTTATCGATCAAAGGCTGTTCTACATTTTTGCGAAGCGTACGTGCGCCCATTGCAGTACGTGTTTTGTCAAGAACCCAGAGAAGGGAACCACGCTTCTGCTTTTCACGTAAAGTTTCGCACAGCTCCAGATTTCGACGTGTAGAACTGTCAATCAGCATATATTTTCCTGTGATATATGGTGTAATATGTGTCAGGTTGGAAAGTGAATTTTTCTGTGTCTCAAATAAATAGATCAGAAGTGCTCCGGCACTGATGATTCCACAGTCATAATCAGCAAGTCCAAGCCCTGCAAAATTCTTTACTTTGAAATGTTCAAGCAGCTTATCTTTGCAGACAGCATCATCAAAATACCAGGAATCGAGAGAATAAATCGTGATCCCAAGCTTGTCTCTCATCGCATCCAGATCCATACCGCTCATATAGAACGCTTCGTTGCAGATGATCTCAGACGGACTGAATTTATAAATCTCATCCATCAGGCGACTGCTGTCCGGAAGCTCTGTGACAAAATAATCTCCGGTAGAAATATCTGCGATTGCAACTCCATAGCGGTCTGCAATATAGACGATACACATGATGTAATTATTCTTCGTTTCATCTAATGCCTGTGTATCCAGATTCGTTCCGGGTGTAACAATTCTTACAACCTCACGCTTTACGATCCCCTTCGCAGTCTTTGGGTCTTCTACCTGTTCACAGATTGCGACTTTGTATCCCTTCGCAACAAGACGGTTCAAGTAACCTTCTACGGCATGGTATGGGATTCCGCACATCGGGGCACGTTCATCCAGACCACAGCTTTTTCCGGTCAGTGTGATCTCAAGCTCTCGGGATGCAGTCAAGGCATCATCAAAGAACATTTCGTAGAAATCTCCGAGGCGGTAGAATAAGATACAATCCCTGTACTGCTCTTTCGTCTCGCAATAAATTTTCATCATGGGCGTCAGCTTATCTATGTCAATATTTTCCATCAATTTCTCCTTAGTTTTCAAGGGTTTTCTAAAAACTCTTTAGAATGTAAGTTCGCAAATCATTCTAACAAATTTTAACATGAATTTCAAGCTGATGTTGAAGATGTTGAGAACGTAGAAATGTATCATTTTGTCGGAGTACCTATATCGCAATGTGCGAAGAGAGCGAACTGAAGAATATTCGTTTAATATTCTTGGGTTCGCTCTCTTCTTTTAATTTGAAAAAATTATTATTTCATTTTTCATAAACAACTTCTAACTGTCCGGCATCCATTTCGCACACTGTATCACACAACCATTCCATTTCCATCACATTGTGTGCAGCTAACAGGATAGTTGTCCCTTTTTCTTTCAATTCAACAAAGAGTTCGCAGACATCCTGTGCGCCTCTTTTATCCAATCCATTGAATGGTTCGTCTAAAATTAATAATTTTGGCCGCTCCATGATCGCCTGTGCAATTCCAAGGCGTTCTCTCATCCCGAGTGAATATTGACCTACTTTCTTCTTAGAAAACGGATCAAGACCAACTCTTGCGATTGCATCCCGGATCTCAGTATCTCCTATTTTTCGATTAAGTTGTGCAAGGCGTTTTAAGTTTTCATATCCACTGATATATGGAAGAAATCCCGGACTCTCAATAATCATCCCGGTATTTTCCGGAAAATCAATATCTTTTCCAATTCTTTTTCCATAGACATATACGCTCCCTCTGTCAGGTTGAAGAAAACCGCAGATGCATTTGAACATTACAGTTTTACCGGAGCCATTAAATCCCATGATTCCGTGGATTTTTCCTGCCTCAAAGGTATGACTGATTCCTTTTAATACTTTTTCTTTGCCAAAAGATTTTGTTAGATTTTTAACTTTCACAGCAGCTTTCATAATTTTCCCCTTTCTTATTCCGTCAGGATTCATCAACCTGAGAAAATGTAAAATTATATCGTTTGATACATTTTCTCGAGATGAAAAGCAAAATGCATATCACTGCAAGAAATAACAGGATGCTTATTTTTATTTGTGGCAAATAATCATATCCGAAATTATGCATTGGAAATGTTGCGTGATTTAAGGGTGATAACCATCCGCAAAGAATATTTGCCCGATAGGAAAGCCCTCCACCCAGATGAAAAACTTTTTGAAAAATATCCGGAGTCAGAAGAATTCCATAAAGATTTATCAGGAGTGCGCCAACAACGCCTCCGGCTCTTCCCTTCTGTAGATTTAATACAAGCATGACTGAAGTAATAAATAACGAATAGAAAAGCATAAGAAATACAACACAGAGTGCACATTTATATGGTGTTGTCATTTCCATTGTCTTTATTGATACAGGAACCGTAAGATGATTATTACTTCCATATCCAATGCTTGCAGCGGTCTGGCTCCATACATTCCCAACGTAAGCCCAGGGACTTGCAATTAGAAGTTCTGTCAGGCAGAGGAAGACGGTATAAAGGCAAGTAGCCAGGATCACATATAGGATCTGACTTGCCATCCATACGCTTCGCTTTGTCCGGATCAGCCAATAGGGTGTCATCTGATTTACAAAAGGCATATCTGCAAATAATAACAGCAGTAGAAGGGACGAAAGCATCACGGACTGTGCGTCACCGAAAGTCCAGATCAGTGGCTCGAACATCTGAACCGGTGTCTGGAACGTCTGTGCCTGCTCTAAAATCTGATTTGTCAACATCAGACAAAGTACAAATCCTAATGCAAATGTCATCCAGATTCTCGGATTTTTGCCCCAGTCAGAGAAATTCCTTTTTGTTAGAAGAAAGATTTGATGAATGTCCATTTTAAATTGCGTTTTTTTCATGCCACCACTCTCCTTACCACGCATTTACGCAAAGCCAGTGCCAGAAGACTGCTGATTAGAAGCAGAGCCAGAAGACAGAATCCGTTTCCATAATATGCCGGACTTGCCCACTGCTTTGGACTTAGGAAAAAATAATTGCGGTAATATCGTTCTTGAAACACTGTTAGTACATAATATAAAATAAATGGAACAGCACAGCTCAGATACTTATTTTTAGTCAAAACTGCTGTCAGTGAACCGCATAAAGACCACAATGCTCCATTTAGAAAAAGTCGGATAAATCCAATTCCTGTGATACTTATTACCTCTGATATATTTTGCAAAGTATTCAGAGTCGGGATATTTCTACAGATAACTATAAAAACAACCAATGCAATTCCTGCCGCTGAAACGGAAATGGCACCACCTGTGAATGCGACTCCAAAACTTTTCATCCAAATATAATTTCTTTTTCCTATTCTGTTAATAAGAAACCATGCATAGCGGCTGTGTAATTCTTCCTGTATATCTGCGGCTGTTGCCAGAGGAACCAACAGTGGAAAGAAAAGCAAGGCTTTTTCTGAAGTGATTGCATAGGTGAAGGTGCATAACCATGCTTCCCCTTCTGTTGATCCACCGAAAGCGATCAGATGATTTCGATAAGGAAGTGCAACAATCAAAAGAACCGCACACAACGCCAGTACAGAGATATAAAATCTTCGGTTTCCAAAGTCATATTTCAATTCTGTTCTGAAAAGATGTCTTCGTTTCATATTCTATCATCTCCAATAAGAACCTATTCTTCCACCGTCTGTTGCATTTAATACAATGTAGTCGGTCTGATATCCTTCTATTTTTCTTCCGGCTGTTCCAAGTTCGGCAGTTGCATCTTGACTCTCGCTTATAGTGAAAAACCATGCCGGAACCAGCCAGGCATTTTGTGGATTCTTATATGCCGGTATATAAGTATATCCCAGTTCGACAGTTGCAACATCATAACCAAATATCGTCTTGCTCTCTGCAGGCTGACTGGAAGGGTAAAGATATTTCACCTGATCGATCAGGCGGTTTTCTATTTCATCAAATGCAAGGAGTTTTACATTTTCTGTAACTATCTTTTCTTCCTGACTCATACCCTTCCATTTGAAGGAACGGATTCCATCTTCTGTCACTACAATATAAATCTGCTCTACCGGCATGGAAGGTGCATATGCAAATCCACTATCATCTGAATATCCTCCGGTTTTATCCTGATTTATTTTTAATCCGGAAACAGAAGGAACGTAAGTAAGACGATAACCTGTTTTTCCAAGATTTGGATCAGCATTCCATAATGCTTCCTGTAGTTCTAATATAGTGGCTTCCGGATAATCAGACTGTGCATACCAGAGGATTTTGTCTGATGACAACAACTGCATATTTTCGAGGTTCAGATCTTTCAGAACTTTTTCAGCTTCATCTTCTGCTGTCTCTTCTAAGAGAGAGGTTTCTTCCATCTGGTCCTTCAGTGCTTGTAGTTTTTCCATAAAAGATTCTTTTACGCTTCCTGCAGGAACTCCATATTGGGCTGTGAGATTCTCTCTTGCGAGAGTGTTTTCAATAGTTGCCAGTTCGATCCCATTTCCTTCTGACCAGGAGAAGATACTATAATTTCCTGCTTCCGGATCGTAAGTTTCTGCATTGATCGTACCCTTTGCATCTGCACCAACCGTTGCCTGAAAATGAATCTCCATTCCATCCTGCTTTGTGGTATCCGGAAGAATATCATATCCGTAAGCTTCCAGTGATTTTCTTTTTGCTTCATACGCCGGATCTGTCTTTTTTGATGTGTATTCAATCTGTCCAATTTCCTGCAATGGTGTCTGCTCCGGCGCAAGAGGAAGAACTTCTTCCACTAACTTTTCAAGCCCTGTTAAATCATACTCCACACTGT
>QWBY01001765.1_pt1 | contig 12878 bp, 2 predicted proteins | sample 1972471 | NCBI WGS metagenome assembly QWBY01 (sample SAMN09866722, study PRJNA288562) | Human gut metagenome isolate term6_stool, whole genome shotgun sequencing... | reverse complement strand
ATAGAGCTACGTCAGGAGAATGAGAAGTCAGGTAATACTGGAGCTATACAAGAACGATATTTGATTGGTCAGAATATGAATACAAAGGTATATTTTGATCTAACGGGGCCTGATGTATCGTACTCTAAGGGAGTAATAAAGGTTTACTATGATAATAGGTATATTGATGATAAATCGATAAAGGTTATAAACCAAGGTGCAACTCAAATTGAGTCATGGAAGGCTCATAATGGAATCATCGAAATCAAAATCGGCAAAATATCGGGAGGATATCAGCTTAGATTTAATATAGATTGGAGATTCAACAGGTATGTTACGCCAGACAACCATAGGATGGAGGTAAATACACAGTTCGAAAATGACGATAAGATTTTGTGCACCTCTAAACCGATATATTTGGAGGGCTACTACAACAAAGGTCATTTTGTTAAAACAAGCCCGCTAAATTTGCCAAATTACGATTATGGAAGCAAATCAAGCTCATCCGACGGACCTAGGTTTATGGGAGTTCTTGGCAAGTACCGCACCCCTGAAAATACCTATGAGTATAAAGTTGTTGAGCCGTCCCCAGTACAGTATGGCTTTAGTCCACCGAGCGTTGACAGAAATATGGAGAGCTTCACAATTACCGATACTCTCCCTACTTATGATGCTGTTAAAGAAGATGGGACAATTGAAAAGCGAACAGCTGTATTTGATTCTACGTTGAATCCAGCGTGGTCTTTGAGTGCAGACGGCAAAACAGTAACACAGAGCAAAACGTTTGAGGAAACTCAATATGTTTCATCTAAGATAGAACCGCTCTATCTTTCTTTCCCTGACCTTAAGTCGGGAGCAAATGTAAATAATACGGCAAGCATTACAATGACACCTGCCAACAAGGGTATTAATGAGAACGACATAACGGGGCAAGACGATTTGTCAATCTATACACATGTATATCAGAATGTGGTATATCAGGGCGATCCGAGGTTTATGAAAGAAGTTACCAAACCTAGATATTCACAAGGTAACTATAAGGCATACATATACGACATTAAAGAGGATAAGGAAAAAATCATCCCTTATATCGTAAGAGCTTCGTCGCTGGCAACCCAGACAGACTTGGTGGATTTGACAATTACCGATTACAATCTAGATAGCCGATTATATTATTATGGTATATCATTCCCGCTTGATTCTCATACGGCAGGAAATATAAACTTAAAGATTAAGGCATATAAAAAGCTCGGGGAAAAGATGGATCCTGAAAAGGACACATTGCTACACGAGGAAGATATCAAAGCCAAAGAAACAAGCAAAATAGTATTCCCTAAGGACAAGGCAAAGGATATTGACTATATACAGATTGTATTTCCTAAAGACCATAAGGTATATAGCGCGGTCGAAGTAAGTGTTGATACAAAGCTGCGAAACCCTGAAGACCCAATTTATTCAAAGACTAAACCTAATCTGCTTCCAAATCATGCTGTAATGTCAGGGAATTTGTATCACAAGGGAACTACAGATCCAGCCTCAAAGCGAAAAGAGCCTATTTTAAACAACAAAGGAGTTGCAATAAGCCAGTATTCTGCTGATTGGGATAATATACCAGGAAATTATATGTGGCATGAAAGGGCGGAAGTGCAAATCCGAGATTATCATGAAGGAATAAAGTTTGCGAAATCACAGAATTTCTCAAGCAGCACACCAGTGAAACCAGGAGATGAGGGAAAATACTATCTATATCTACGCCCTATAATTTATTCGAACAGTGGAGAAAGCTCTGAGGTCGCTAAGCTCGATACTTCCTTCAAAAACTTGGAAATGATAGACCTTATGCCTAAGGGAGTTGAGCCGACAGAGGTTAAACTCAATGAGGAATTGGTAAAAGTCGGAGCCAAATATGAGATAATTAATAATTACAAAGATACGGGTAGACAGGCCATTATAGTTAAATCAGACAAATTACCTAAGGGTGTATATAGTATTGGAGAGGTAAGTGCGCAGGTTACAGCAAAAGCACCAGAAGGCTTCCTCAAGAATGAAGCCTACATCACCTTTGATGAAGAGGGTAACAGTCACAAGGTAGACCGTCGCGGACTCAAACAAAAGCCACCTAAAGACAACAGCGATAGAGAGTGGATTTATGACTATGCATCCATGAGAGTTACAAAGGCTCGAGAGATGTTTGCATTCAAATATATACGAAACGTAGGCGATTTGGCATGGTCAAAAGACGGTATCACAACTCCATCTGATGGAAAATTTGAATATAAGCTCAGCCTTGTTAATAACCTAGAGGATGAGAGAACCAATGTATCAGTTGTAGACTTCTTCCCATATGTAGGCGACACTAGCATACAAGAAGAAAATATAGGCAACAAAGTAAGACCATCAAGGGGAAGTGAATTTGAAAATACATATGATTCTACTCGAGAAATTCAGGTGCTTGATGATGGCGGAAAAGATATTACAAAAGATTATGACATATCATATTGGAATAGTAACACACCTATAAATTACAATGATAAATCCGCAGACGATGTCATTGCTGGATTGAAGTGGTCGGATAAACCTGCAAAGAATACTAGAGGAATCAAGGTTAAAGCAAAGCAAGGCATCGTGATAAAGGGAGATGGGGCTATTGATGTAATAATACCTATGAAAGCACCGAAAAATGTAATTGAAAACGACTTTGACCTTACTGGTAAAAAAGCGTGGAACACCTTTGTTAGGAAAGATGATCAAACGATAAGATTTGTAGAGCCTAATAAGGTCTTTAACGAGATGGAAAAGCCGCTAGGAAGCATAGAATTTACAAAATTCGGAAAGCTTGGTGCGACATCAGAAGATAAAGAAATCAAGCCTCTAAAGGGTGCAGAATTTGAATTACTACGCACTGATAAAAATGAAAATGGCGAACCCGTTGAAACCGTAGTAGCAACCGCAAAGTCCGATGAGAATGGTAAAGTTAAGTTTAGCGACATCGATGTTTTGCAGAACTACAAAATAAGGGAGATAGAAACAGAGGACATAAAAACAGGCAAACAAATTGGCAAATATACCAGGTCTGAGACTGTACATGAAATTTCTTACAAGGATTTCAAATCGCAATATGAAAAATCAAGCAATTTTGACATCAAGATTAGCGATAAAGAATCACAAGAGCTGTTTTTGAATATCCAGACGGTATATGGGAAAGTAAAACTAGAAAAGGTCAATGCAAAAGGCAAGGCAATGCCAAAGATACTTTTCCGCATAAAGGGCTTAAGCGAAACTAATAAAAATATCAAAGAAGATAAATATACGGATGATAAAGGTATGCTTGAGTTTACTAACTTACCAGAGGGAAAATACAAACTGACTGAGCTCACTATAACTGCTGGTACTAAGGTAAACCATGAAACATCATATGTACCTATTGAGCCTAAAGAATTTACTATTGATAAAGATCATACAGAAATAAACTTTACTGGTGAGAATCGCATTGTCAACAAAGAAGTTCAGCTGCTCATTACTAAGGTAGGGGTAAAGGCTTTAAGTGATATCCCAACTCAGGAGCAGCTTGCAAAATTCACAAGTAACAATAAGACAAAATTGAAAGGCTTTAAATTCAAGATTACTGAAGTTGACAACCCTAAAAACGCTATAGAAACTGAGGCAACAGATGATAATGGAGTTGTTTTAGTAAAAGGACTTAAACCAGATACCTTGTACGATATTTCTGAGATTGACACTAAGGATCCTAACTACAAACACAATGAATCAAAATACAGGTTTAAGATAACAGACAAAACAAAGCTTGTAGACGAAAAGGGTAATGATTTCATTCAGTCGTCGCTGACATTTGCAAATGCTGAGCGTGATAAGGTCGGCAAAATAATAATCAAAAAGGTTGATGATGTAGGCAAAGTCTTAAAAGATGCAGAGTTTAAACTTTATAAGAAAGATGCTTCTGGAAATCTTGGAGATGCAATCGATACTAAGACTACAGGGGATGACGGAATGGTTGCATTTGAAAATCTTCCGTTTGGCGAATATGTAGTCAAAGAAACAAAAGCACCTGCAAATCATAGACTTATAGATGAAAGCATTGAGATTAAAATTGATAAGCCTGAGCAGGTTATAGAAAAGACTGTGAAGAATCCTGAGCTAATCTCTATTCAAGGCAAGAAAACATGGAAAGACGATAACAATAAAGACAAAAAAAGACCACAAGAAATTACCATAAATCTTCTTAAAAATGGTGAGAAGATAGCCTCTAGGAAGGTAACTGAGGCTGAAGGTTGGAAGTGGAACTTTGAAAACCTTGATAAATATGAGAAGGATAAGGAGATAAAATATACCATATCCGAGGATGCGGCTCACGGCTACAAAACAGAGATAACGGGCAATGCAAAAGACGGATTTGAGGTTACTAACACATATAAACCACCTACACCGCCAGAGGAGCCAAAAACTCCAGAAACGTCAGATTCTAGCAAGACAAATATTTTGTTCATTGCACTAATGGCAGCCTCTTTTGCAGCAATACATACACTGCGAAGGAAAAACACTCTATAATATAAAGATACAAAATAGCCACTCGAAAGAGTGGTTATTTTGTTGCGCAAAAATATGAAGGGATATTCTAAATCCTCCATCTAATTTAATTATGGTAAGAAATCAGACCGCTCAAAAAGGAGCGGCTCTTGACATGTCTTTGCTAATATTTTATATTTAACTTGTAGGTTGAGTTAGTGAATGCTCGCTAAGCTCTGTAGAAACTACCTTATTAGGTAATTTACTGAAAAAACTCGCACTCGCAAAACCATCTTATCTGGTGATTGTGAAAAACATAAGCTTCATCGTAGTTATTTAGATATATTATTTGTTATTTTAAAAATTAAGGAGAAAAAATGTGTGTTAACGATCAAAAGCCTAATCCTGACAAGCATGATCAAATCAATATAATAAATAGTATTATAGAACAAAATTTACTGCATGCTCGCCACGCCGAAACACAAAGACTTATGTTTAACAGTTTATATATGGTAATCATTAGCGCAGGGCTTGCATTTATATTTGAGAAAAATAGTAATGAGTGTATGTCAATGGTATTAATTGTTTTTCTTATGGGGTTGGGCACGGTTACTGGCTTATTGACAACAAGATGGAATAATGTCTTTGACCGCCACTATGAGGAAGCGAAAAAAGGATATGTTAATTTACAAAAAAAATATTTTAATAATTTAAACTGTTATGTTGAATATCCATTTAAAGTACCGAGTATCTTTTCCGCAAAACAATTGTTTTTTATATACCGGATTTTGATTCAATTTGTATTACTAATCTGTTTAGTAAATTTTGCTTGTAAGGGCAAATGCCCATTTTAAATCTGTTTTACAATGCTGGATGATATGCCACTCGAAAGAGTGGTTATTTTTTTGCCATGAAGTACAAGGTGTCCACTAAAGTACAAGGTGTCCACTAGATATATCAAGTGAGTGTATCTTGCATAATTCAATGTCTATTTTTTTAAATAGTGCAGCAGAATAGTGCACGCAAATCCTCTAAAATTCAGGCATTTGAATTACTAGTAACTGCCAGCATTTTGCATACAAAAACATTGACTTTTACCTATGGGGGGGGGTATACTAAACATAAGTATATGCGAAACAATTAACAATCATATTTATAGTCGTTTTGCATAAAGGTGCATATAGTTTTTTCAAGATTACCTAGCTTAAACAATGTTTAAACAATAACATCTTAACTGTATCATATGTCATTATTATTTAGTATTTTGTTAAGCTGTATATCATGCACTTATTATAGGGAAGGAAGGTTAAAGATGACCGAAAGAAAAGGAAGTAAAACAAGTAAAAAAATACTCCTAGCTATTCTTATCGTCTCTATGTTGTTCGGCACACTACCAAACAACGCCTTTGCAGAGGTTAAGAATACCGACTGGGATGTAGATGAGGATGCGAAATCAAAAATGGAATTTTGGGATTTAGCACCTCAAAATGAATTTGTTGATGCTAGCACGCTTGAACCGTTTAAGGTTCCTACTATAAATTACATAGGAACATACTTAAATGCTGACGGCAGAACTGTAGTCAGAATATCTTTTCAGATGTTTCAAAACTATGCTTCAGCTGCTTGGAGAAGGCTTCATTTTAAATTTCAAGACGATTTGTATGATTTGATTGATTTTGATTCTCGAGATACAGGGATGTACCAGAATGCTCATAACGGTGTGTGGCATGATTTTGAAAAATATGGTCCTATTACTAATTTCACAGATATACCAAGTAGCTCCTCTGGGGCCACAAAAGTTAAGGAACAGCACTTAGGCAACAATAAAAACCTTGTTGGAGCTCATGCAGTACTTGATATTCCTATTGATCTCGTATTAAAGGAAGGAAAGACTGTTGCAGACATAAAGGGTGAACCGATTATTCAGGCAAGATTACTGGATCAGAAGCTGGAGCGTTTAATGTGTGTAGCAGGTAGCAATCCTGACAAGAATCTCACCGAAAGCACAAGGCCATATAACTCTTATACATTTATGACCTTCATTCCATCTGCTAATAACAATAATGGCGTAGGCACAATTTCAGATACCTTTAACGGCAAAGCTTTTTATGGTGCAAATACTTATGCGAAATACAATGAGGATGAGGGCTATGTAGACGTTATATATAAGATGAGTAAGGGTGTAACAAATCAAGATTTTAGCGGAGAATACTACGCATTCAGACAAATCTTCAATGATAAATTTGCAGAAGTTCTAAAACCTCAAGATTTGTCAGGCACAGTGGCTGAGGTCTTTATAGGAAACCAATATGGAAAAGCTTGGGATGAGAATAACAAGATTAAGATTACTAAGGACCAACTAAATAATTCAACTAATAGCAAGCTAAATTCAGGCTTTACAGGCATTCAGGTTGCGACTACATATAAAGATTCTAAATTTGGCCCTGAATTTGCTGGTCTAAAGAATGTACTCACAACACTACCTCCACAGAAATCATATCTTAATGCTGCTGCGTCAGAGACTATCAGTGGATATACTACAGTTACAAGATACTACATAGACAAAAAGAAATTAGCTGAAAAAGGCTTTGAGAAGGATGACTTAGTTAAATTTAATTTTTACTCTACTATCATCAGCGATGGCTCAAGAGGTATTGCAGAATACAAGGGGAAAAATGACACAGGAGCTCCAATCGTTATACCAAAGGGTAGCAAAATAATAATTGATTATCCAGATGGAAAAGTAGATAAACCTAATCTTTATTTACTTCATAAATATTCTCTGACCTTCGGTGAAGAGCCATATGGAATTGAACTTAGAAGTAACTTTGGTCATGAGGGTGGTGGCAAGAAATTCTCATATACCATGCAGACGGATATGATTCTACCTGCGGATTATGCGATTGCATACAGAACAACAAAATATGTCACTCCGCCTTCAAAGGTTTATCTATCAATACCATCAGCAGATGGACAGAGCAAGTATATAGAACTTAGCCCTGAAAATGGGAATCCAATTGTAAAGACCCCTAGGAGAGCTGATTATATAACATCATTCGCAGGTGGCTCAGCAGCGCAGACATCTCTTGCACCTGATATTGACGAAATATTTACAAATTCCAAGTCCTTTACAGGTAGAACCAAGTATAAGGAAGGAAAGATAAATGCGTACTACGGCAAGGATCAGAGATTTAGCTTCTATGCAAACCAGGATTCTGAAAAAGTAAAGGTCAATGGCAAGGAATACGATGGATACAAATTTTCAACAGATGGAATGAAAGACATATCAAAGAAAGAGCAACCGGAAATAACGCTTCCTAAGCTACTAAAGGATATGCCGATATCTTTCTCAAATAGCGACTGGATGACATCTGCTGCCGAAAGCACTCCATATTCTGTTGAACAGGTTCAGGCGAAAATAAAATTTGATTTACTTAACGGCTCATTTATCAACAAAATAGCTCCTCTAAATAATGAGTACCTAGTTGACCCTAAGACGGGCGAAACGAATGACAAATACAAATATTCAGGATTTGCTAAAGTAAAAACACCTGAAGAACTTGGCGAATCGCTCAGTGAGGAGCCGGAAATTACTAACGATAAAAATCTAAGAATTGATGGTACTAAGAGATACGTTACAAGAACGGTTGACGGCAAGCTTGCTGGCAAGGCTACCAAGATAACAAAGGTTCTTGTCAACTACATAAATCATGACGGAAAACTATATGATATTGACAACAAAGACCCTAAGATTGCCAAAGCAGAGCTTGAAGAGCTTGAGAAAAGGCAGTACCCAAGCAAGGTTTTGTCCGATGATAATTCAAAGAGAGTTATAGGCTGGACAACGGTTAAACTTGAAGACAGTGGTGGCAAAACAGCTGTTGAGAAGTTTAGAGAACTTCAGAACAAAGCCGACAAAGCTGGATATTTAAGAGATGTAAAGGATTGGCCTAAGGCTGGAGCAAGTGAATCTGATGCACTAATCTATGATGAAGAATCACCTATAGATGAGAATCATACAGTATATGCCGTTTGGGGCAATGCAATCAATTTGGTGCTTCACTCAAACAACGCTCACTCAACAGACAAAGTTAATGGTAGCAAGCTCGATAAAGAGATTACAGTGAACATTCCTATTTTGCCGGCAGACAAGGTACGTTCAGAGTCAATCGTTGATACTATGACGGGTGCTACAACAGAGCAGTCAATAGAGACATACAAGACAAAGACATTGATCAAAGAGATACCTAAGGTACCGTATAAGTTTGATGATAAATTTACAAGCAATGTTAACGAAAAATTAAAAGACTTTAAGCTTGATGATTCAACCTTTGTAGGCTGGACCTTAAAATCTCACGAAAATAAGGTGACAAAAGATTTTGCCGCAGGTAAGAATAACGAGAGAATTGGACAACTTATACAAGGAAAGGTTGGAAATGCAACCATACCAAAGAACACAGAAAGCGTACAAAATCTATCTAAAAATCCGCAAATAGCATATGTGCCTAATGGATTTAACATTGCACTTCATAAGAATTATGATGAACTTCTATTTGATGGTAAAGATATTCACCTTTACGCAAATTACAGGAAATATTTTGATGTCAAAGTAAAACCAAGATATAAGAACATAGATCTTTCGCTAGGTAAATACGGCAAATATGTCGATGATCCTAAGGTGGATAATCAAAAAGAACTAAAGATTGGATTGATGAATCGTACAGCTGTAACTGCTTATGACAATCCTACAGTTCACTCCAGTGCTACATATCGTCCGATTGGAGATGCAACCACGCTTAAGGACTACAATCCAGTTAGCTTTAATGAAGCAGATCCACTCAAATGGCATTTACCTGGATATGACGAATATGGTCAGAGAAAATCATATGTATCAGTAGTAGTGCCTGGCGGCAAGGAAGATACTTACTCGAAATTTAAGGGTACCAACTGGGGAGATTTGGGAATACGTGTTTACACAAGACTGGTAAGCGACAAAGTTACATTGGATCCTACAGCTCCTAAGAATCTGCATGATATAGCGGGATTTGACATCTATGGCGGACAGAGAGCGAAAGACCAGACCTTCGATTTAAAGAAAGACGGCGGAGTTGACACGATGACATCTGCAACGGCAAGAAAATCCAATGTTACGAAGGTTAAAGTTGATGATTACAATTTCAATGATGAAGTAAGCGGTTACGAAATAGTGATGACTAACAATCCTGAAAATCTTCCAACGCCTCTATTTGACGAAGTGAAGTGGGATTCTAAAGATTTTACAATGCAGTGGGGCAATGCTGAAAAGAATGCAAATATAGAAAAAATAACATTTAAATTCCCTACTGAAGATGGAAATACTACTGAGGTTGTTCTTACAAAACAGGGTGACGGAATCTATAAGAGTGACGATGGTAGTTATACTGGTACCGTTGACAAGAATACTGGCAAAATCAAAATAACTCATACAGGAAACTTCGATTTTACCAAGCTTGGTGGCAAAGAAATCTTTGCAACATACAGCAAGACATCTGCTCAAGGTGACATTAAGGGTAAAACTGGAAGAACCATGATAAAGGAACAGTTAGCTTCTAATGAAGTAAAAGAAATGGAGCAGATAGCTAAGAAAAATGGAAACCCTAGAATTGAGTTCACCGTTCCTATAGTTACGCTGAATAAAGTAGGAGCTAACGCTGAATATTTTGCTGAAAAATGGGATCCTGACACTAAGGCTTGGATAAAGGTTGGAGCAACCAAGATTCCAGCAGATAATACTTCACCTGAAGGTCAGAAATTCACTATTGATCTAGATAAGGATAAGGTGAAAGACGGAGATATGATTCGTGTAACTGCTAAAGAGGTTGACAAGACCGAAACACCGTCTATCGTGGAAAATGTAGGTGTCGTTACAGGCGTACCTAACATTGACTTTGTGAAGCTCGATTTGGTAGGACCGCAGATAACAGGAAAGGTGACAAGTGATAAATTTGGTAGATACCACAATTTAGAGGCAACACTAAGCGAAATACCAGCAGGGAACGTTACTTTAACATACAAGGAAGACGGAACTGCAAAGACAAAAGAGTTTACAACAAAAGACATGACCGTCGAGTGGAACAAGATTACAGAGTGGAAAACAGGAAACAAAACTGTAACTGATTTCAAAATGATGGCAAGCGATAAATTCGGAAATGAAGGTATCGGAAATATTGCATATGAATCACTTAATGTATTGGATTTGATTGCGGATCATTCTGTAGCAGGTCAAAGATATGTCATAGTAAGAGGTGAAAAGGGAGCCCAGCTAAACATAAAGGTTTATGCTGACAATAGTGCTAAGAGCCTACTTAAAGATGTAACCGTTGAACTCAATGGTAAGCGTCAAAAAGTGATGCTTAAATCCGCAGGAGATACGAAGCCGATGAAATTGTCAAAGGGTCAGTTAATCAAATACAAAGCAACTATTACTAAAAATGGAAAAGATTATAGAACTAATCCATTTGAAATAATCGTTAAGTAAAACCCAAATTTTAAAGACTTGAAAATTTCAGAGATTGTAGAGATTGTAAAGATTTAAAAGTTTCAACGAATATAAGGATTTGAAAAATTTTAACAATTTCACGGTTTTAAAAAGATTCATAGTAGATAAGCTTGTGGGGGCAATTCCCCACAAGCATAGATTTCAAGGAAGGAGAAGCAATGAAGAGTAAGAGAATATTAGTTTTCTTTATCGCATTTGCTATGTTGCTTGGAAATATGTCGCAGGCCTTCGCAATAGGAACTTCGCCGTTAAGCTTAAGCAAGGCTCCAAAGGCATATTCGCTAAAAAAAGCACATTCACCAAGAAGAACTCCTGTTGCAACTGTTAATCAAGAGGTGACGATTTCGATCGGTCAGTTGCGAGGGATTGATGGCAATGATTTCAATTGGGATATTTTGCCGTCAGGAAAGCTAACTGTAAAAGCCTACTATAAGTCCGGAGAAAAGTTAATATATTCGGATTCAGTAGAATTTACAAAGAACGATACAGCCGATAAAAATGTAGTTATGACCATACCATCTAATGCTGATTCAATCGATTCGTTTGGTATCGCTTCTGACATCAATGACAATGTAAAGATAAATGCAACAGTAACAAGTGGTGCAGGAGCAGCTGAGCATGATGGCAAATATACACTAAAGTTTGACGTAACACAAACCGCAAGCCCTGTTATAGATGTTAAATGGCAGGACCCATATGGAAATGCAATTGAAGGCGTAGACGGCGGCAAAATAAGCATTGCAGTCGGAGAGGGCGAAGATGCATCAACTTCTAAGCCTATGCTTCCATCTAGGGCTAAACAAATCAATTTGCTTACCGACGCACTTGACTATACAGAATATGGCGACATAGAGAAAAAAACTCTAAGCAAAATAGATACAGTAGATATAGACGGTAATGTAGCACTTAATATTTCACTTGACGGACAGACAAACCCTCAAGGGAATATAACCCTTTCAGGCACAAACTACAAGTATATTCAAAATTATGAACCGCAGAAGGGTGCAAGCATACTTTTAATATCTCAGCCAATAGTGCTTGAGCCTAATAAGGACGGCGACGGAAATCTCCCTGCTGTGCCGGACGGATATCACAGGCTAACCTTTGATGCTACAAATGAGGGGAAAATCGGAACTGAGCAAACCAAGGTTATAGATGTGCTTAAAGGTACAAAATATAATAACGCTACGCTTACAGCTAAACTAGCGACAATTGTTGCTGTTCCTAATTCCTCAGAAAAAGTATTTGACACTTGGAATCCTAAGGTTCCAAATGATGAAACCGTGGTAGACAAATATATGCCTGACGGAGCGACAGCCGCTGTTGGGACATATGTAGCTAAATATGTTGACAAGAAAAATGTTCTCGAAAATGATCCTCAAGATGATAATTATGTAGAACTCAAATTCAATTCAGGCGATGGACACTTTGGGAACGACAAAACAGATAAAGTTAGAACACTATATGTTTTGCAGAGCAAGAAGTGGTCGGTTATCAAGAATGATTCTCTTGTAAAGAAATATATGCCGCCTGAAAATGTTGGCTTGACAGCCCCTGCAAAAAAGATGTTCGATGCTTGGTCTAAGGATAAAAAGCTGGTTGATGACGCTGTAATGAAGGATTTATCAGATGCAGAAAGAACATTGACCGCAAAATACCGAGATGAAATAATAGGACCAGTAGATCCAAAAGTTACACCAAATCCTGATAATGAGAAGTACTGGACAGTAACGTTTAAATCAGCAGATGAAAAGACAGGAACTGTAGCAAAAGAAAACACATACTATGTAGATAAGAAGTCTGGAAAGACACTTGCAGATGTAAAAGCACCAAAGAC
>QWBY01001762.1_pt1 | contig 12889 bp, 8 predicted proteins | sample 1972471 | NCBI WGS metagenome assembly QWBY01 (sample SAMN09866722, study PRJNA288562) | Human gut metagenome isolate term6_stool, whole genome shotgun sequencing... | reverse complement strand
AGCACCAGGGCCTCCACGGTGTAGTACCCCTCCGCCAGGTCCGTGTAGGTCTCTCCCCGGATGAAGGACTCGCCGAACTGTCGGTTATGGCTGTAGGGCGAGAACACCGTGGCCTCGTAGTCCCCCAGATGGCACAGCCCGTAGGCGGACAGCTCATTGCCGCCCATAGCCTTGATGAGCCGCGCCACCTCCCGGGTGCCCCGGCTCATCAGCGCGCCCTTCAGGCTGGACATCTCCACGCCGTCCAGAAAGCCCGCCGCGATGCCTACAACGTTCTTGGCCGCGGCGCCTACCTCGTTGCCGATCATGTCGCCGCCATAGTAGAAACGGATCAGGTCGCTGGAGAATTCCTGTACCAGTCGGCGCTTTACAGCGTCGTTCCCGCTGTCGATGACCATGCAATTGGGGATGCCCCGGTAGAACTCCTGCACATGGCCCGGCCCCAGCCAGACCGCCACGGTGTTGCTCTCATGCAGCAGCGATCCGGCGATAACGCTGAGCCGTTCGCCGGTGCCCATCTCCAGGCCCTTCATGCACAGCACCACCGTCTTGCTTCGCAGGGCCTGCATGGGGGTCTCTGCCAGCAGAGAACGCAGGCTCTGGGAGCCGATGGAGATGATGACCGTCTCCGCCTGCTCCACGTCCCGCAGGTCGGTGGTCAGCCCCACGGAGTCTGGCAGCGTCAGCAGATCGTTCTGCCGGGTAGCCAGAAAGGACTGCATACGGGGCGAGCTTTGCCGCCCGTACAGCGTCACATGATGGCCGATGTGATCCAGATACCAGGTGATGAGGGAACCCCACCGCCCGCAGCCGATGACAAATATGTTCATGGGTTTGTCTCCTTATAAGGAAGTCCCGAAGCCGCGCTTCGGGACTTCGCGTAAAAGCGGATCGTTCACTTTACTTCACGATCAGCGTCTTGCCGTCCATCTCCTCCGGGCAGGCCAGACCCATCACGTCCAGGATGGTGGGCGCGATGTCCGCCAGCCGTCCGGGCCGCAGCTCTGTGCCGGCGCCGCACAGGATGAAGGGTACCAGATTGGTGGTGTGGGCGGTCATGGGGCTGCCGTCGGGCTGCTTCATATCCTCGGCGTTGCCGTGGTCGGCGGTCACCATGGCGATGCCGCCCATCTTCAGCGTGGCGTCCACCACCTTGCCCACGCAGGTGTCCACCGTCTCTACGGCCTTGATGGCGGCCTCCAGCACGCCGGTGTGCCCCACCATGTCGCAGTTGGCAAAGTTCAGGATGATGACGTCATAGGCGCCTGACTCGATGCGCTCCACACACTTGTCGCACACCTCGAAGGCGCTCATCTCCGGCTGGAGGTCATAGGTGGCCACCTTGGGAGAGGGCACCAGCACCCGGTCCTCGCCGGGGTACTGCGTCTCCACGCCGCCGTTGAAGAAGAACGTCACATGGGCGTATTTCTCCGTCTCGGCGATACGCAGCTGGGTCATGCCCATGCGGCTGAGGTACTCACCCAGCCCGTTCTTCACGGCGATGCGGGGCCACGCCACCAGCACGTTGGGCATGGAGGCGTCGTACTCCGTGTTGCACACATAGGTGGTGGGGAAGAACTCCCGGGCAAAGCCGTCAAAGTCCGGGTCCACGATGGCCCGGGTGATCTCCCGGGCCCGGTCGGGCCGGTAGTTGAAGAAGATGATGCTGTCATTGTCGCTGATGGTGCCGTCGCCGTCCACCACCACCGGCTCCATGAACTCATCCGTCACGCCGTTTTCATAGCTCTTTGCCACGGCGTCCACCGGGTCTTCGTTCTGCACGCCCTCGCCGTATACCATGGCGTCGTAGGCCATCTGCAGGCGCTCCCAGCGCTTGTCCCGGTCCATGGCATAGTACCGGCCCATGACGGTGGCGATCTTACCTACGCCGATCTCCGTACACTTTTCCCGGCACTGGGCCACAAAATCCTTGCCGCTGGTGGGGGACACATCCCGCCCGTCCAAAAAGGCGTGGATGTAGACCTTCTCCAGCCCCTTGTCCTTGGCCATTTTCAGCAGAGCCCACAGGTGCTCCACGGTGGAGTGTACGCCGCCGTCGGAGAGCAGGCCGTACAGATGCAGGCTGGTGCCCTTTTCCAGGCAGTCGTCCATGGCCTTGTTGTAGGCGGAATTTTTGAAAAACTCGCCGCTTTCGATAGCCCGGCTGATCCGGGGCAGGTCCTGAAAGACCACCCGGCCTCCGCCGATGTTGGTGTGGCCCACCTCGCTGTTTCCCATCTGCCCAGCGGGCAGACCCACATCCAGCCCGGAGGCGGAGAGGGTGGTGTGGGCATTGTCGGCAAAGAGGCGGTCCAGCACCGGGGTGTTGGCCAGATAAACAGCGTTCCCGGGGCCGGGGGCGCCCATGCCGAAGCCATCCATAATAATCAGTACAGTGGGTGTTTTATTCATAACGATTTCCTCGCTTTTCCGGCTGCTCAGCCTTGGTTGGCCGCATTGATGATCTCGATAAACTGCTCCGCCTCCAGGGACGCGCCGCCGATGAGGCCGCCGTCGATGTCCAGCTCCGCCAGCAGCTCCCGGGCGTTGGACGGTTTCATGGATCCGCCGTACTGCACAGTCACAGACCGGGCGATGCGGGCGCCGTACAGGTGGCGGATGGTGGCGCGGATAAAGGTGCAGACCTCGGCGGCCTGCTGGGCGGTGGCGGTCTTGCCGGTGCCGATGGCCCACACGGGCTCATAGGCAATGACGCACCTGCGTGCCTTCTCGGCGGGTACGCCGGCCAGAGCGGACTTCACCTGCAGGGCGATGAGCTCCATAGTCACCCCCAGCTCCCGCTGGTCCAGGGTCTCGCCCACGCAGATAATGGGGTGCAGGTCGGCCTCCAGGGCGGCGATGACCTTTTTGTTCACGGAAAAGTCTGTTTCGCCGAACATCTGCCGCCGCTCGGAGTGGCCGACGATAACATATTTTACGCCCAGATCCTTCAGCATATCCGCCGATACCTCACCGGTATAGGCTCCGCTTTTCTCATAAAAGACATTCTGTGCGCCCACGGAGACCCGAAGATCCTTGAAGGCCTTCAAGGCGGCGGGGATATTTACGGCCGGAACGCACACCACGATGTCGCACCATTTGGTGCGGGGGAGCAGGCGTTTAAGCTCCTCGGCGAATTTCTTCGTCTCAGAGGCGGTTTTGTTCATCTTCCAGTTGCCGGCGATGATGGTTTTGCGGTATCTGCGATTCATAGCTTTTTCATTTAACTCCTACTTTTTTATATTGATCTCCCTAAAAACAGGGAAACGGTTCGCCCTCGGCGTGGCTGTCCATTACTTATCCAGCAGGCACGCGACGCCGGGCAGCTCCTTGCCCTCCAAAAACTCCAGAGAGGCGCCGCCGCCGGTTGAAATATGGGTCATTTTGTCTGCATAGCCCAGCTGCTCCACGGCAGCCGCGCTGTCGCCGCCGCCGATGATGGTGATGGCGTCGGTTTTGCTCAGAGCCTCGGCGATGGCCTTGGTGCCTGCGGCGAATTTCTCAAACTCGAATACGCCCATGGGGCCGTTCCAGATGACGGTACCCGCGTCCGACACAGCCCGGGTATAGAGCTTCACAGTCTCCGGGCCGATGTCCAGGCCCTGCCACCCGTCGGGGATCTCTCCGGCGGGGACCACCCGGGTGTCGGCATCCGGGGCGAAGCGGTCGGCGATAACGGTGTCCACGGGCAGCAGCAGCTTCACACCCTTGTCCGCAGCCTTTTTTATCATGTCCCGGGCGTACTCCGTCCAGTCGCTTTCCAGGAGGGAGTCGCCGATCCTTCCGCCCTGGGCGGCGGAGAAGGTATAGGCCATGCCGCCGCCGATGATGACGGTGTCGGCAATCTCCAGAAGGTTGTTGATAACGCCGATCTTGGAGGAGACCTTGCTGCCGCCTAAGATAGCCACCAGGGGACGCTTGGGGCTTGCCAATGCGCCGCCGATGATGCGCAGCTCCTTTTCAATAAGGAACCCGGATACGGCCGGCAGGTACTTGGCAACGCCTGCGGTGGAGGCGTGGGCCCGGTGAACGGCGCCGAAGGCGTCGGACACATAAATCTCCGCCAGGGAAGCCAGCTTTTCGGCAAAGGCAGGGTCATTTTTCGTCTCGCCCTTTTCAAAGCGGGTGTTCTCCAGCAGCAGCACCTGGCCGGGCTGCAGGGAGGCAGCCTTGGCGGTGGCATCCTCCCCCACCACATCGTGGGCGAAGAGCACCTCCTGTCCCAAAAGCTGGGACAGCCGCTCCGCCACCGGGGCCAGGGTCAGCTTTTGCAGGGATTTTTCCCATTTCTCCCGGGTAAGAGAGGCGGGGTCCTTGCCCTTCTCGCTCTGCTTTTTCACCCATTTATCAAAGTCGGGCTCGGGCTTACCCAGGTGGGAGCAGGCGATAACGGCAGCGCCGTGGTCCAGCAGGTAGCGGATGGTGGGCAGGGCCGCCACAATGCGCTTGTCGCTGGTGATGGCGCCGGTCTCCTTATCCTGGGGCACATTGAAATCACAGCGCAGGAGGACTTTTTTGCCGGAAACATTCACATCGGCAACGGTCTTTTTGTTGTAATTCATATAATAATCTCCTTGATGGATTGTGATAACGGGGATAAAAGCCTCCCTTGCCTAAAGGGAGGAGAACAGGTTACAGTCTGAAGTGTAACCCCCAAAAAATACTTACATTATTTTTTCATTTCGCCCGTGCCCAGCAGGCCCGGGAAATGATTTTGCCGGAGGGCCTCGTAGGTCAGAATGGCCACAGAGTTGCTGAGATTCAGGCTGCGGGCCTCCTCCCGCATGGGCAGGCGGATGCAGCGGTCATAGTGCTCCCGGCGAAAGGACTCCGGCAGCCCCGCCGTTTCCTTTCCGAAAAACAGCCAGCAGTCCGGGGAGAATTGGGCCCGGGTATAGTCCCGGGGCGCCTTGGTGGTGGCAAGCCACAGGTCGTCCTTTGCCTCCGGGTGGAGGGCGAACAGCGCCTCCAGGCTTTCATAGTCGCACACCTGGACCAGGTGCCAGTAGTCCAGACCCGCTCGGCGCACGGCGCGCTCGGATATGTCGAAGCCCAGGGGGCGGACCAGATGCAGCCGGCTGCCGGTGGCGGCGCAGGTGCGGGCGATATTGCCGCAGTTTTGAGGGATCTCCGGCTCGACGAGGACGATGTTCAGCATGGGACGGCTCCTTTTTGTGCCAAATGCAGGGGCATATTTCTGCATTTTACAGATACTCTGCCTATTGTAATGCAAAGGAAATGGAAATTCAACCGCAAAATGGGATTTTTTACGAATTATTTCTTTGAATCCAGGTTTTTTAGGGACGGAGAGTGCAAAATACCCCTGATTTTTTCAAGGGCTGCGGTGTTTTTCTCCAAGATGAAAAATTTTTTTCTTTTTTTAGGAAAAACACTGGATTTTACGAGAAATGCTGGTATAATGAAAGGGAAAACAGAACGGAAAGGAAGTGTAGTCCCATGGGATGCAGATTCGTACCGCTCCGCGTTCCCGCGGGGCTGTTTCCGCCAAACCGCTGACGCTGCGGCTTGCTCTCTCCTTCGGCGTGGCCAAGGAGGGGCGGCCTTATAAAGCGTTTGGCGGTTTTTCTTTGCATAGGAAGTATCTGCGCCGACGCTCCGTTCGTATACATCGAGAGAGAAAAGTTTTCGGATAACGAAAGAAAGTGAGTGTATTTCAAAATGATTTCTCATGGTAAGGACATCAAGATCTTCACCGGCAATGCCAACCCCGCCCTGGCAAAGGAGATCTGCCAGATCATCGGCACCAAGCTGGGCGACGCCGAGGTGACGCATTTCGCCGACGGCGAGGCCTCCGTCTCCCTGTACGAGACTGTTCGCGGCAGCGATGTCTTTCTTATCAACTCCACCTGCAAGCCCGTCAACGACAGCCTCATGGAGCTGCTCATCATGATCGACGCCTGCAAGCGCGCCTCCGCAGGCCGCGTCACCGCCGTGGTGCCCTACTTCGGCTATGCCCGGCAGGACCGCAAGGCTAAGAGCCGCGACCCCATCAGCGCCAAGCTGGTGGCCAATATGCTCACCGCCGCAGGGGCGGACCGGGTGCTGACCATGGACCTGCACGCCGCCCAGATCCAGGGCTTTTTCGACATCCCCGTGGATAACCTGCTGGGCAATCCCGTGTTCGTTGACTACTATGCCAAGAAGTTCGGCGGCGCGGTGGAGGACATGGTGGTGGTGTCTCCCGATGTGGGCAGCGTGGCCCGGAGCCGCACCTTCGCCCAGAAGCTGCACATGGGTCTGGCCATTGTGGATAAGCGTCGGCAGAAGGCCAATCACTGTGAGGTAATGAATGTCATCGGCGATGTGGCCGGGAAGGACTGCATCCTCTTTGACGACATGGTGGACACCGCCGGCTCCCTCTGCAACGCCGCCCGGGCCATCGTGGAGGTAGGCGGGGCTCGCAATGTGTACGCCTGCGCCTCTCACGGCCTGCTGGACGGCCCCGCTCTGGAGCGTATTGCCGAGAGCCCCATTCAGGAGCTGGCCCTGCTGAACACCCTGCCCGTGGCCTTCGGCGAGAGCTGCGGCAAGATCAAGTATCTGTCCGTGGCGCCCATGTTTGCCGAGGCTATCGAGCGCATTTATCAGGAGATCTCCATTGCCAAGCTCTTCAACTGAGCGCCGGGAGAAATCGGCTGGTCAAACCGGCTTATTCGTGCTATAATGGTCGGGCGAGTCATTCTCGCCCGACCAAAACTTTTGCAGGAGCGTGAGGATATGTTTTTGAGGCAGAGCGGCTTTACCTGGCTGGTGGTGGGTCTGGGCAACCCCGGCGCACGGTTTGAAAGCACCCGGCACAATATGGGCTTTTTGGCTGTGGATCGGCTGGCGGAGCAGGAAAAGCTGCGCTTTAATAAGCTGCGCTTCAAGGCCTGGACGGCGGAGTGGAAGCTGGGTGAGGAGAAAATCCTGGTGATGAAGCCCCAGACCTACATGAATCTCTCCGGAGAGTCCGTAGGCGCGGCGGCCCGATTCTATAAGATCCCGCCGGAGCATATTCTGGTGGTGTCGGACGACATTGACCTGCCCGTGGGAAAGCTGCGGCTGCGGGCCTCCGGGTCCGCCGGAGGGCACAACGGGCTTAAAAATATCATCCAGCACCTGGGCAGCGACCGTTTCCCCCGTATCAAGGTGGGCGTAGGCTCCCCCAAGCAGGCGGGCTATGAGGTGGTGGACTGGGTCATCGGTATGCCCATGGGTGAAGAGCAGAAGATCCTTCTGGACACCCTGGACCGGGCGGCCCGGGCCATTGCGGCGGTCATCACCCTGGGGATGGATAAGGCCATGAATAAATTCAACTGAGCTGGCGAAAAAACTTCGTTTTTTCTGCCAAAAGGTTTGCAGTCTGCTGCGCGCATAATTTTGAGCCCTTGGCTCAAAATTCCACACTGGCAGCCTGAGAGGAATTTTTCCCCACGCGCATGTCGCGGTGAAAAATGATCCCAATTTTTTGCCGCCTGCGGGCGGCAAACTCTGCGAGGCTTTTTGCTATAATTGTATTAAGCTATATTTCAGTTAGGTTTGATAGGATGGCTGGAAAGGAGGGGACAAGTTGAACGGACTTTTGCAGGAGCTGCTGGGTCTGGCGGAGGTAGAGCACATCCGCCGGGAGCTGGAGAGCGGCTGCCCCAGCGCTGTGATGACCGGCCTGTCCCCTGTCCATCGGGTGCTTTTATCGGCGGCGCTGAGTCGGGCCGTTAAGCGGCCCTTGGTGCTTGTGTGCGCCGACGAGCGGGAGTGTCGGCGCTTTGCCGGGGACCTGGAGGGTCTCCTGGGAGAGCCGGCTCTGTGGCTGCCGGGCCGGGAGATGCATCTGCGCCCGGAGACGGTGGGAAGCCGCCAATGGGACTACCGGCGCATGGCGGCCCTATACCGAATGCTGACGGAAGCGCCGCCGGTGATCCTCACCACCGCCGAGGCTCTGTGTCAGCGGTGCATTCCGCCCCAGGTGCTTTCCTCTGCGGTGCGGGTCCTGGAGCCGGGTCAGCGCTATGACCCGGCGCAGCTTTGCCGGGACCTGGCAGACGCCGGCTATACCCGGTGCGACCAGGTGGAGGGGCCCGGGCAGTTTGCTCTGCGGGGCGGCATATTGGATGTGTTCTCCCCGGAGGGAGAGCAGCCTGTGCGCTGCGACTTTTTTGACGATGAGATCGACGCCCTGGGGCGGTTTGACCCCGGCACCCAGCGTCGAACGGAGAATATCCCCCGGGCCGTGCTGCTGCCGGCGGCGGAGGTGCTTCCCGGGTGCCGCCCGGAGGCGGCGGAGATTTTGGAAAAGGCCGCCCGGCGCTATGAAAAAAAGGACGAAACCGCCCGCCTCTGTGCCACCCTGCGCGCAGATGCGGCGGCGCTGCAGGCAGGGGTCATCCCCGGCGGCGGCGACCGCTATATGGCGGCGGTGTATGAGGAGTTTTCCTGCCCGGCGGACTATCTGCCGAAGGGCGCGCTGGTGTGTATCAGTGAGAGCGGGCGGGTTGCCGAGGGGCTGAAGCAGTGGCTTTGGCAGCGGCACCAGGACATTGTGGCATCGGAGGAAAGCGGCGTGCTGGCCGGAGAATTTTCCCGGCTGCAGTGGGACCGGGAGGAGCTGGTCCACTTTTTGGGCGGCTTCCCGGTGTGCCAGATGGAGAGCCTGCCCACCAGCCGTTTTCTGTTGGAGCCCAAGGCCATGGTGCAGGTGGCGGCCAAGCAGCTGTCCGTATACGGCGGCAGCCTGGAGACCGCCGTCACCGATCTGACTCACTATCTCACCTCGGGCTACCGGGTGCTGGTGCTGTGCGGAGGTCGGGTCCGGGCGGAGAATCTGCAGCGGCTGCTCCGGGAGCGAAAAATCCCGGCGGCGCTGGATTTTTCCGGCCACGCCATGCCGAAAAAGGGGCAGGCGCTGATCGCCCTGGGCACCCTCAGCGCCGGAAGCGAATACCCGGGACTGCAGTTGGCGGTCCTCACCGAGGGGCAGCTGACGGCCCGGGTCTCCGGCAAGGAGCCCCGGCGCAAGGCCGCACCCAAGAATGACCCCACAAGACAAAGGCTCCAGTCCTACGCCGACCTGACCCCCGGGGACCTGGTGGTGCATCAGCACCACGGCATCGGGCGGTTCGTTTCCATGATGCGTCTGCCGGTGGACGGGGTGGAGAAGGACTATATCAAGATCGCCTACGCCGGCAGCGACTGCCTGTATGTCCCGGCCACCCAGCTGGACCTGGTAAGCAAGTACATCGGCACCGGGGAGGACACCGGCCATACTAAGCTGAACAAGCTGGGCGGCAGTGAGTGGGCCAAGACCACCCATCGGGCCAAGGCCGCCGCCAAAGACCTGGCCAAGGGGCTTATCGACCTGTACGCCCGGCGGCAGCGGCTGGAGGGCTTTGCCTTCTCGCCGGATTCCCCGTGGCAGCAGGAGTTCGAGGAGGCCTTCCCCTACACGGAGACCGACGACCAGCTCCGGTGCATCCGGGAGATCAAAAGCGATATGGAGCAGCCCCGGCCCATGGACCGGCTCCTGTGCGGCGATGTGGGCTACGGAAAAACGGAGGTAGCCCTCCGGGCGGTGATGAAGTGCATTTTAGACGGCAAGCAGGCGGCCATTTTGGTGCCCACCACGGTGCTGGCCCAGCAGCATTACGCCACCGCCGTGAGCCGTTTCCGCAGCTTTCCCGTAACGGTGGAGGTGCTGAGCCGTTTCTGCAGCCCCAAGCAGGTGAAGGAAATTCTGGAGCGCACCGCCCAGGGCAAGGTGGACCTGCTCATCGGCACCCATAAGCTGCTGCAAAAAAATGTGTCCTTCCACGACCTGGGGCTGCTGATCATCGACGAGGAGCAGCGCTTCGGCGTAACGGCCAAGGAGCAGCTCAGACAGCGCTCGGCCCAGGTGGATACCCTGACCCTCTCGGCCACCCCCATTCCCCGAACCCTGAACATGGCTCTTTCGGGCATACGGGATATGTCCGCCATCGAGGAGCCGCCCCGGGACCGTCAGCCGGTGCAGACCTATGTGCTGGAGCACGACTGGGGCATTCTGGCCGAGGCCATGCGCCGGGAGCTGGACCGGGGCGGGCAGGTATACTATCTGCATAACCGGGTGGAGAATATCGAAGCCGCCGCCGGGCGCATCCGCCAGCTCTTAGGAGACGATGTCTCCATCGGCATCGCCCACGGAAAAATGAGCGAGAGCCAGCTGAGCCGGGTGATGCAGGACATGGCGGAGGGGGACATTCAGGTTCTGGTCTGCACCACCATCATCGAAACGGGCATCGACATTCCCAATGTGAACACCCTTATCATCGAGGATGCCGACCGCATGGGTCTGAGCCAGCTCCACCAAATTCGCGGGCGCATCGGGCGCAGCCCCCGGCGGGCCTACGCTTACCTCACCTACCGTCAGGGAAAGATTCTGACGGAGGAGGCCGGCAAGCGCCTCACGGCCATACGGGAGTATGTGGAGTTCGGCTCCGGGTTCAAGATCGCCATGCGGGACCTGGAGATTCGCGGAGCAGGCAATCTGCTGGGCGCGGAGCAGTCGGGCTATATGATGAGCGTGGGCTACGATATGTATTTGAAGCTCTTAAACGACGCCGTGCTGGAGCAGCAGGGAAAGGCCGCGGAAATTCGGCCCGAATGCTCTGCCGACCTCACCGTGGCGGCCTATATCCCCGAGCACTATATACCCCAGCCCAAGCAGCGGATGGACCTGTACCGCCGCATTGCGGCCATTCGTTCGGTGGAGGACTCCCGGGACATTCTGGACGAGCTGCTGGACCGCTTCGGCGACCCGCCCCGGGCCGTAACGGCTCTGCTGGAGGTGGCCCTGCTCCGTGCGGACGCGGCCAATGTGGGCATCTGCGACATTTCCCAAAAGGAAAACCAGCTCCTCTTCCGCTTTACGGATCGGGTGGACCCGCCCAGCCTCTTGGCCCTGTGTACGATGGCGTCTTATAAGGGCCGGCTTTTGCTGCACTCCGGGAGCCAGCCGTATCTCTCCCTTTATTTGAAAGAACAAGAAAATGCCTTGCAGGCCGCCTCGGCCCTCGCCGAAAATCTGCGGCTGAAGCAGGACGAATATACGGGCAGCAAGCCCCAAACAGAAGGAGAAAAGCTATGAAAAAACTTATCATTCGCGCTCTGGCCGGACTTTTGGCCTCTGTGGTACTGGTGGCCTGTGTGTCGCTTATGGGGAATATGCCCGGCGGCAAGCGCACCGACGGCATTTTCTATGAGGCCAGCGGCATCCATCCCGATGCCACCCTCATGACCGTGAATAAGCAGCCCGTGACCGCGGAGGAGTTTCTCTACTGGCTGGCCTACGACTGCGATTACCTGTCCTCCTACATGGGCGGCAATGTGGACTTCAGCACCGCCGTGGGCGGCAATATGACCTACGGCCAGTACGCCCTGGAGGATGCCCAGCGGACGGTGACCCTTTACGCCGTGGTGCGCAACTGGGCCCAGAAGGCGGGCATTGAGCTCTCCCAGGAATCCCAGGCCCAGCTGGACGCCCAGCGCCAGCAGTATGTGACCTATTACGGCGGCGAGGAGGGCTATGCCAAGCAGCTGGAGCTCATGGGTCTCACGGACGAGGGCTTCCAGCAGATCAACCGGGTTTATTTCCTCTATGCCCAGCTTTACAGTGCCTACTGCACCGAGGGCGGCGTCCTCTACCCCGCCCAGGAGGAGATCGACAGCTTCGCCAAGTCCCATGAATACTACACCTTCCTGCCCCTGCACTGGTCCGTTACCGGTACCGAGGACACCGACGCAGCCACTCTGGCTCAGGCGGAGGCTGCCGTAGCACGCCTGCGCAGCGCCGAGGATAAGGAGGCCACCTATCTGGAGATCGCCCAGGAGATGGCCCTGCAGGCCACCGCCGCCGGAGAGACCGCCGCTGCCGCCGACCTGGGCAGTGTCAATGCCGCCGCCCTGGCCGCCTTGGCCGAGGGAGAGGTCAGCGATGTGGTGCAGACCCAAAGCGGCTACTATGTGTTCGTGCGCAAGAGCCTGAACACCGCCGCCGTGGTGGACAAAATGTTCAACGCCACCCTGGACGATATGCGCGAGAATGCCGGCGTGCGTTACAGCAGCCGCTACTTTGACAGGCTCGATGCCGGCAAGTTCTACACCAAGCTCCTGACCCTGCGCACCCAGCTCTCCGCCGCCAACACGGACACCGGCGCCTCCGCAGACACGGATACAGCGCCCCAGTCCTGAAAAGGGCCCGTTTTTATTCGTCAAAACAACGAAAGATTTGCACATTTCTTTGCCATAAATAACAATCTTTGTTTTGCGACCCATTTTTGTGTCTTTTGACCATTGACTATTGTTAAAAAAATGACTATCATGGGGTTGCTTTGAAAAATGCGCTTTCACGCATCCATTTTTAACTATAAAAAATTAGGAGGAACACATTCATGAAAGACCTGTATGTTGTCAATTGCTGCAGAACGGCCATCGGCTCCTTTGGTGGCTCCCTGAAGAATACGCCCGCTGCCGATATGGGCGCTATCGTGGTCAAGGAGGCCCTCAAGCGCGCCAATGTCGCTCCCGAGAATGTAGATGAGCTGATGTTCGGCTGCATCCTCACCGCTGCCCAGGGTCAGAATGTTGCCCGTCAGGTTTCCATCAAGGCCGGCATTCCCTACTCCGTCCCCGCTTACACCGTGGGCATGGTCTGCGGCTCCGGCATGAAGTCCGTCATCGAGGGTGCCCGTTCCATCCTGGCCGGCGATTCCGACATCGTTGTCTGCGGCGGTACCGAGAACATGAGCGCCGCTCCCTATGCCTCCCTGGACGCCCGCTGGGGTGCCCGCATGGGCGATAAGAAGCTGGTGGACACCATGATCAAGGACGGCCTGTGGGACGCCTATAACAACTA
>QWBY01002406.1_pt1 | contig 12891 bp, 12 predicted proteins | sample 1972471 | NCBI WGS metagenome assembly QWBY01 (sample SAMN09866722, study PRJNA288562) | Human gut metagenome isolate term6_stool, whole genome shotgun sequencing... | reverse complement strand
ATACCGGCAAGGTGAAGTAAGTCACCAGCCCGACAATGAAGCATGCTGTAAATGCCATCAGTACGGCAATAGGCCGCTGTATCAAAAACTTTATCAATTGAACTATGAATTTTGAATTACCACTTATCACTCATTATCTATCAACCACCTTCACCGGTGCTTCATGTGCCAGATTCACATTTCCCGTCACAATGACCGTATCGCCCTCTTTCAGGGCATCGTCGGCCATACTATAGCTTTCCGCATTCTCCAGACCGGTCTGCACATAGTTCCACTGCGCCTTTCCGTCTTTCAGGGTAAACACCACCTGCTTGCCCGAACGCAACACCACGGCACTCTTCGGGATTACAAGCTGTCCGCCCAGAGAGCGGTGCACGTTCACCCTCACGTTCATCCCACTGAACAGCCGTCCCTTGCCATTGACGGTAGCCTTTAAGGGGTAACAATCACCTTGTCGCCACTCTTTATCAACGGCAGTTCGCTTTCCAGCACCGTGAAGTCCACCTCCATACCTTGAGTGCCGATAATGGAGCAGAAGGCTTCCGAGGTACTTGCCTCGTTGAACGGTTTGGAGAACAGGTTCGCCACTACCCCGTCAAAAGGCGCAACCAGCGTGGCGTGTTCCTCTTCATACGCGGCAAGCTCATACTGGGCGAGGCTCTGGTCGTAACCGCTCCTCACGCGGGCCAGCTTCATGATGTCAGCAGGTACTTTGGAGGCATCCCCCACCGGATAGCCTTGCCCTATCAATACATCCTGCAGCTCAAGTTCCGCTTTTTCCAAGGCATCCTTGGCCTGCGCGGTCTTGTTCTTCAGGCGGAACTTATCCAGTTCGGCAAGTTTCTGCCCTTTGCGCACCGGGTCACCGTTCTTCACGTAGATGTGTGCCACTACACCGGTGGTCTCAAAACGCAAATCCGCCATGGCACGACGGTTGCCACCCCTTCCTCGGACTCTTTTCCCTTTCCGGCATCGGAGCAGGCGGCAAGCAGGGCAACGGCCATGCATAGCAGGTATCGATAGTTCTGTGTCTTCATATTCATACTCAATTATAAATTGATAAAATTAATCGTTTCAAAAAAACGAACCGATATTTGCATGTGGACACTTTTTTCATAGCACTTTAGCAATTAGTTCACTCATTATTAACACTTTCCGTTTTTATTCATCTTTTTTAATATGGACAAAAATAAGCTGAATCTTTTTTATTTCCTCCCTCATCTGTCGTATTGCCGTAGAATGCACTTTCGGCTCTTTCGTCAATACCATCCACTTCATTTTTTCAAACTTGTCCGGTTGCCTGAAGCTTGGTTCCGCATAAAGCTTCGCAAGCAGATAATAGGGATAAATACGTCCCGGCAAACGATGGGTGGAACGGATAAACCAGTCTTCCGCTGACAAGCAATCACCCATCTGCTGATAGTTCTTGCCTATCACATTCAGTATCATGGGGTCACAACTACGCTGTAAAGCTTCTTTCAAAATACGGTTGGATTTACTGAACTGCTGCTGCTTGTGCAATCCATGCCCATATTCGAACAAGAAAGATGCCCGGTCCCTCAACAGAGGATAAAGGCGCCCGTACTCTTTCTCTGCCGATTGATACGCACCTGCATTATACAGCACCCGCGCATTCATCCACTCCCGACAGGCCTGCTCCACTTGCAAGTCATTCTTCAGGCGAAAACCGCCAATGATGCCTACTGATACAGCCAGCCCCAACCATTGCCAACGGTCGGCACCGGACAAGCACGCCACAAGCAATCCTCCAAATGTAACGATAAATACCGGAAGTTGTAGCGGATAGGAGGAAAAAGAGAATATCATCAAAGAAAGAATAGCCCCACAGATACCATAACGTCCTTTACGGACTCCCCTATACAAACACAGCACGACCACAACCAATAGACATACCGCCAAAGGAATGCCCAGTTCGACCGCAGCCTGCAGATATTCATTGAATGCATATTCCGGACTTCCCGCCACACGTTCCTCCCACGGTTCATAATCACCTGCTGCAAAATAAGTTTCCTGCGCATTTCCATAGGCTGCTGCGAAATTATGAATCCCATATCCGGTCAACGGCTTTTCTGCAATGGCACGACAAGTTATCTTCCACATGAAAAGACGGCCAAGCATATACACACAGACAGGAAACTCCTGCCGCCAACCATGCCGAACGGCTCATTCCTGCCGGAAGCACACAAAGGATAAGCAGCATCACACCACCAGTGACCATAGTTCCAGCCTTATCCATCACCTTTTCCCATCTTCTTCCATCATTCCGGTCAGAGCAGAGAATCTCCCCCCTCTTGGTCAGCCATTGATACAGACAGACCGGAAGTATCATGGCCAAATAGCCGGAATAAGGCCCCGGATTGAAGAAAGAACCTGTCAATACATACAAGGAATGGTTGGACACAGCATAACCATAAAGCTGACTCAATCCCCAAACAGCCTCAATGCCCCCCAGCATTACCAATACCCACGAAACCGGTATAAAAAGAAAATACCTTTTTTCCATCATCAATCCAGCCATCAACAGACATCCTGCAACTACCAATGCACTTTTATCGAAATAGAGCCATTGCCCTATAACATCAGCTACAGGAAGTCCGGAAGAAACGTTACATGCCAAAGACAATAAAACTATACAAGCAATGTAGACCAAACTTCCAGTCAATAGATTACGTACATTATTCATTCTATCTATCAAATATTCAATAGTATTCTATAATTCACCAAAAGATTTGTTTCCCGTCTTTATATTCAAAAATCCGTTCATCTTTACCGGCTGTGTGATTCTTCAGATAAAATAAAGCACCTTGAAACCCTGAATAGACAATAGAATCTGACACAGCCATTTGCCGCCCGACAGAATTCCATTTTCCTCCACCCCAATAAAACAATTCATACAAATTACCTTTATAAATAAAATTCACCTCATTACGAGGAGTATACACCACCTTCTCCACACGATGGGGACTTCCAAAGTCCATCCCGGTCCATCCTCCATCCGGATGTATATAATCAAATGAAGTATCCGGATTACCGTCAAATGCGTTCAAATATTCATGTGTATTGTCTTCAAAACTTCCCGGAGTACCTATGATTTCCCCATATAGAGGTATGGTATCTTCCGTATTCTCATAAAAAGCCAGTTCCGAGATATTACAGAAACATCCGTCAGCACCCTTATAGCGCATATACCGATACGGTTTATCAGACTTCAACCGGGCCACAGTATATAGCCGATACGGAGCCTCCTTTATCAAAAGTAGAGTATCCTTCCACCCAAAGTCTGCCCGGTCGCTTCCTTCCACTACTCCCCCAATCATCCGGTCATTGAAAAGAACACTCAAAGTAAGATGGCACTTCCTATACAAGACCAATTCCTGCTTTTCAGCTTCCGGAACAATGAACCGTATCTTTCCGGTTTCACGCTCCAGAAGAAAAGGAGAAGATACTGCAGCGTATTCCTTTCCGTTCCAGGCAGCCAGCGTAAAGACCGCCCCGCCTCCCACATCCTCAAAACGAGCCTCCCCCTTCTTAAAGAAAGTATATCCTATAGGTTGCCATTGTAGTCTGTTGGCAAGGCACAAATACACCATATCCCCCTCACGAAACTGTCCGGAAAGCAAAGAATCCGGAAGAGCTACAGTCCAATTCCTGCTACCGGTATAAAGTGCAGTGACATCGCGGAAGAACGGACGTCGGAATGCCGGGTAAACATCGGAATATTTCCCCAGTTTCCGTACCGCCTCCTTATCAATACTATAGGTTGCCCGGTACATTTTTCCCCTCGAAATGCTATATTCTTCCGCTTTGCTCCATACTTCTTCATAAGGAAGATTTGCAATGTATGTCTTTCCTTCCTTATCCAAAACAAAATTCCAGAAATGAGAGGCATTGTTGTCTCCTAATACCATCACCCTATCTACTCCGCACGGAATGCCCAATGCCCGCAACACATATATCATGGCATCCGTAAACTCTCGGCAACTGCCCGTATGCCATTTCAGTACATCCGGTCCCAAATGAGGCCCCACCGGAAAAAGAGCCGTATTCCGGTAGTTCGCTTTCCGCAACGTATCCATCAACAACTGGGCGGCAACCTTAGGATTATCAGCCTCATCTGTCTTCCTGAATTCATCCAAAATCGGGCTATAGCACTCATAAATTTCTTTGCGCCAGAGAGAAAGCGGCTCATCCCCTATTCTATAAGGCAATATATATTCGCAGAAAGTATCAAAATCAACATGCTTTCCCCAAGGTTGCTCCCGCCAGACTTTGAATGCCCATTCTATATGATTGACCAAAAAAGCGGAATCCACCGTCATAATGTCCCTCTTATAAGTCAATTGATTTATAGAAAATTCTCCATCTGCTCTTTTCAAGGAATCAATCAACTCTTGCACATGCCTGGAATAAGGAAATGAAACGTATTCACTGAAATACTTCCTGTAATTCTCCAAGGCCTTTCCCTCGTAAGCACCATGAAAAGGCATATTCTCTATCAGAAAACAAGCAGCACGATATTTGTCACCGTCCTCTTCCTTGTAACGGTCCAGTACCTTTTGCAACTCCGCACGGTTATCACCGGCAAGATTCAAAGCTGTGTCCAACCACTGATTTTCCGAAGAACAAGCCACAAACAGACCTGCTGTAAACCATACCCATACACACCAATGCTTCATATCACTATTCCATTTTTTTCTATTCCAATCTGAAAGACAATCCAATCAATCCTTACAATCCGATACAAATACCTGCTTACCATCTTCCATATGAAATATCAGTTCTTCTTCTCCACGGGTACTGTCATGCAAATAGAGCAAAGCTCCCGATGGTATCCCGTCATATGGCAGAAAAGGTTTTTCTGCCATTTTCTTCCCCAATGAGTTCCAACAGCCCTCTCCCCAATAGAAGAGTTCATAACAATCCCCTATCCTGACAAAGTTATCATCGTTACGGGGCATATACATAAAATTGTCTATAGTAACAACCTTTCCAAAATCCACCGTTACACTTGCACCGGGTTTTGATGAAATGAAATACGACAACGGTTCATTATCATAGACCTGATAGGCAAAAGTATTTGCTGTGGCTGGAGCATCTCCCCAACTGTCTATAGGGACAATCTCTTCCTCTCCTTTATAAAAATGCATTTCGGCAACTTCCGCATATCCCTCTGCCGAAGAACAAAAACGGGCATAGCGACCCCTTACCGGTTTCTCAAGAATAACGTGATTATAATTGATACCGGGCGTATCTTTCACAGTACACAACAACTCCGCATTTTTAAAATCCTTATCACAAGCCGCCTCAAAATGCCCGTCTTTTATCCCTCCCATATAGTTCCTGATACGTTCCGAAAGAGGGTATTTCCGATACAATTCAGCAGAATAGCACTTGGAGGTATCTGCAACATAAGGATGTATATCCTTGCCATCAAAATAAAAAGGATTTCCAATAGGGCGATACTGCCCGTTTGCGAATGCCAACAATATATAAACCTGCCTCGAAGCCAAATTCCTGAAAAGCGCTTTTCCACTTTCTACCTTAGTAAAATCTATTCCCCGCCACCCATAAGCACTGAACAACCCCACATAAACATAATTCCCGTCCATCCCTTCTACCGGCAGTTCCAGATTCGAATCAAAATAATTATCCGACACTTTTCTTGCAAACACATCCTTAAAAGCAGCCGGTACGGACCGGTTCCGCATAAAATCGCCATCCATGTCCCATTGTCTGCCAAAACACCGGCGGTAAACCACGCTCGGGCGCCGACTGTCAATATAGAAACTTCCCCGTTTCGGCTTCCGGGAAGGGAAAGTAAAAGGAAGGCAGACACCCGTTACATCCCTCACCACATTCCACACATGCCCTTTCCGTGTTTCCGCATTGAAAGTATAGAAATCATAGGCTACCGGGACGCCGATGGCCCGCATCACATAAATCATAAAATCACAAGCATCCTGACACTTGCCGATACGATTATGCAGCAGGTACTCTCCTCCCAAATGCGGATAGTTAAAGACCCATGTAAACCGGTAAGGGTCTTCCTTCTGCAAATACTCCCAAACTACGCTAATCGCCTCCACTACATCGATACCCGTATAAACCTCGTCCAGCAAAAAGGAATAACGGTCATGGTATATCTGCCGCCAGTTGTCCGGAGTCTCATTTCCGATACGATAGGGAAGCAGCCATTCACAGAAATCTGCAAAAGAAAGGGAAGCATTCCACGGACGCTTTTTCCAACCATCAAAAGCCAAATCAATGTTATTTATCAAGAATTCAGCCCTTATATTCAGTACATCCGGTTTTCTCTGCAATCCGGAAGGGGTATAATAATCCCAATCCGGTACGGCAGTATCCTTCAGCATCACCCCATAAGCATCTGCCGAAGCCAGCACTGTTTTCAAAGAATCCAGTTCTTCACCTTCAAGGGCATAGTGATAAGGCATATTTTCTATCAAGAAACAAGCGGCTTTATATTTTTCAGGCTCATCTTTATAATGTTCCAGTACCTTTTCCAGTTCGCCTTTGTTGGTTGCAGCACACTCCAGTGCGTACTCCAATCTGCCGGAAGCATTGCAAGCCTCCAATATCCCGGCAATCAATAATATCCAGAGCAATTTAAACAGAACTTTCATCTTAGTCTATTCTTTTAAAGATACGTTTCCATCTCATTTTTCCAGTATTCGGGCTGACGGACTTCCATACCAGCCATGCCCTTCCCACTATAAATGGTTCCGGCAGTAATCCCCAGTAGCGGGAATCTTTTGAATTCACCATCTTGTCACCCGAAACAAAATAATAGTTCTCACAGAAGCGGTAATTGTGTATCACACTGTCCCCCAGCAGAACCGAATCTCCATGCAATGTCAGTTTCTTTTTCTGTTCCCACTCTATCACGTTCCGATACAGCAACCGTGTTTCCGGATTCATTCCTACCACGCTGCCTTTGGCCGGTATATAAAGAGGCCCAAACTCGCTGATAGTCCACCCATTACAGCCACCATCGGGAAAGCTCTTAAGAACAAGGCCCCGTTCCTCCGTCATGCCCGAAGATATCAATTTACCTAATTCCTCCTGCGCCTGCACATTTCCTGCGATACCATCAAATCCGGACACACGATAATGTGTATTCCTTATCTCCAACGTATCACCCGGCACGGCGATACAGCGCTTCACGTAATACAACATCACGTCCAGCGCAATGTTGTCCCACCTGCCCGGATAAGGAAAATTGAACACTAGTACATCATTCCGCTGAAAATTTCTCCATCCGGACATACGGTGCATCCTCACCTCCTTTTTCTCCACGGCATCAAGCACATTGAATAGGCGTGCTCCACCCGAACATTTATCCACCAGAATACAATCACCCGCCAGCAACGACGGTTCCATCGAGTCCGACGGTATCTTGAAGGAGGTCACCACAAACACCTGCAATACTATCAGTATCACAACAAGCAGGCACAGACAGAATAATACGTTTGTTATTCCATTCAACCATTTTTTCAATTGCAGCCGCTCCTTCATCCCATCAATCAGTTATTTTGCATCCCCGCTAATCTTCAATACCAACGGAGAAGTTTCTGCATTGCAATATACCGTTATCGTCTTGTCAAAGTGCTCCGGATGTTCAGCTTTATAAACCACTTCCAAATCTATTTCCTTACCCGGTAATGCCGGTTCCTTTGAATAAGCTACGGTAGTACAACCACAAGAAGTAGCAACATCTTGTATAACCAATGGGTTATCTCCGATATTCTTCAAAGTAAAAATTGCCTTTTGTTCTTTCTGCCAATCAAAAACACCTAACAAGATGGAAACTTTGTCCGTGGCAACTTCTGTTTTAATATCCTTACTTTCATTCTCTATTGCTATACTCTCACCTCGAATTATCTTAACATACAACTCTCTTATTTTAGGATTATGAATAGGATTACCGATAGCAAGTACTTTATTATTCCGATTCAATAGAAAAGTTTGAAAAGTCATATCTGAAGGAAAATGATTTAGCTTATTAAAACTATCATTCTCATCCAAACAAATCGGATACTCAAAACTGTCACGTTGAAATATAAAACGTAGTTCAGACTTATCTTTAGGATAAAAGTAAAAAAGGAATGATACTTTATCATGGTTTAGAGAATCCATCTTAAGTATAAAATCTTTCCAATTTTGCAACTGCAATTTACAGCTCGTGCAACCTATAGAATCAATATAAGTTACTATTTTGTAATCACAGTTATCTCCTGAATGCTTTATAGTGTCTTTCCCTTGAATAGTAAACACAGAATTAGGAGGGAATTGTATTTCTTTTCCTTCCCACTCTCTCACTAATTGTATAACATGATTCTTTGTTTTGTTCTGACAAGAGGAGAACAGAATCAGTAATACCATAATATACATTGTAAATACAAACCCTTTTTTCATCTCTATGGAAATTTATTTTTTCAGTTCATACACCATTGAAAGATTTATAATACATAACATATAATATTAAACCCACCCTCTTCATTTTTTACAACAGCAAACATCTTTTTATCTTTTTCATTAACTGCAATATGAAACACATCCATATCAAGTAGAAGTTCTTTTATGGGATTACCATCCCAATCAAAGACAAATACAGTTTTCGATTTTCTTTGAACTTCATATATTTTCCCAGCCGAATATAAAGCATACAGATACTTAGGTGTTGGGCACACTTCAATAAAACCATGAATACTTTCTTTGGTTAGACGTGTACTAAACAATTGCCCACCATCCTCTACTACAGATTCACATATAGGATTCCCTAAACGCATCGTTTTTTTAAGTTTAATTTTATTATCAACTATTTCAAAGAAATCCAAGTTAGACGAAAAATTAACAGAATAGGCAAACTCATTTTTATACGGATGCTTTGCCATACATCCTTGATTGGAAAGATATCTAGTTATAGCATTGAAACTACTATCAGCAGCATTATAAACATCTATACCATAATCTAACACACGATTGTTTGCATCAAATATTAAATGCTGATAACGCGCTTCATACATTCCTCCTACTACAAAAATAGAATCATTAATAGTAATAAGCCTCGATATTAGAGCATTCGATATTTTATGCTTCGTCAGACGTGTAGGAGCACCATCAACCACACCACTCCGCAAAGAATCAAGGCTATATTTCATCACTATTCTACTTTGGTCATTATATGTCACTAGACACTTTTTTTCTAAATAGCCACTACTACCAAACATTATTTCCAAAGGACCCTGCCCTATATTTCCAAAACGACCAATCTGTCTACCCGACTGTTGATCGAACAATGTAAAACATTGATTGGAACGTGTATCAAAAACAACCAGATTTTCCTCGTCACATGCAATACCTTCTACACGACCTAAGGAATCTTCACTGATTAGGCATTCTTTTCTTTGATTCAAGGAAAACGTTTCAGGAAATAATTCCCCAATTGTTTGAGGTGGTTTATTATTGCAAGCACTTAAAAACACGATGTACAATACTCCCCACAAGAATCTATTCATTTTATTCATATAGTTTATTTTTAATATATTAGTGTCTGAATTTTCAACCCCATGCCATCATTTAACTAAAGTATAATTATTCTTCAAGATTTTGTATATATCCCCAACTAAGTTAGAGACCCCCAAAAAGGCTCAAAGCACACTTATTGTATTGTAGCATCATGAATGACATGGGATTAGATTCCAGACAAATCCTCTACTATAGTTCTAATTTCAAAAGAATATATACTATAAAATCAGTATCTAACTAGTAGATTTAGAAGAGAAATTATAGGAAAATATATTTCTCTAATCGAACTTGTTTTTATTCTATTAACAAGGTAAAGGAAGTCTCAGTCCATGCACAATACCACCACCTACAATGCGATAACACTCGTAACTATATGGACTGCAGCAATAATACCCTCCACTTTCACCACCAGCCAATGCTTCCACATTAGCCAATGTTAAATCAGACAATGTCTCCGATTTCTGATTTGTATAAACACCATATCCTGCAATCGCTACAAATGCTGCAACAAAAGCTATCTTAATCATTTTCTTCATACTATTCTTCAATTTTATTAGTATAAGATTATTCTTTTTTATCATTTACCACAAGCATAATGCTTGCGTACCAGAATCAAGATATAAAAATCTTGGAGAACTCTTTTCTTGCCATACCTATCGAAATGGCAGAAAACACACTCTGTTTTCAATTCAAATTACTATCTTTGCCTCGACCACCTTTCTTGGTGGGTTATGGAACGGACGGTACGAGATGCACCAACCAAACGTGAACCGTCCGTTCCTCTCCATCCATATTATAGTTTACTTTATTTCATACTATACTCTATTATCGGATCATCTTTATTCACATCCGTTGCCAAGATTATTCCTTTTTGTTCATCTACCGATATGCCATAAACATAATGATCTAACACATACCTGCAGAGAGGTTCGCCGGTCAGACTAAAAACATAGATATACCGTCCTCCATCCGGCAAATAGACACCTTGCTGTACATTTTGCGCAATTTCCTTAAAAGAGCGCCCATGAAAAACCGCATAGATAGCACTGTCTGCCACTTGGACATCGCTAAATCCCATGATACCCGTAGGAATACCATAACCCTGAGAAATCTTAAACTCCGGTTCACCGTGCGGACCAATGCGTACCACATGCGTACTATCTTTCAAATTAAAGACTTCAAGTACTTCGCCCAACTGGGTAACTGCTGCCAGCACTCCATTTCGGGGATTATAGTCGATGAAGCTACGCCATGCCTGAGCCAATGCAGGACGGGCATTCTGTAAAGCCTCCGCATTGGCTGACGGTATTTGACCGGTTCTGCGCAATAATTTCCCTTGATAGTTTACCCAGCAAAAGCGGCTACTGCCAGATCCGTCCGGAACAATGAAGGTAAAGTCGTCAACCATCACAAAGTCTAAAACGCGAAGCATGTCAGCATCCATATTTATCACTTTCTGAGGAACGATTGAGCAACCCGACGAAGTAAAATCATACTTGGTTAATACGGACTTACCAGCATCAAGTCCCCACAGAGATTGACCATGCCATCGGATATTTTCAGCAGAAAGCATCTCTTCGGGAGCCTCGCCCCGCTTGCCGAACGAAGCAAAATAGCGGAAACCCGGATAGTGGAAAACATGGCAAAAGTAGTCTGTGCCATGCAAATCCATTACCACAGCCTTATCACCCTGCACCCGAACGCGGAACGGATAACGGAACAAAGCGGTGTCCAATGGCTGCACCCTCGCTTTCAGCTCGATTGTTTGCGGAAAATCCATGTAGGCAACAGAAGTTGCTACTTTTTTCTGCGTACAAGAGGAAAAGGACAGTGCGGATAGGCTAATGAGGCAGGCTATAATAAATTTGCACATGAGCTACTCCTTGATTTGTTAAAGGACAAACTATTGAACCACTCCCAAAACATTTGCTATCATCCCCACTCTCACCAGCAGCCAATGCCTCTATATTTTCCAATAGCAAATCATCCAGCTTTTCCGAATGACTAATTTGAACATAGCTTAAAACCGAAATGGCACTAATTGCCAAAGCTCCTAATAACTTCACCTTGCTTTTCATAGTGTTTTTGTTTTTTGTTACACAAGCAAAGATAAAAGGATTATTTTGGCTTTTGCCAGTCTTTATTTGGAAAACGCCCAAAGTTGGGGCGTGAAAAAAAGTTCACACCCGACACACCAATATGGGTTAACATTTCATCTACTTGGAGATAACAATTTGATACCCCTTCCTTTCCGGCAGAAGAAGAATCTGAACGGAATCGTCCGCCTCAAAGAGTTTACCCAATAAGCTTATTGCTTTTCTGCGGCGGCTGCCTAAATTCAAATCACTCAATGGCCAACCGCAAATTTCCGCTATTTCATCGTTCGTCAGGAAAAGTTCGGACGACTTGGCAAAACCAAGTAATAACTTCGCGGCTTGTGGCGTACAAGATACTTTTTCACCTTCATAAGTCAGTGTATGGTTGACGGAATCAAATATATACTTCCCGAACCGATAAGTGCTCTTTGTCAACGTATCAGCCGTTTTTCTCTTTCTATACTGTTGACCCCCTACATAAATCGCCAGTCCCAATAACAGAATGCACAAAATGCAGGATAGTATCTGCAGTACATGGTCTGCCCAATCCACACAGTGCCAAAAATCAGGCAGCATATAAGCTGTCAACCTCATTGTGTACATATCGTCCAAATAGTAAGTGCCTAAATCATTCTGTGAAGCAATTATAGTTTCATCTCCAGTAGATAATTCTTGCACAATGCCCTTTCCCATCGGATTAACCTTCAGAAAAAGAGCACACATGACTCCGCCATACCTATCATTCATCTCAGCTTTCCACTCAAGACAAATCTCTTCCAATGGAAATTTTCCATAATAATTCAACATATCGGCTTTAAACCCTACGACATCCAACGGGAATAGTCCTTGTGCCTCTTTCAATGAATCTATTATCACTTCAAATTCACCATTTTCTGATATCGCTTTCCTTTTGGTATGCTTCTTACCACTATCAGACCCAAATGCATAGAACATCCCCAGCCCATCAAATTCCCGATTCACGACCCGTTCCGCAACCTTCCGCAGAGTTTCTACAGCAACCTCCTTAGCCACGTCTTGTCCCTGGTTGGCATTATCATATAATGCTACTATCACAGACACTGCCACCACTACAATGGCACATATCCATATCATAAGAATCTTCTTATAGCGTTTCATCTACTCCTTCCTTTCTGTTGCTTATTCATTTCTACCCATGCACTCGAAGAGGCATCCGCTTAATAGCGCCAAAGTTAAACAATAATATAAA
>QWBY01001748.1_pt1 | contig 12934 bp, 11 predicted proteins | sample 1972471 | NCBI WGS metagenome assembly QWBY01 (sample SAMN09866722, study PRJNA288562) | Human gut metagenome isolate term6_stool, whole genome shotgun sequencing... | reverse complement strand
CTAAACCTGCTATCATTGCTATACCAGCTCCTAAAGCTGACATACCTAAAATAAAATCGTGACCTGAAATTCCTTGCATTTAAAATTTCTCCTTTCAAAATTAATTTTCTTCTTGTCCCATACCCATTGCAATGTAAATCATTGTTATCATTGCGAATATGAAAGTTTGCAACACACCTGAGAATACATCAAAGTAGATGTGAAACCATGGTGCTACTATTGGTGTAAGTAAATTACTTACATAGCCTAGCGCAGCATATACAAGAGCCATAATTAACGAACCACTTACAATATTACCAAATAAACGGAATGAAAGCGATATTGGAAGCGCAATATCACCAATAATGTTTATCGGAAACAGTATAAAGATTGGCTCGAAATAACCTTTTATGGAATCTTTTAAGCCGTTAACTTTTATCTTGTTATAATGTATCAAAACAAAAGTTATTAGCGCTAATGTGAGTGTAACATTTAGATCTGATGTTGGAGGTTTAAATCCAAATAAACCCATCAGATTTGAAGTCAATAAAAACATCATCAAGCTAAGAATGTATGGTGAAAAGCCTTCTCTGTTCTTGCCCATAGTTTGTTCGATTAGTGAATCTATTGATGTTACAGCAAGCTCTAGAACGCTAACTAGTCCAGATGGTCTAGCTTTATAGTCGGTTTTCTTTATCTTTCCATAAGCGATAAAAATAAATACTAGTAAAGCCATGACAACTATAACAGAGTTGATAACGCTTGGTGTCAACGAATATACATTCTTACCTATCTGAAAGCTTATCGACAATTCCATCTTATTACCCCCTTTTTCTTTATTCAAATCTAGTGATTTGTGAAATTATTTACCAATCCTAAACACTTCAACTATAATTATCGAAAATTTAATCATGGTAAAGCCAATTGCAGTTGTATAAAAATTAAAATTTGGATTTTTATATGCTGCATATAATATTAAACCATATATGATGAGTCTTAAATAATAATTATTAGTAGTAAGTCTCTTGCTTGATTGTGCATCCTTCTCTACAGCCTTCATAGCATTTCTATACATTAACCTAAAGAATAATATACTTATTAAGGTGCCTAAGTATAGCCCCAAAAGTAAATCCTTTCTTAAGCCATAAAGTATTAAAATTGCTAGGCTTAAAAGTAAAGCTAAGATTACAGCTGCTCTAATATACTTAAATGTAAAATCTTTATCATTTCTCATCATTATTTTTCTCTTTATTATCTTTCTCTTTATTATCTTTCTTCTTAAAATAATACTTAACACTTCTGTAGAAGTTGTAAAAGCCTGCTGCTACACCTATTATGATAAAAACAATAGAAAATACACCATTTGTCCTAAATAATTTATCCAATCCATAACCGATAAGAAACGAAATAACAATGCTCGATACTATATCTATGCCTATCTGACCAACTAAGGCTAGAGGCTTTAATTTTTCTATCATAATATCACCTTATTCATAAGCCTTCAACGCTCCAACCATATCTGTTTTCTTTAACTTTTTATGAACTATAAGCATAACCATAAATATAAATAAATAAGTTAGAACTGCTGAGACTATATAGTTATACCACTGAATATTTGATACAAGTTGAATATTGCTTGGTGTGATGTATTCAAGTATAAGATGAGTTAATCCAATACCTCCTGCATATCCTAGTAAAATTCCTAATGTAGACAGAAGTATTGTCTCTCTGTAAATATAGCTTGTTAATTCTCTTGGATAGAAGCCTAAAACTCTTAAAGTTGCAACCTCTCTTATTCTTTCAGATATGTTAACATTGTTTAAATTATATAATACCACAAAAGCAAGTGTTGCTGATGTAAGTATAATAAGTATTATTACATAGTTAAGATTAGATAGCCAGTCATTTGCTACACTTATTGTTTTAGATACATCAAAAACATACATAACGCTGTCAATTTTATTAAGATTTTTAATGAAATTATCTTTAAGTTCTTTATTGTCTGAGTTAAGTTTGATTATGTCTGCATTATCTTCATATTTTTTATTAAAAAGCTTTTCATAATAATCTTTACTCATGTATGCATAATGTCCCAAATAGTTTTCATTACTGTTAACAACATGCATTGTGTAATATTTATTGTTTGAATCTCTAAGCTCTATGTCATCGCCTGGTTCTTTATGGATAGACTCTAATAACTTTTTATTAATAATTATGCCTTCTTTAGGGATTTCTATCTTTTTATTTTTATTTAGTAAGTGTACATAATTATCAAATTTATCCTCATCATTTATAACCATAAGAACAACATTTTGATCCGGCATATCAACTGTGTCGGCAATAAGGCTTTCTGTTCTAATAGTCATTCTATCTTTAATATCTTTATTGTTGTCGATAAATTTAGTATATTCCTTAAGTTGATATTTAGAGAAGTCTTTGTCATAGTTAACTATAATATCATAGTTGAATATCCTGCCATATTGTCTATCTATAACTTGCGCCACGGCTCCTTGAATTGCAAAACCAAAGAACAATAAACTCATACAACCTGCAACACCAAGAAGTGTCATGAACATTCTAGACTTATACCTAAAGGTATTTCTGAATGTTACCTTGTATAAAAAGCTTAATTTCTTCCAGAAGAACGGAATTTTCTCTAAGAATATTTTAGATCCAGCTTTTGGACCCTTTGGTCTCATTAATTCGCTAGAATTTTGCTTTAAATACTTTGCTAAAACTAAACTTACTGGTACAACTATCGAAACATAAGATATAATCGCACTAATTAGTGGGAATCTTACATTAAAATAGTCAAGTGGTTTTTTTAACGTAAAAGATGCAGAGTATGTTCTAAATACCATCTTAGTTAAAATATTTTGACCAAGTGCGACCCCTATAATAACCCCTATAGTTGTAGCTATAAATCCATAAAACAAATATTTTTTGTATATATCAAAGTTGTTGTAACCTAGTGCTTTAAATGTTCCAATTTGTGTTCTTCTTTCTTCGGCCATACGCATAAGTGCAGTTAAAGCAACGACTGATGCGATTAAGAAGAAAAATGCTGGGAATACTAAAGCTAGTATATCCATTCTATGTCCAGAGTCGTAGAATAATTGTAAACCTTCAATATTTTCTCTGTCTATAATGTTATATGTTGGTCTCTTCATATTCTTAAGAACTCTTTTTGCTTCATCTAAATCACTTTTTGCATCTTTTATCTTTTTATCAGCTTTTGTCTTTTCAGAATTATATTTTTTAAGACCATCATCATACTCTTTTTGTCCATCAGAAATCTTTCTTTTTGCATCTTTTAATTCTCTTAGTCCCGAAGCTTTTTTGTCTTCAAACTCTTTTTGACCTTCATTGTATTTTTCAAGACCATCGTTATACTTATCGTAGCCTTCGTTTAATTTTATTAAGCCTTCGTCATACTTTGCTTTATTTTCTATATATGTTATTTCAAGCTTATCAATGTTTTCTTTTAACTCATCTAATTGTGTTTTTGCCTTTTCTAACTCTTCTTTGCCCTTCTTGAACTCTTGCAACTTATCTGCAGGTATACTTGATGCTGGCAAAGCAGACGTAGCCTCTACAGCCTTATCCATCTCTTCTTTTTTAGCAGTATACTCAGCCATAGAACTTTCATATGTCTCTTTAAGTTCATCTAGTTTAGATTTAAGTTCGTCTAATTTAGTTTTTGCTTCATCTAAATCAGCCTTATTTTTATCCAGTGTTTCTTTACTATCATCTAAAGTTTTCTTATTATCTGCAAGTGTTTTTTCAGCATCACTTATAGATTCATTATATTTTCTCTTACCATCATTATAAGACTTTCTTGCATCAGATAATTTAATATTTGCATCATCCAATTTATTTTTAGCATCATTTAGTTTTTCTTCTGCATCTAATATCTTTTCATCAGCTTCATCTATCTTTTCTTTTATATCTGATTTAATGCTTTCAAATTTTTCTAATGATCTTTCATTAAAAGCTGTAATTAATTTCTTTCTGCTAAGTCCAACAATATCCTTATATTCTTTATCTGTAGTTTTTAAACCGTTAATACCGTCTATAAGTATTCTCGCTTTGCTCTCATCAGTATCATTAAAAGCGTCTTTGAGAACATAAGCAAAAAAGTCATAATCTCCTAGGCCTTTCTTGCTAGTACCTTTCATAACTGTAGACATATTTTCTGCAGAAACGACCTTTCCTACTACAGTAAATTTATAGTTTTTTAAAATCTTTTTGCTTTCAAAATCGAATTTAGATTTCTTGCTCTCAAACTCTAATGTATCGCCAATATTAAAAGAGCTTTTTATAGGATATGCGTCAATGACTATCTCATTAATGTTTTCAGGCATCCTACCTTCAATAAGTTTAGGAGTTGATATTCTATCGGGTATTGACTCAATGTTTACTATCGCCTCATTTTTAGTCTCTACCATGTCTTCACTATACACATACTCTATTTCTTTTATATTTAATATAGAGTTAATAATATCTTTATCTTTTTCCTCTAATGAAAATTGTGAATTCAAATATAAATCAGCTAAATTTGATTCGTCAATAAAGGTATCAGCGGTTTTTCTCATTAATGGACCTACTGACTTTAGGCCTGTATAAACAAATACGCCAAGAGTAATCAATAAAACAATAGATATGAATCTACCTGGAGAATTTTTAACTTCTCTAAAAATATCTTTCCATAAAGCAGTTTTTTTCATAAAATCACTACCATTCTATTTCATCTATAGATTGAATATTTTCGTTAACGTACATATTTCTAACTCTAGAGTCATTAATTTCTATTACTCTATTTGCTATTGGAGTAATTGCTTTATTATGTGTAATAATAACTACTGTGTTTCCGTCTTCTAAACTTCTTCTTTGTAATAACTTTAATATTTTCTTACCTGTATGGTAGTCAAGTGCGCCTGTAGGTTCGTCACACAATAAAAGTTTTGGATTTTTAGCAATAGCTCTTGCTATGGCAACTCTTTGTTGCTCTCCGCCAGAAATTTGTGACGGGAAGTTATTGGCTCTATCTTCAAGTCCAACATCTTTCAAAACTTGCATTGGGTCAATTGCATCCTTTACTATTTGACTAGCAAGCTCAACGTTTTCAAGACATGTTAAGTTTTGAACTAGATTGTAGAATTGAAATACAAAGCCTATATCATATCTTCTGTAAGTGGTAAGTTCTTTTTCATTGTATTTTTGTATGTCTTTGCCATCAATTAAAATTTCTCCTTCATCAGCAGTATCCATACCTCCAATTATGTTTAATAGAGTTGACTTTCCTGCTCCTGATGGGCCAACTATAACAACTAATTCACCTTTATTAAATGAAAAATTAATATCATTGTTAGCAACAATAACGCTATCGCCCATCTTATATCTTTTATACATATGTTTTACATCTACAAACATTTTCTCACCACTACCTTAAACTAACTATTTAGAAAGTGCCTCGTCAATAGCTTTTGCCGCCTTCTTGCCAGCACCCATTGCTTCAATAACAGTTGCGCTTCCTGTTACTACGTCTCCACCTGCATATACATAATCACGTGAAGTCTTTTCTTCATCATTAACAATGATGCAGCCTTTTTCATTAAATTTAATGCCTGTACTTGTTTCTTTAATAAGTGGATTAGGTCTTGTGCCAAGTGCCATGATTACGACATCAGCATCTATTTCAAACTCTGAGCCATCAATCTTCATAGGTCTTTGTCTGCCTGATGCATCAGGTTCGCCTAATTCCATCTTTATGCATTTTACTTTGTTAACGTCCCCATTTTCATCTGCTAGAATTTCAACAGGACTAGTTAAGAACATAAAGTTAATGCCTTCTTCTTTTGCATTTTCAATCTCTTCTCTACGTGCTGGCATATCTTTATCTTCTCTTCTGTAAACAACTGTAACATTTGATCCAAAACGTCTTGCAGTCCTAGCTGCGTCCATCGCAACGTTTCCTGCTCCTACAACAACTGTATTTACACCTACTCTGATAGGTGTTGCAGTGTCTTCTAGATATGCTTTCATTAGATTTGTTCTTGTTAAATACTCATTTGCGGAGAAAACACCATTATAGTTTTCGCCTGGAATATTCATAAATACTGGAAGCCCAGCACCTGTGCCTATAAAGATGGCATCATACTCATCCATAAGCTCATCTACAGTTACAGTTCTACCAAGTATTGTATTTAATTTGATGTTAACTCCTAAAGATTTAATGTTTTCAATCTCTTTCTTAACAACTCCGTCCTTAGGAAGTCTAAATTCTGGTATACCATAAGTTAAAACTCCACCAGCTTCATGAAGTGACTCTATTAATGTTACTTCATAACCCATTTTTGCTAAATCTGCTGAGCAAGTAATTCCAGAAGGTCCGCTTCCAACAACAGCTACTTTTTTACCATTGCTTTTAGCATCTTTCTTGATTCGAATACCGTTCTTTAATGCATAATCACCAGCATATCTCTCTAATTTACCTATAGCGATAGATTCGCCCTTTTTACCAAGAATACATGTCATTTCACATTGATTTTCTTGAGGGCAAACTCTTCCGCATACAGCTGGAAGTGTAGTATATTTAAACAATTCCTCAGCGGCTTCACTAGGTTTATTCTCTGCAAGCTTATGTATAAATGAAGGTATGTCTATGTTCACTGGACACATCTTAACGCATTGTGGATTCTTACATTGAAGGCATCTTTTAGCCTCTAGAACGCACTCATCTTCTGTGTATCCATAACATACTTCTTCAAAATTCTTAATTCTTTTATCAGGATCTTGATATTTTACTTCAGTTCTTTTAAATCTATCCATTATCTTAATCCTCCTATCAAATTGCAGAAGTGCTTTCCTTCCTTCTCTACCTTGGAATACTGTCTAGATCTTCTTAAAACTTCGTCCCAATCAACTAAGTGGCCGTCAAACTCAGGTCCATCAACACAGGCAAAAACAGTCTTTCCATCAACAGTCAATCTACAAGCTCCACACATACCGCTACCATCTACCATGATTGTGTTCATTGAAACTATAGTTTTTATATTGTGCTCTTTTGTTTTTAAGCACGCAAATTTCATCATTATCATAGGTCCAACAACGATTGCATATGTATATTTCTTGCCTTTATTTGTAATTAGATCTTCTAAACAATTAGTAATAAGTCCGTTAAAGCCGTATGAGCCGTCATCAGTTGCAACATAGACATTCTTAGCAATCTTTTTCATCTCATCTTCTAGTATGATTAAATCCTTGCTTCTAGCTGCAATAATAACATCTACATCAACTCCGTTGTCATGCATCCACTTAACTTGTGGATAAACAGCTGCAGTTCCTAAGCCGCCAGCTAAAAATATTATAGATTCTTTCTTAAGTTCTTCAAGTGGAATGTTTATAAAATCACTAGGCTTTCCAAGTGGTCCACACACATCTTTTACTGTGTCACCTACATTAAGTTCTCCTAGCTTTTGAGTAGTAGCACCAATCTTTTGAACAGCTATCATAACAGTGCCGTCTTCTGGATTGCTATCACAAATAGTTAGAGGTAACCTTTCTGACTTTTCGTCGATAATAATAATTAAAAATTGTCCAGGTAGAGCTTTCTTTGCAATATCTGGAGCTTTTATGTACATAAGAAATGTATTTAAAGCAATATCTTTTTTCTCTGTAATTTCGTACACTTTAAAAACCTCCTCGATAAAATTTAAGTACTCAAATATACATATATGATATCATAAAACAAGTAAATTTTCAATATTTTAAAATAAATAGGCTCACAAAAATGAGCCCCTTTACTTATTATTTCACTTAATATTTTTACTCTTTAAAAATTTATTTTTCTTGAAGTTTAAGAATAATATAAATATCAAAATTAATAATTCAATAGCAACTAAAATTTGTACAAATAGTTTGTTTTGTTCAAATGTGCCTCCAAACACTCTAAAGTACGATAAAAGCAGTGGTATAAATAAAATTATTGCTAATATAAGTTTGTTTTCCATCTGTCTTCTATAGTAGTATTCGTTTTCATCTTCGCCTAATACTTCTTCTATGCTCTCGCCAACTTTTGGTTTTGCTAAAACATATATGTGAGTAGCAAAAAGACTAGCTTTATAAGATATATCTTTAGAATTACTATCAAATGTTGCTGCCATAAATGAGAATAATGATATTTGTGATGCGCTTATAGGATATTGAAAGATTTCAATATCATTCTTCCTCGCATATGCTAGAAATGATTTAACATCTTTTTCTGGGCCCTTGAAATAATAAACTTTGTATTCGTATTTAGACTCTGTTTCTTCAAATTCAAAAAATGAACCTCTTAAACTGCTTAATTTATAATTCTTTTCTCCTAAATCATTAAGCCACTTTTGCATTGAATATATAGGGTCTAAAAATTTTTTAAACTTTTTCATTAAATAACTCCATTTTGATTATTGTTGCTCATGGCCATCTCAAGTACTATAAATGCAAAACCAAAAACAACTGCAGGTATTACCCATGCAAAGCCTTCTGATCCTAATGGAATTCTATCTAAGAAACTTCTAATTTGTTCGAATTTTCCGATATTAGCAATAGTATCAAGTAAACTTGCCATAAATGCTCCAAGTGTTGCGCCTTTATATATAGCTTTATACTTAATGCGATTATCAAATAAGTTCAATAATATTATGACAATTGCAACTGGATATAAAACAGAAAGTATTGGTCCTGAGAATGTTATTATAGAATCTACGCCATTAGTTGATACTATAGCGCTAAATAAGCACGTGAAAATAACTATATGTTTGTATTTTAACTTACCATGAGTTAAGTCTGAGAAAAACTCTCCTGCTGTTGCCGTAAGACCTATAGATGTAGTAAGACACGCAAGAGCAACGGTTAAAGCTAAAGCGATTGTACCGTATTGACCCATAATCTTGTTTACCATAAATATCAAGTTAGCGACTCTGTTAGGATTATCAGCATCTATAGTAAGAAATTCGCTTCCAGTACCGCCTATGTATACAAGTCCGCCATAAACAAAAGCTAAGCAAAGTGCAGCAATAATCCCAGAGATAACTGTCATCTTGAACATATCATTTTGGCTTGTGTAGCCTCTTTTCTTAACGCTGCTAATAACTATTGTTGCCATAATTATTGATCCTATGGCATCCATTGTTTGGTAACCTTCCTTAAAACCTTTAACAAAGTTAAGAGTGCTACCAGTGTTTTTAGGCACTCCAATAGGTTTTATAATTGATGATATAATTATTGTAAATAGAATAACTAAAAGTATTGGTGTTAATATTGAGCCTATCTTGTCTACTACTTTTGATTGGTTTAATGTAAAAAATAATGTTAAGCCAAAGAATACTATAGCTACTAAGATTGGGCTGACATTACCAAATAAAGGTTGTATTGCTATTTCATATGTAGTGGCACATGTTCTAGGTATCGCAAGTAAGGGTCCTATACATATCATTATTAATGAGCCAAATAAAATTGAAAATGTTTTGTTTACTTTGCCTGCAACATCTTCAAGTCTTCCTCCAGCTTTAGCTGCAGCAACAACTCCAAGTATAGGCAGTCCTATACCGGTCATCATAAAGCCAATCATTGATAGGAACCACTTGTCACCTGATATAGCTCCAAGTGTTGGTGGGAAAATAAGGTTTCCTGCTCCTAAAAACATTGCAAATAATGCAAAGCCAACTACAAGTGTGTCAATAATTTGTTTTCTTTTCACTTCAATCCCTCCAGTACCATAGTTATTATACTATATCTATTATTTAATGTAAATATATTTTTAGCATTTTGTAACGTTCTAAAGTATTATTGTTAGTGCTGTTAGGTGTATATGAATAACAGTGTTAAAGCAAAATGTATGTGACATTATATAAGTCAGATTAATTATTTGTGATAATATATAAAAATCTTATTAGACATACAAACATAAAAAATAACTCACAGCCTAAGCCATGAGTTATTTTTTATATATTTATTTTTGTCTACATCATTGGCATTCCACCAGGCATGCCTCCAGCCATTGGAGCATCTTCCTTAGGAATGTCTGCTACTGCTGCCTCAGTTGTTAATATCATTGATGCAACTGATGCTGCATTTTGAAGAGCTGATCTAGTTACCTTTGTTGGGTCAACTATACCTGACTTAATCATGTCAACATATTTGTTGTTAAGTGCGTCGAAACCGATACCATCTTTTTCGTTCATAACGTTTTCAACTACAACTGATCCTTCAAGACCTGCGTTTTCAGCAATTTGTCTTACTGGTTCTTCAAGAGCTCTTAGTATAATCTTAACACCTGTCTTTTCGTCGCCTTCAAAGTCATCTACTATAGCTTTCAAAGCTTTGATTGAATCAGCTAAAACTGTTCCACCGCCTGGTACTATACCTTCTTCAACAGCTGCTCTAGTTGCTGATAAAGCGTCTTCGATTCTAAGCTTTCTTTCTTTTAACTCTATTTCACTAGCTGCACCAACTTGAACAACTGCAACGCCGCCTGTTAATTTAGCTAATCTTTCTTGCATCTTTTCTCTATCGAAATCAGAATCTGATGCTTCGTATTGAGTTTTAATTTGTTTAACTCTAGATTCAATTTCTTCTTTATTTCCTGCTCCATTAACAATAACAGTTGTTTCTTTATCAACTTTTACTTTTTGAGCAGTACCAAGTAGATCTATTGTAGCTTCTTTTAGGTCATAACCTAATTCTTCAGAAATAACTTTTGCACCTGTTAAGATAGCAATGTCTTGTAGCATTTCTTTTCTTCTGTCACCAAAACCTGGAGCTTTAACTGCAACGCAGTTGAATGTTCCTCTAAGTTTGTTAACAACAAGTGTAGCCATTGCATCGCCTTCAATATCTTCAGCAATTATCAATAATGGTTTTGATTGTTTAACGATTTCTTCAAGTACAGGAAGTATTTCTTGAATGTTTGTAATCTTCTTATCTGTAATTAATATATAAGGATTATCAAGTTCTGCTACCATCTTATCAGTATCAGTTACCATGTAGCTTGAAACATATCCTCTGTCAAATTGCATACCTTCAACTACTTCAAGAGTTGTACCCATTGACTTAGATTCTTCTACTGTTATAACACCATCGTTACCAACTTTATCCATAGCATCAGCTATAAGCTTACCAATTTCTTTATCTCCAGCTGAGATTGAAGCAACTTGCGCTATAGCATCTGATGATTCAACTTTCTTTGAGTATGATTTAATAGTTTCAACAGTCTTTTCAACAGCTTTTCTAATACCATTTTGTAGTATCATTGGGTTAGCACCTGCAGCTATATTCTTAAGTCCTTCTCTGATTATAGCTTGAGCAAGTAGTGTTGCTGTAGTAGTTCCGTCACCAGCTATATCGTTTGTCTTAGTAGCAACTTCTTTTAATAATTGTGCTCCCATATTTTCAAATCTGTCTTCTAATTCGATTTCTTTTGCTATAGTAACACCATCATTAGTAATAAGTGGTGAACCAAATGTCTTATCAAGAACAACGTTTCTTCCCTTAGGTCCTAGTGTTACTTTTACAGTGTTTGCAAGTATATTAATACCTGCTTCCATTTTATGTCTTGCTTCTGCATTGAATTTAATATCTTTTGCCATAGTAATACCTCCTAGTCTTCAACAACTGCAACAATGTCAGCAAATTTTAATACAGTATATTCTACTCCATCGATCTTTGCGTTAGTTCCTGCATATGTTGAGAATATAACTTTATCTCCAACTTTAATTTCTTTTGCTTTCTTTTCATCATTAGTGATATCAGCACCTATTGCTATAACTTCTGCCATAACAGGAGCTTCCTTTGAAGCACTTGGTAGTACAATGCCTGATTTAGTTTTTTCTTCTGCTTCTAATTTTTTAATAACTATCCTATCGGATAATGGTCTTAATTTCATAATCTATTCCTCCTTACAATATTATATAAATTCGTTTGTTAGCACTCATTACTATTGAGTGCTAACAATTATATTGTAGTCAATATATATTAAATATACAAGATAGCATAATTTGAATTAAATAGAAATATTGAATAATTTTATTTATTATCTGTTCTATTCTCTTCTTTCTTCATCTTTTTAAAATTTTCTCTCATATAATAGAATAGATATTGTTGTGCGTATCCTGAAAGCTCGCCAAATCTTCTTTGTCCATCCTCTTGTATAAGTTTCTTATTTCTCTCTTCTCCTCCATAATATAGTTCCTCCATGACTCTCTTAACCCATACATCTACTGGAAATGAGTCAGTTCTGCCTAAACCAAATAGCAATATGCATTGAAAGACCTTCTCGCCTATGCCTGGAACTTCTAGTAATGTTTTTCTAATATCGTCTACGCTCTTCTCTTTAAGTTCATCAAAGTTAATTAAGCCTTCCTGAACCATCCTTGATGCAATAACTATCCTTTCAGATCTAAACCCTGCTCTTGCGTACTCTTTTATATCTTCTGCTTTTGCATTTGACAGAGCCGCTGGACTTGGAAAAGCATAATACTCCTCTTCATCAAAAGGATTGTTAAGTCTTTCACCATACATATGAGAAAGCTTTTTTATAGTGTTCTTGATGTTCTTTATCTGATTGTTAGCACTTATAATAAAGGATATGTACGTCTCAAATGGATCTTGTCTAAGTATCCTCATGCCTCCGCCAAAGCCAATAGCCTTAGTAAGAACAGCATCATTTGATGATAATTTCTCCTTGATTGCATCATAGTCTGTATTTAAGTCGAAGTATTCCAAGATGTCCCTATCATCAGTAAAGTCGCCACTTATCTCTATAGCATCACCTATAGAACGTGCTTCTAAGACCATATTTCTAAATATAAACCTATATGCCTCTTCATCTAGCTTTTTCCATCTGAATGCTTGACCGCACTCAAATATATGAGAAGGGACAAAGCTAGTCTGTCCCTTTAATATTATCTTATTC
>QWBY01001746.1_pt1 | contig 12941 bp, 6 predicted proteins | sample 1972471 | NCBI WGS metagenome assembly QWBY01 (sample SAMN09866722, study PRJNA288562) | Human gut metagenome isolate term6_stool, whole genome shotgun sequencing... | reverse complement strand
AGCTTATGGGCCTTTCCAACAAGCCCTACATCGCCGAGGAATCCGCTGCCGTGACATCTTATGCGTCGGAAATGGATTTCGAGCTTTTGGAAGAGGCGGCGAAGCGCACCGGCGGCATCGCCAAGCCAAACTGGCGCTATTTCGAAAGCATTCTCGCCGCGTGGAAGGCGAAGGATATAAAAAAGATCGAGGACCTGGCGAAGGATCAAAAGCCCAAGGCGCCGCGGGTGAGCCACGCCCGGCCCATCACCGGATCCGCCACGGCGAAGTACAGCGCCGAAGCCTTAGAGCAAATGGCGCAACGAAAGCGCCGCCAATTTTTAGACGGGAAAGGACAGAAATAGATGGCATCCATCTTCGATAAAATTCGCGCAGATTACGACGCCCTCAGGCGAGAAAACGAACGGATTCTCTACGAGCGCCGGCAGGAGGCCTATGCCATGGCACCCGGCCTGGAAGAGGTGGAGGACAACATCCGCAATTTGGGCTTTGAGGCGGCGAAGGCCACCCTGCTTTCCGGCGACGCCGCCGTGAAGGACGCCGCCGTGGAGGAACTGAAAACCTACGAAGCCATGGCGCGGGCGCTGCTTGCGGAAGCGGGCCTGCCCCCAAACTATTTGGATCCTATCTACTCCTGCGAGAAGTGCAAGGACAAGGGCTATTTGGAAGACGGCAGCCGCTGCAGCTGCATGAAGCAGCGGCTCACCGCCTATCTCCATCGGTCGAGCCACATCGAGCGGCAGATCGAGAAAAATAATTTCGGCAATTTTCGCCTGGACATTTATTCCGACATGCCCTTTGGCGACGAGGGCATCTCCCCGCGTCAAAACATGGAAGAGATTTTGACCGTGGCGGAAAATTTTATCAGCACCTTCGACGAGGCCAACGACATGAACCTGCTCCTCTACGGCCCCACGGGGTTAGGAAAGACCTTCCTCTCCCACGCCGTAGCGGCGGAGCTCATGGCGGCGGGGAAATCTGTGGTTTACGAAACCGCCTTCGGCATGGTGCGCATCTTTGAAGAAAAGACCTTCAATCGCGACGCCGGTGACGAGATGAAAATGGCCTACGACAGTTTGTTTACGGCGGATCTGTTGATCATCGACGATTTGGGCGCCGAGCTCAACAACAGCTTCACCAACTCCCAGCTCTTTAACATCGTCAACAGCCGCATGATCGACGGCAAAAAGATGATCATCAACACCAATCTGACGCCAAACGAGCTTTCCGCCGTCTACGGCGATAGAATCTTCAGCCGCATCTTCCATAAATTCGTGCCCATGGCATTCTTCGGAAAAGACCTGAGGTGGGAGAACGAATAAAGCCGCGGACAAGCGGCTTTGTTCGAGAGACCCTACGCGGGTCTTTTTTATTAAAAGGATTCAACGAATCAATTCAATAAATTTGGTATAATCTTATCAAGAAGAATCGGGGTTAATCGTGAGTTAATCGTGAGTTAATCGTGCGAGATTAACTTCCCCAATCAATACAAATGGCTTGAATCCGCCAAAGTAAACGAAAATAATCGTGAGTTAATCGTGCGAATATTGAAAGAGAGGTTGATTATGGAACTAAATAAGCTTCTTGAAATAAAAGAGAGCAGCCGTATTGAGCTTAAAAATGCAAAGAACCAAGTTCCAAAATCTTTCTGGGAAACTTACTCTGCTTTTGCTAATACAGACGGTGGCATTGTCATATTTGGCATCGACGAGAAGAATAAAGAGGTTACGGGCGTCAATGATGCCTATAAATTGAGGGATGACTTGTTTAGCAACCTCAACAACCCAAAAAAGGTTAGCTCAAATATCCTCTCTAACAATGACATTGAAGTCGTGAAACTCGAAAATAAATTACAACTATTGATTATCACCATTCCGGAAGCACCCTATAACCTTAAACCTATCTATTTAGACGGAAATCCAAAAGAGGCTTATGAGCGATTAGGCGAAGGGGATAGAAAATTATCCGAGGAGAAATATAAAGCTCTTGTTGTCGGCGCAAAAAAAGAAACAGATAATGAACTGTTAAAGAACTACGACTTAAATGACTTGGATATGGATACCTTAGAAATGTATCGTAAAGAGCTGTATGAGCAAAGTCATAATGAAAAATATAAAGACATTGACTTCAGAGAAATGCTGATTGAGTTGGGTGCGATGAGGAAGGATAGACAGGGATCAAATGAGTATCTCTTAACAACCGGCGGATTGCTATTCTTCGGGAAATATACCGCTATTACGGATCGCTTCCCCGGATTTCAATTGGACTACTTCGAAAAGAAATCTTCTCTGGATACGGATTGGCTCGAAAGGGTTTCCACCGGTGATATGGAATACCCGGAGCTCAATGTCTATAAATTTTTTAGAATCGTAATGGAAAAATTAAATCTTACTATCAAAGATACGTTTATCCTCGAAGAAAAGAGCAAAGCAAGGCTTCCTTATAAATCCGATTTATTTACGTCTGTGAGAGAAGCATTGGTAAATGCTTTAATGCATTCATATTATGATTCCGACACGCCTATCAAGGTCACAGCTTATCCGGATTATTACGAATTTATAAATCCCGGAAAGATGAGAGTCTCTGTAGAAGAGTTTATCCATGGCGGAACGTCAGATATCAGAAACCATACCATGTCTTCCATTATGAGAAGGATAGGCATCTCTGAAAAGGCAGGTAGCGGCGGTCCAAGAATTTTTGATGTTGCTGCAAAGTACAAGCTAAAACTTCCGGAAGTCATGAGAGATCAATACAGCACCGGTTTAAGGATTTGGAAAGTAGACCTGGAAAAGATTATAGAAAAATATCCAAGTCCTCAAAAAGAAATTTTGCTTTACCTAATAAAACATCGTTCGATCACCCGAAGAGAAGCTGAAAAAAATCTTTCAATTGATAGTTATCAATTTAGGAGAGCTATAAATACGTTACTTGAAGAAGGGACAATCGACGTCATAGGAAAAGGAAGATCGACCGAATATGTTCTACGAATAAGCTCCCCTGAATATTCTTACAGTATGAAAAGACTGCTGCGATTAGTTGAAGATGACTTAATGGGAAGAAAATAAACTCGACTTATATGCAATCTAACACTTTCTATATGGTCGGAACCTTTTCGGGTTCCGCTTTTTATTGGGCTTCTTCGTCTTTGAATGATTTTAATTTAGACAGATGATTTTCTCTCATGAATTAGCTTCTTTGCCCAACTCAATTTCTTTTATTCGCAACGCCCTTTTTCCCGCCCCCGAAAATCGGAAAGAAAGAATGTTAGCTATAAGTAAAAAAACAAAGGGAATATACTTCTATCCCACACTTGGAAAACAATAGCAAGTTTTGAGCAAATTATAATAGGAAAGAAAAACCTATTTTATAAAAAACATACTCCTATACACCATCCCCTTCACAAACATCTCTTCAAACCGCATCTTATATCTCCTTCCCCAGGAAGAAAATCGTACATACAGCTCTCCCTCTTCCTCCACCAGTTCCGTAATGGTCACCCAGTGGTAGCGGAAGGCTTTGTGGGGATGGTTGGTGTTTAAGAGGGCCACGGGGCGATCGGCGGCGAGGGCGCGGAGGAGGAAGGCTTTGATTTCTTCATCCGTCGCCCGGGGCTTCAGAAATTCCACCTTATAGCCCATGCCCATAATCCCCATAGCGCGCACGAGGATGCGTCCGGCGGCGATGCCCCAGGGCCGTGGCGGGGCGGCGAGAAGGATCTCGCCCATAAGCTTCAGGGCCTCGCCTCTGTCTATTCGCCGCTTCCCTTCGGTGTAGGCGATGAGATTGGCCAGGGCGGCGATGCCGCAGGCCCGGTCCACGCGATAGGCGCTCCATTTGCCGCGAAGGGCGTTTTGGTCGAAGCCGTAGCCTCCGTCCACGTCGATGAAGTTTTTATTTTTTAAGGCGGCCAGAGTCTTCATGTGTACGACCTTTCTATTCGGGTAATTATTATAAGAACAAGTTTTTTTCTGAAAAGGATGGTGAAATGAAACGATACATTAAGCCTTATATACCCTTAATTGTAGCCGAAGTGCTCTTGATCGCCCTGAGTATTTTGGCGGATCTGTACCTGCCTCGGCTTATGAGCCACATTGTGGACGCCGGGGTGTTGAAGGGCGACGTGCCTTTAATCTTAAACAAGGGCGTGGCCATGATCGGCCTCGCCGCTCTCTCCGTCATTCTCATGACCGTGGCGGGGCTTATGGCGGCGAAAATTTCCATGGGCTTTGCCCGGGATCTGCGCGCCGGGCTCTTTTCCCACGTGCTCTCTCTGGATTTTCCCTCGTTTGAAACCTTCGGCGCCCCTTCCATTTTGACCCGTGCCACCGACGACATCAGCCAGCTGGAGCGCATGGCCGTGGTAGCTCTCAGGCCTTTGGTGCGCGCGCCCCTCATGTTTCTCGGCGCCGCCTATATGTGCGTCACCACGGACGTGAAGCTTTCTGCCGTGATTTTGGTCTCGGCGCCCATGCTTCTCGCCGTGGTCATTGCCATCGCCCGCGCATCCATTCCCTGTTTTCGCCGAATCCGAAGGCTCATGGACGAGATTAATCTGCACTTTCGGGAACGGCTCACGGGGATTCGGGTGATCCGCGCCTTTCGCAAGGAGGACTACGAAGACCGCCGCTTCGACGAGGTGAATCGCTCCATGCGCCGCCCCTCGGAGCAGGTGAACAATTACCTGATCACCATGCTTCCCGCCTTTAATTTAATTTTTAATTTCACCATAGTGGCGGTGCTTTACTTCGGCGCCGGCCGCATCCACGCCGGCACCATGGCCGTGGGGGATCTCATGGCCTTTATCCAATACGTGACGCAAATTTTGTTCGGCCTGAGCATGTTCGCCATGCTATTCGCCATGTACCCCAATGCCAAGGCCGCCTACGACCGCATCGTGGAGGTTTTGAACACGCCGCCGGCAAAGGAAAATGTGAAGGCGAACCTCCACGAGGGCGGGGAAACTTCCCTCGTTTTCGATCACGTGAGCTTTGCCTATCCCGGGGCGGAGCGGCCCGTGTTATCGGACATTTCCTTTGAAGTGAAGGCCGGCGAGAAAGTAGCCATTATCGGCGGTACGGGCAGCGGGAAGAGTACCCTCTTAAAGCTGATTCACCGCTTCTACCACGTCAGCGGCGGCGAAATTCGCCTGAACGGCGTGAACATCGAAGATCTTTCCGCCAAGGAGCTCCGCAGTCGGCTGGGCTATGCGCCGCAAAAGGCCATGCTGCTTTTGCGTAGCGTGCGGGAAAATATCGGCCTGTCTCACGATACGCCCTTGACCGATGAGGAGGCGGACCGCTACCTTGCCATCGCCCGGGCGCAAGATTTCGTCTATGCCAACCATGAGGGCGTGGACGCCACCGTGGCTCAGGTGGGGAAAAACCTGAGCGGCGGGCAGAAACAGCGCCTCTCCATCGCACGGGCATTGGCCAAGGAGCCCGAGGTGCTTCTCTTCGACGACGCTTTTTCCGCCCTGGACTTTCAAACGGACAAGGCCCTGCGCCGCGCCCTCGCCCCCATGACGGAAAAGGCCGCCACCCTCATCGTGGCCCAGCGGGTCATGACGGTGTTGGACTGCGACGAAATCCTCGTCCTCGACGACGGCAAGATCATCTCCCGCGGCACCCACGAGGAGCTCATGAAGTCTTCCACGGTGTATCGGGAAATCGCCGCCTCTCAATTGGGAGAGGAGGTGCTCTGTGCCTAGACTAAAAGGCGTTACGGAGCGGGACCGCCGCAGCCTCAGAAGCGCCGACAGCCGCCGCATTATGAAGCGGCTCATCGGCTATTTAAATCAAGACAAATTGCCCATGGCTCTCGCCATTCTCTTTACGGCCACGGCGACGATTATCGACATCTTCACGCCCTGGATTTTGGGCCTGGGCATTACAAATATCTACGATTCTATAAAATCCGGCGCGGGGATCGACTACGGCTATTTAAATCGCATCGCCCTCATCCTCCTCGCCATGTATATGACCTCGTCGATTTTCTACTTCTTCCGGGGGCGCATCCTCGTGAAGATCACGCAGAAAACCGTCTTTACCTTGCGCAAAGAATTTTCCGAAAAAATTCAGCGCCTCCCCGTGGCCTATTTGGACCGCTTTACCGTGGGGGATCTCCTCTCCCGCATGACCAACGACATGGAGTCCGTGGTCAACAATATGCGGCAAAACATCGCCCAAATCATCAGCGCCGTGGTCACCATTATCGGCACCTTGGCCATGATGCTTTACATCGAGCCGCGCCTCACGGTGATCTCCCTGGTGGTGCTGCCCGTAAGCGCCCTGGTCACGGCGAAAATCGCCGGCATCAGCCAGCGCTACTTCCGCGCCAAGAGTCACGACATGGGCCGGGTGGACGGCTACATGGAAGAAATTATTTCGGCGCAGGAAGTGGTCAAGAGCTTTACCTTCGAAGAGCGGGCCATCTCGGAATTTAACGAAATTAACGACGCCCTTTACGGCAACGCCTACATGGCGCAGTTCGTCAGCGGCGAAATCATGCCCCTTATGGGCTTTATCTCCAATCTGGGCTACGTGGCCATCGCCGTCTACGGCGGGTTCCTGGTCCTAAACGGCGCCATTACTTTGGGCGCCATCCAGGCCTTCTTCCAGTACTCACGCAAGCTCAACCAACCCATCAGCGGCATGGCGGAAGTGGTGGGGGCCCTGCAATCGGCTATCTCCGCCGCCGACCGCATCTTTCACGTGCTGGATGCCGAGGAAGAAGAGGAAGCCGCCAATTCCGTCGCCCTGAAGGGATTAAAGGGCGAGGTCACCTTCGAAAACGTGCGCTTCGGCTACGAGAAAAGCCAAGTGGTTATCGACGACTTCTCCCTCCACGTGCGCCCCGGCGAGACCGTGGCCATCGTGGGCCCCACCGGCGCGGGGAAGACCACGCTCATCAATCTCCTTATGCGCTTTTACGAGCCCGACGGAGGCCACATCTCCGTGGACGGCGTGGACATTCGCCGCCTCAGTCGCGACGAGCTGCGCCGCCATTTCGGCATGGTGCTCCAGGACACCTGGCTCTTCTCGGGCTCCATTAAAGACAATATCGCCTACGGCAAGGAGGACGCTACGGAGGATGAGATCCGCGCCGCCGCCAAGGCCACCTATGCCGACAACTTCATTCGGACTCTGCCCAAGGGCTACGACGAAATCATTACCGAATCCGGCTCGGAAATCTCCCAGGGCCAACGGCAACTTTTAACCATCGCCCGGGCACTGATCTCCGACCCCGACATTTTGATCTTGGACGAAGCCACCAGTTCCGTGGACACGCGCACGGAAAAGCTCATCCAAAAAGCCATGGACCGGCTTATGCACGGCCGCACCAATTTCGTCATCGCCCACCGCCTCTCCACCATCGTCGGCGCCGACGTGATCCTCGTTCTAAAAGACGGAAACATCGTGGAACAGGGCAGCCACGACAGCCTCATGGCGCAAAGGGGCGAATACTACGAGCTCTACCACAGCCAATTCGAAGGAAAAGAAATTTAGCATATGCAGATGATCTTTTCGAAAACATTCCTCTTTAATGAATAATTTTTTTCGTCCCGGGTACGTATTAACTGGTAACATTATTTTGGAATTATTCGAAAGGAGCACTTTCATGTTATTTTGGTTAATCTTCGGCGCATTGGCCGGATGGATCGCAAGTAAAATTATGGGCAAAGACGAATCCATGGGTGCCGTGGCAAACATCATCACCGGGATCATCGGATCCTTTATCGGCGGCTTTATCGCCAGCAATGTCTTTCATATGGGCAAGGTATCGGGCTTTAATCTCTACAGCCTCATCATCGCCGTCATCGGCTCCATAATCCTCCTTTGGATCGTCAACGCCGTAAAAAACAGAAAATAAGCACAGAGAAAAGGCCTCCCGCAAGGGAGGCTTTTTTGTTGGGCAAAAGAAAAAAGACAGGCGAACCTGTCTTTTCTCATTTCATCGGGCTTTAGATAAAGCTCTTACCGTTAAGGCCCGTCCAATGTTCCGTCTTTCCGTCGCGGTCGCGAATGAAGTCGTGACCCATGGTGGCTTCCATAATCGGTTCAAAGTACCAATCGCCGCGCTTCACATCGCCAAAGCGAATCACTTCGCCGCGGTGGGCGTCGATCCAATAGAGATCTGCGTAGCGATTCAGCATGCGGTTGGTAATGGAAGTGACTTCTGCGCGGGAAATGGCCTTTTCGGGGCGGAAGGTGTTGTCCGGATAACCCGAAATCCATCCCTTGGTCGCCGCAGAACGAATGGCGGCATAACCCCAGTGGCTCGGCGCCAAGTCGTTAAACGCAATGTTATTTCCTTGATCCAATGCGTCAAATCGCGAAGCGATGGAGGCGAATTCCGCGCGGGTAATGGGCTTGTTGGGCTTGAAGCTGCCGTCGGGGTAGCCGCTGACAATGCCTACTTGAACCGCATAGCCCACGGTGTTCGCGTACCAGTCGCCGGCTTGAATGTCGCTGAAGCCCGTGTAGTAGCGTTGCCCTTTCACCGGGCGCTCTTTCAAGAGGCGGGTAAACATGGTGGCCACTTCCGCACGGGTCATGCCCCTGTTGGGGGCGAAATTGCCGTCGGGATAGCCGATGAGGTATTGGTAGTGATCCGTGGTGTTCAACGCGTCCATACCGATATTCGGTTGATTCGGTTGATTCGGTTTGTTCGGTTGATCGCAACTGTTGTTGCAATCCCCCGGAACGGGATAGGGCTTTTCGATGATCTCCGGATCGGGTTTTACGAAAACAGGTACTTCCACGATCTTCTGTGTAGTCTTGCTACCGTTTGTAATTTCAACTTCGACCTTTGCCGTCTTCATACCTTTGCTCGATACATCGGGCTGTTCGACGATGCGAAGGACTGTGCCGGTTCCGCCACTCACGTGGATCACTTTAGCGTAGTCAACCACCGTCGGTTGCTTGCCGATCTCGGTCAAGACATATTCGGCATCGACAGAAGGATCATATGGGATTTCTCTATACTCGGCCGTAATGGTGGTATTTTCAGCAGTAAACTTTTGCGTTAGGGGCTGATTCCATTTATCGAATACATAATCCGTTGCCGGTGTTACGGTAGGAGCCGGTACGGTCACTTCTTTATTGGGGTTCACATAGTAAACGGTCTTGCCGCTTAATTCACCATGAGCGCCCTTATCGAATGTGACAGTGAGATAACCTGCCGGCTTGTCGCTTCCGTCGGGATTTTCTTGGGGAATCACGTCGCCCTTTTCGTTATAAAGAGCCTTGATTTTAGCGCCGTCTTTGTACTGAATGGCTCGGTTAATACTTGTGTCCCAACCGGCTGATGTATAACCGGTATTTGGTTTTACAGTTGGCGCTTTACCTTCAAGTACAACTGCCTTATTCGGATTGATGTAGAAGATTGTATTGCCTTCTAATTCTCCGTGGTCTCCCTTAACAAAGGACACTTTGATATAGCCGTCGGGTTTTTCATTTTCCCCGCCTTGAGGATTATCCTTCGGCACGACATCATCGATCGGATCATACTGTGCCGTAATGGTTTTATCGGCTTTTATTTCGAAATCATCTTTTGTATCCCATGCGGTAAATTTATAACCGGTTTCGGCTTTTACCGACGGTTTTACAATTGATGTGTCGCCCAAGGTCTTCGTCGGGTCGGCCTTCGGATTCACGTAGTAGACCGTTTGGCCTGTGATTTCTTTTCCGTGGTCGCCCTTATCGAAGGTAAGGGTGACGTAGCCTTCAGGCTTTTCATTTTCCGTTTCGTCTTCATTGATCTTGGGAATGACGTCCTTCAGGTTTTCAAAACTTCCCTTTACGATTGTATCGACGGTGTACGTCGCATCCTTTGTCGTATCTTTGTCCCATTCTTTAAACGTATAGCCGGTATCGGCGATTGTCTTCGGTTGAGGGATTGTCACGTCTTTTTCCGGATTGACGTAGTAAACTTTGGTTGCATCGTCTGCAATCTTTCCGCCTTGGCCTTCGATTTCAAAGTTGACTTTGACGTAGTTGTCAGGCACATTGGGCTTGTCCTTGCCCGTTTGCGGAACCACGTTGTCCACGACGGTAATGGGAACTTCCACGACCACGGTTTTGCCGTTCGGATACTTCACTTCCACTTTGGCGGTCGGTTTGCCCGATTTCGATACGTCCGGCGTTCCGTCGGGGGTGTAGGTGAAGGTCGTTTTTTCCGGTAGATTATCCTCGTTATCGGGATTGGCCGGATCGTAAGGATTCTTGATCAGATCTTTGGGGTCGGGTAATTTGCCTATTACCGTTATGGGATTTTCTTTTGCCTTCGGTCCGTTAACCAGTTTCTCAGCTTTTATATTGTACTTCGCTGTAATTTCTGTCTCTTCGGTGAAGGTTCCTTTGATCACTGTGTTGCCTGTTTCGGGTTTATCCCAAGAAGAACGGATGGTTCCTTTGGTTACTGTCCAGTTTTTGAACATGTAGGTGTAGGTGTTTCCGTTTTTGTCGGTAATTTCTCTACCTACAGGGTCCTTACTCGGGATGGTTACTTCTTTTGTCGGATTGACGTAGTAGATCGTGTCAGCCTTTGTTTCATCCGTGGCCTTATCCGTGGGAATCAACTTCACGATGACATAGCCGTCGGGCTTTTCGTTTTCCTTTCCGTCGTCATTGATCTTGGGAATGACATCGGCGATCGGTTTATATTCTGCCGGAACGGTAACATCCTTGACAATGTTATATTCATTCCCTTGTAACCAGCCGGTAAACTTATAGCCTACATCAGGTGTAACTATTGGCCGATTGGCTGAGTTATGTGACTCAAAAACCAGATGCTTCAACTGTTTATTGGCCTTCGGATTGACATAATAGACTGTTTTGCCCGAGGTTATCTTTCCATGTACCTTCCCTTGCATACCATCGGTGAAAGTTACAGTAACGTAGCCGTCGGGTTTGTTATTGCTTGTGCCGTCATCATTGGTAGCAGGAATAATGCTATCTCGCCTTTCGAAACTACCTTTAATCGTCGTCTCTTTGTCATACTTATCGGCCTTTGTCGTGTCTTTCTCCCATTTCCCAAACTCATAGCCGATGTCGGCGATCGTCTTGGGTTGAGGGATAGTCACTTCTTTTTCCGGATTGACGTAGTAGACCGTAATTGCATCGTCCGCAATCTTCCCGCCCTTTTCCGGGAACAAGACAAAACTAACTTTGACATAGTTATTCGGCACCGTGTCCGGTTTGCTTCCATCCGGATTTCCGGGAATAACATTGGAAACATATTGAGCTTCGATAGTGGTTTCCCCGTCGAATTGATGTCTCGGTTTGTCGGCAAGCTTGTATTCCGTCGTCGTTCCCTTGATTAACCATTTAGCAAATTGGTTGTCGCCGGTACCCGTGGGGTCTTCACCGGGAATAACCACTTTCGCAGCCGGGTTCACATAGTAAAAGTATTGTTGCGGTTTCTCTGCCTTTGTCGTCGGATCGACGGTAACTTTTACATAGTCGTCGGGAACGTAATTCGGCTTTCCTTCTTCAGTCTTTGATTCGTAGATGTTTTTTATAACCTTAATGGGAATTGTTACTTCTTGAACTACGCCATCCTTACGAGTCAACTTTGCCTTTAGTGTAACCACGCGAGATACTTCTGTATTGGGATCTTCCTTAAATTTGTCATAAAGAGCATCTTTTAAAGCATCGGCAGCAATGGGATTGCCGCTGTCATCTAATACTGTCAAAGTATCAGTCGTTTCTAGTGGTTGCGGAACTCCATTAGCGTCTTTAATCGTCACTTGTCCCTTTAGTTGGTCAAGCGTCGGAATAAAGTCATTGACGTACTTCGTTCCGTCTTTAAAGGATTCTTTTACCTCAAGCTCCTTCGCCACGATTTCGTTGTTGTCCCAAATGGCGTAGAAGGTCTTTGCGGCTTTAATGGATTGATAGTCTGCATCCTTTACAGGTGTCAACTTACCACTCGCTTGGTCTTTAATGCCCCAGCCTTTAAAGGTTTCACGGTCTTTGGTCGGGCTTTCCGCCTTGTCCGTCAGCGTGCCGTCGTATTCAACTTCCTTGACGATCTTTGTCTCCGTATCGGGAGCAGTAAAGTTAGCAAACTTCCCGCCGTTAGCATCGAAAGTCACGGGCAAGATTTCCGTCATGGTGAGCTTCCCGCCGTTGATGACATCGTAGGTGAAGTCGTATTTGAATTTATGATCGCCTGACTTAACGGTTTTAACTCCATTATTTTCTTCAAAAGTTAAACCTTGTGTGTCGGTTTTAACTTCTACTGTCTTTGGAGTTGTTTCAAGTTCAGAGGATAAGAAAGACCATGGTCCGTTTTCTTCATCACCTACTTCAAAGTTTTCTACAAAGCTCTCTCTTAATATGGTTCTTGTCGTATCGTTCCTAGGGAAATTAAAAGTATTGTCTGTTTCATCATCGACCTTAAAGTATCCTTCCAGTTGAGGTCTATCCGCTTCGGCTACGCCTGTATGCCATTCGGAAACAAACTTCGTGGAAGCCACTTGTTGAATCTTAATATCCAGGAAAGATATGGTTGCAACTTGTTTGTCCCCTTCTTCTCTAAACTTAGCTTTTGGTGTCCCGTTACTTTCTTGGACAATCAATTGGACATTTTTACTGTAATTTCTTTCTATTTGGACGTTATAGGTATATGGCTTTCCATTCGCGTCATATAAAGGAAGGTAGGTAGGTTTACCATCACTCCCTTGCCAAGTATAGGTTCCATCTTTATCTACTAATAAAGAATATGTTACACCTGTCATGACATTGCCATTTGTTTGGGTGAACAAAAGTTTAACCTTTGCCCCTTGGCCTAGTACCTTATTCCAATCAAAGGTAGTACCATCAATTCCTCTTGTTGTAAGTTCTCCCTGTACATTTGCCCAATACTTTGGTTTGTCCGGGTCAGCCGGTTGTTGGCCTTGAATGTATGGAGAACCACTGCTCATCATTGCTTGAGGA
>QWBY01004710.1_pt1 | contig 12944 bp, 18 predicted proteins | sample 1972471 | NCBI WGS metagenome assembly QWBY01 (sample SAMN09866722, study PRJNA288562) | Human gut metagenome isolate term6_stool, whole genome shotgun sequencing... | reverse complement strand
AAGAAAGACTAAAAAGAATCATAAGAGGTCTTGAAAAGAAAAATCTGTATGAGGTTGACTATAAGACACTCTACAGAAGATTTAATTATTACTGGTTATTTGATGGTGTTGAATCGGTAGTTCATAGATTTAGGGTCATAAATGACCTATTCGATACAAAGCGATTCACGCCAAAGATTAACTTCGATAAACAATCTGAAAACTATCTAAAACCCTATTGGGAACTAAATAAAAGAGAGAAAGGAAGTAGAGTTCTGGGATGATGAAAATTGAAAGAGGTGATGTTGTACTTGTTGACCTTAGAGGACGAAAAGGTTCTGAACAAAAGGGTATTCGCCCATGTGTTGTCATTCAAAATGATGTAGGAAATAGAAATGCAAACACAACAATTGTTGCACCATTGACTACAACAAATAGAAATAATCTTCCCACTCACGTCATTGTAAATGTGGAAGAAGAATCAGTAGTCATTTGTGAACAACTTGTTACGGTTGACGGAAGTAGACTTATGGCAAAGTTAGATAGGCTTACTGAATTGGAAATGAGAGAAATTGATAAAGCAATTATGGTTTCTCTCGGAGTTGAACAAACAGCGTGAAATTTAGTGAGTTTAAAGAACTTGTAGATAGCAATTTTGATGAAATAGACAGGATAAAAGAGAAGCCCGGCAAAAAAGGATTCTACACATGGTCTAAAAAACTTATGAATCGAAAGGGCATTGGATTGCAACGTCTTTATTGGTACTACGAGTGGAGGTTTGTTCTTAGGAAAGAAAAATACAGCTTACAGACGTACAGAACGCTTATGAATTGGGATGAGTTCATTGGTTTTTTGAGAAATTACATGAAAATCTCAAAAAAACAAGAAAACGAAATAAATCGACGTCTTGAGATCGAAATAGAGACGTTTAAAAAAGAGATAGATAGTAGTACATGGCTTAAAATCTAAAGTGGCTTATTTTTGAGGTGAGAGATGAAAAAGTACACAATTGGCGAAATTGCAGATGAAATTGGCGTTGCAAGACAACAAATCAACAGTAAGGTGAAAAGAAAGTCATTTCCGAAGGAATACATCACAAAAACAGTGAATATGCAGAATAGAGAAGTTTTAGCACTTACAGAAGAAGGCAGACAACTTCTAAAAGATGAATACAACGTTACTGATGATACAGTGAACTCCGAAGACAAGGCTTTATTGGGTCAATTGAAGTTAGTAAAACAAGGTGAGTTTTTAGGAACTACCTGTGATTTCTACGAAGACGAACAAAACAACATCTATATGACAAGAGAACAGATTGGTAAGGCTCTTGAGTATAGCGATGAGAGCATGTTAAAACAAATTCATAAACGCAATAAACAGTTAGACGAAATGAGTGTTGAAATTTCAAAGTTTGAAAGGGGGGTTCGTTTTGACCCCCACCTTTCCGACCATGAGCCTAACCCGTTATCCAACTTACAGCTTAATACGCTTCTTTATAACGAAGACGGTATTTACGAGATCACATTCTTATCAAGACAGCCGAAAGCGAATGAATTTAGAGCGTGGGTTCGTGAACGAATCAAAGAAATCAGAAAATTCGGGTTTACTACAACGACAGACAAAGAAGGACACCACGACTTCACGCCAATGATTAATATGATGTTTGGCGAAGGTGAAAGTATCGGCAAGACAGCTTTCACACAAGCTATTTCAAGAATTGAAGATCTGTTAGAAGACAACGAAAAACAAAAAGACATTATTACACAACAAAAAGAGATACTTGACGAGCAAAGACCTGTGTACGAGTTTGGTGAGAAGATTCTGATTAGTGAAGATTATGCCACAGTTGGAACAATCGCAAATATGTTGAGCAACAACGGAATTGACATTGGTGCCCAAAGATTAAGGAAGTGGTTAAGAGAAAAAGGCGTAATCGCTAAAGAATGGAACGGTTATAGAGACCAATACAGAGCAAGTCAATACGCAATCAACAACGGGTTAGCAATCACAGAACAAAGACCATTCTCAAACAACGGGTTTCATGGACTTAATGTAAAACCATTATTTAAACCGAAGGGGCAGCAATGGATCATTAAAAAGATCTTCGAAGAAAAGGAAGGTGGTAGGGTTAGTTGGAACTAAGCAATAAAATTGCGGAGAGAAGCGTCTTAGGAATTTTAATGCAACATCCTGATTGGATCATGTCGGTTAGAGATTTGAAACATGAATATTTCTACAATCCAACAAATAAGATCATTTATTTGGTTATTAAGAAAATTTATAACCAATATAAGGAATCAAGCTTTGACCCATTCCTTCTAATGAGCAGTATTAAAAACGAAAATGTTGCTTATGAAGAAGAAATTGAAAAATCCGGTGGAATTGAATATCTTGAGACACTAAAGGAACTTTCGGAAGATTACACAAAAGCAGACTTAGAACAGCAAGCAGAGATCATTAAGACGCTTTCTTACATGAGAGATGTGGTAGATGAATTGAATCGAATTGACCGATACGTTCAGAATGGTGAGAAAAAGTCAATTCAAGACATAAATTCATTTATCGACGACAGAGAGAAGAAGGTTACAAACAAGTACACGATTAGAGATAGCTATTCAAACGTTGGTGAAGTAATTGATGACACACTTGAAGAACTAAAAAAGAACGTTCGTGATGGGTTTGTTGGTTATCCGTCAAAAATCGGCGAGTTAAACAAATATATGACTTATCGAAAAGGTGAACTTGTAATCTTGGGGGCACGCGCCAAAATGGGCAAGTCAACTTTCGGTATGAATGAAGCCCACAATTTAGCAATAGTAAAGGGTGTTCCTGTTTTATACCTTGACACTGAAATGCAAACATCGACATTCATTACACGGCTAATTGCATTAGATTCAGGTCTTCCAATCCGTGTTATAGAAACTTTCGAATATCTCAAAAACAAGAAAATGAAAGCAAAAGTCGAAGAATCAATCAAAAGAATTAAGGAATCACCTTTAATTCACAAATACAGCCCTTCGTGGAGTAAAGAAAAGATCAGAGATGATGTTCTTGCCCTAAAAAGAAGCAAAGGGATTGAATTTATTGTTTATGACTACATTAAAGTCAAAACAGCAAGTGATTCCAATCTTCCAGAACATAACCAATTAGGCGACTTAGCTATTTTCTTAAAGGACTTAGCGGGCGAGATCAATCTTCCTATCCTCACAATGGCACAGATGTCTCCATACGAAATGAGGTTAGCAGATTCAGATAAACTTAATCGCTATGCTTCAGTCGTTGCTTTTCTTATGCCGTTAGGAAATCAAGTAAGATCGACACTGATTGCCAACGGCTGTAAAGATACAAAAGATTACATCTATGTAGAATACAACAGAAATGGTGCTTCAATGAATGATCCGAATAAGGGTGTTTACGTTGATTATACGAGACAAAATGCCACGTTCAGAGAATCACCATACCAAGAAGGAATCCAGAATTTAGCAAGATAGAGGTGGTGTATGAGCGAAAAGTTTATACACGCTCTTGAAGATTACGGAATTGACAATTTCCTTGAAATGCTAGGAGCAAATTCGATCACTGGCGGTGGAAGTGACTATAGAAGCACTTGCCCTGTTCATAAAGGCGATAACTCAACAGCACTTCATTATCACAATGGATTTTTTACTTGCTTTGCAGATTGCAAGAAGACGTATAACCCACCGTCTTTAATGGCTTCCGCATTAGGAATTAGTTACAAAGAAGCTTTGAATAAACTTGAATCAATGCTAAACGAAACCTATGACGAGAGTGAACAATTTAAGTCATTAGGAGATAGCTATATAGACGATAGATTGTTTATTCGATACGTCAAAAGCAGAAATAAAGAAAAAGAAAAGGAGAATCAAGTAACTTATGATCTATCAAACAATTCTATGTATAGACCTGTACTACATAAGAATTTAGAGAATGAAGGCTTTACAGAAAAAACAAGGTTCGACTTTGATTTGAGAGTTGGTACAAGTGGTTATTACAAAGACAGAATAATCATTCCAATCAAAGACAAGAAGTCGAATACTGTTGGGATTGCCGCAAGATCAACGCTATCTGAAAAAGAGATAGACATGCTAGGACTTAGCAAATACATCTTCTCTAAGGGGTTAAAAAAAGGCAAGATACTTTACAACCATGCAAGGGCAATCAAAAGTACAAAACCATTCATCATTGTCGTGGAAGGCTATAAGAGTGTATGGCGACTTAATGAATGGGGATATGACAATGCAGTTGCCATCATGGGTGCAACGCCAACAAGCGATCAAATAAAGATGTTATTAAAACTAGGGAAGACACTGGTCATAAGCGGAGATAATGATTCTGCCGGAAGACAAATGGAAGATTACATTTATAGGCAAACAAGAAATTACACCTACGCTTTTAAGTTTGATATTAAAAGCATGAATGTAAATGAAAAGGATTCAATTGCCGAAACAACGAAATTAGCATTTAAAGATAGATTGAGCGAAATTATGAAATGAGGTTTTATATGAAGCAAAAAAGAAAAGTAAGGAAAATTGCAAAGAAGGAAATCGAAAACAAGAGAGAGAAAGAAAACTTAACGACACTTGAAGCGATTGTGCTAAGTGTGATCGAAAAATATGCCCCGATTAAAAGAAAAGACATTGTCCAAGCAAACAGTATGTTCACAGATAGAAATGTAAGAAAGTCAATTGAAAATTTGAGAGAAAAAGGCTATCCGATTTGTAATGTGGGCGAAGGTTATTTTATGCCAAAGAGTAAAACAGATATTGCCGATTGTATCGGATATTTACAAAGAGGTATTTCAGGTCAACTAAAGACAATTGACAACATGACAAAAGGACTGATGACATTTGGCAAAAAAAGATGATTCAATAAAAATTGTTTCGAAAAACGGTGGAACCTATTATTTTTATAGAACAAGACATAACAGTGACTTGTTGATTGTCGATGACAAAGAATTTGAAGTTAGTTTCACAGATTATGGCAAAACAGATAATGAGTTGATGTTCTACTTTCATGAAGACGCTTCATTCAACAAGATGTTTTATCCTAAAGGCTGTATTTTAAAGATTGAAGCTAAAGAAGTTGAATTTCCGGCAGATAGAACAAAAGGAGCATAAGATGGATCAAGAAACAAAACAAAGATACGATCGTGGAAGAAGGTTAATTAAAGAACTTGAAGGCGTAGTGGATAACTACCAAAAACTACAGTTCTATTTAGGCACAAGTGAATCTGAAAGAGATTCAATAGATTTATTATATGACCAATCGTTCGCTATGAGAAGTTATATTGACGTTTTAATCCAACGAATTGCAGAAGTAGATTATTAAGAAAAAGGAGAAAACATGAATTTAGTTGCACTTTATGGACGATTAGTTAGAGACCCCGAATTACGTTATAACGTCAACGGAAAGGCGAACGCATTTGCTACAGTTGCCGTTGACAGAGAATTAAATAAAGAAAAAAGACAAGAAGCACAGGCAAATGGACAACCGACGGCAGATTTTATACAAATTAAGGCATTTGGGAAAACAGCAGAGGTTCTTGCAGGCCATTTCAAGAAAGGGAATAAGATTGTACTCGAAGGCAGAATTTCAACAGGAAGCTACGAAAAAGACGGAAAGCGAATTTATACAACAGATGTAATTGTGGATAAGCTTCATTTCGTAGAAAAGAAAGAAGGTTGATATGGAAGTTAGAGATTTAATTGATTTTTTGCTTAGTACAGGATTCTTCTTTATTGGATTCGGAGCGTTGGTGTTATCTATTGAATCTGCATTAAAAGTGCGAAAAGAAAGGAAAAACCTGAAGTGAGTGAATTGAAAAACGATAAAATTCAGAATATTTTGATTAACGTCTGCTTGATTTGTATGAGCATTGCCGCATTAGCTATTACTTATGCTTGTATTCAACAATAGGAGGTTTTATGTATATACGAGATAAACTTGACAGAGAAAAAACAGAAAGAAAAATTAGAAAAGAACTTTGGAAAAGATTATCTGTTTGTGAACTTTTACTAAAAGAGTACGACAACACAATATCTATCGACGGAAATTACATTTTTGCCAATAAAGAAAAAATGAAACGGTTGCGACTAACAATTACAGACATATTAAAAGACATAGAAGCAAAAGCAAGAGAGTTCAATTTATAAAGGGAGGAAAAATGAAGAAATCAGAGTTAAAAGAAATTTGTGAAAATGGAAGTTTTATAGTTGATTTTGAAGATAAGGAAACTGTCATTACCATATATGGTACGCAGTATCAAATCGCAACTATTTCAGAGGAAAAAGAGTATTCACTTAATATTTACTTATTAGGCTTTACCAATCTTATGAATGTAGACGAAGCGCTCAAGGCGATTGTTGAATACGCTTCAACTCCAATTAAGGATAGAAAAGATGAAGTTAAATACAAACTATATCACCGCTACATGAATAATCCTGACGATTCACAGTATTACAAAGTTAGCTTAACATTAGATGAAAATGACTGTTTAGCGGTAGTTAGAAACGAGGAGTTTCTTCCATCACATCAAATAATCAAGAAAGAGTTCACAGAAGAAGAAATTGAGCAAATCAAAAAGATGTATGGGACAACACTCGACGACTTTGATATTTACGAAGTCGGAGAAGACGATCAATTGGACTTTTAATGAAAGAAATCCACAATAAGCTATCTTACTCTCAAATAAATAACTTCCATACTTGCCCGAGGAAATGGCGTTATGAATACATCGACAAATCAATCGGTAAACAAGAAAGTATCTTTCTTAGTTATGGTAGTGCTGTTCACCTTGTCTTAGAAAACTTATTAAAGCTACAAGGATCAGAATACAACAGCAAATCAGTTGAACTCGGATCTACCGAAGACGAGGTTATAGAAATAGGCTTAGAACACGTTAAGAGCGAAATAGAGCCGTTTAAAGATGAAGATGACATAGAACTATTACTTCAACAAGCAAGGCTTAATTTTGACTTATTTAAGCACAAAAAAGGGTTTTATTCGTTCCTAAATGATTCTCCGAAAATTATCGGTGTTGAAGACGATTTCGTATTGACTATGGATGAGCTTAAAAACATCAAAAAAGAAGTTCCAAAAGCAGAAGCGGCGTGAAGATCTACAACTTCCCATTTACTTCATGGCCGTCGAAGACAAATATGGAGAGTATCCATATAAAGGAACATACAATTTCACGAAGCTAAACCAACACCAAGACACATTGTTTGTGCCAAAAGTTACTTCAAAAATGGAAAATGAAATGAATGAGAGAGGACCTAAGCATATCTATGGGCGTGATCCTATCACCACAAAGAGAGAGATCATTAAAACATTTAAGGCAATGAACGATGAAAAGAAGCGTTCAGTCGCCAATCCAAGCCCACTATGTTATTGGTGCAATGCGAAAGATATATGCCCCGATCGTAGCTATTGGAAACCTAAAGATGAGAGGTGATATATGGAAAGATACGAATTGAAATATGGTCCAACGATCGAAGATTCAGAAAGAATCGGAAGATTTAAAACACAAGAAGAATGTTTTGAGAAGATTGGCGAGTTAAAACCAGACGCATATTACCTAAGATGGTGGGGAGATCAGTTGATTACCGTCGATTATGGTATGCACAATATGTATTTCTACATCTTAGATTGGGATCTCTATTACTACGATTGATACGAGGAGAAGAAGATAAAACGAGAGACGAGACGATTTTTATTAGATTTTTATGAAGAAGTAATTGAAGATTTGAAAGTGGAATTAGAAGAATATCCAGAAGACTATCCAGATGATTCTAAACAACGTGAAATACTTCAAGATACGATCTTCATGCTTTGTTACAAATATAAACTATTAGAACAACTTTAGAGGTGAAATATGCAAATTGTTAAACAACAGGTTTGCCTTCGTGATGAACCTGATTACGATAAATTATTGTTTTTGGTTGAACAAGCGGGGAGGGTTTGTTACAAATCAGAATCCCCGCTAAATAGAGAGAGCGGTGAACAATTTGTCCGACGACTAATCAAAATGGGGCATGAGAGTGTTTTAGAACACGCCACATTGTCTTTTATGATTGAGACCGATCGGGCGACCGCTAATCAAATCGTTCGACATAGGTTGTTAAGTTTCTCACAGCAATCTCAACGCTATGTGAAATATAACAGCTTAGAGGTGATTATTCCGGAAGGAATCAAAGAGCATTCAGATGAATACGAGGTGATGGTGAATGGCTTAAAAGATATTGAACTTCGATACAAACAATTGATTGACTTAGGATTAAAAGCAGAACAAGCAAGAGCAATCTTACCTCAATGCACAAAGACGACAATTGTTGTATCTGGAAATATCAGAGAAATCAGGCACGTCTTGAATCTAAGATGTGAAAATGGAGCACAGCCTGATATTCGAAAACTATGTAAAGGAATGTTGGAAATGCTTCACAAAAAATATCCTGCTTTCTTTGGTGATTTATACGAAAAGTACATTTTAGACAAAGATAAACCAACTAAAGAAATGGAATTAGGTGAAAGAAATAATGATAGCAGTAACAAAAAGGAACGGAACAAAGGATAATTTCGATAAAACTAAAATTGAAGTAGCAATCAACAAAGCTTCAATGGCGGCATTAGGTTATGAAAATGAAGACCTTTCTAAACAAATTGCCGAAAGCATTGAGAAAAATATCGAAAAGAAAAACACAAAAGAAACAACAGTAGAAGACATTGAAAAGGAAGTGTACTTCGAACTTGTAAAGAGACATAATCCTAGAATTGCAAAATCTTATGAATCCTATCGTGCTGTTCAGGAATATAAGAGAAAAAATAACACGACAGATGACAACATTATGGGTCTTATTCGTCAAGAAAACGAAGAAGTGATGAATGAAAATTCAAACAAAGACGCAACTATCATTTCGACCCAAAGAGATTTAATCGCAGGCGAAGTTTCGAAAGATATTGCCAAAAGAAGATTATTACCGAGTGATATTTTAGAAGCCCACGAAAGCGGTGCCATTCATGTCCATGAGAAAATCGTGGCTTAATGTGGCGACATATTAAGAAAACTGGGTGAACCTGTAATTGCAGGGTGTTTGTTCGCCAAGAAGGAATTGTAGGAAATGACAATAAACGAACAAGCTAACAGGGAAGTGCTTATGGCGTAATCCTGTGCTAAGGCTATAAAACATAGCAAAGTCAATCGACTATCGAAAGCAGAAGCAATGAGAAATACGTTGCGGAGTAAGTGAGTAGAGTACAGAAGTTATGAAATGGACTTCTGGAAGTGCCTAGTATCTGCTAAAGGATAAAACAATAGCAGATAATGATATAGTCAGTCCGCTTAATGCGGATGGATCTTGATTATATGATTCAGCCTAGTTTTAATTGCTGTTTAATCAATATGCGAGACATTTTAGACAATGGAACCGTAATCAATGGGAAGACAATTGACAGCCCAAGATCATTTCAAGTTGCTTGTAACATTATGACACAAGTTATTGCAGTCGTAGCTTCGAACCAACAAGGTGGACAATCTGTAAATATTTCTTGCTTAGGTAAGTATTTACGGAAGTCTTACGACAAAAACTTTAAGACAAGCCTTGATGTAGTCAAAGACATTGAACTTGCTGAAAAGATGGCAAAAGAATTAACTCAAAAAGATCTTGAAAGTGGTATTCAAACAATCCAATACCAGATAAATACACTATGTATATGGTGCTTTAATTAGTGATAATTAAATGAATTTACAAATGCAACATACAGAGTATGGGTGTGTTAATTGACACGCTAACGGTCATAGCAAAATAACCAATATGCTGATAAGAGAGCCTAAGTCCTAAATGGATAGAGGTAATACCGTCATTACAAAAAGTAATGCTAACGACTATCGAAAGGCTAACAGCCAAGTAGAGTAGGGCGGGAGCGATCCCGCTAGGCAACGAGTAATTATCGACATAAGTCCTTTAATCGAAACGCATTTGGTCTCGTATAAACGAGATTAAGATATAGTCTAGCCCCTTCAAATATCGTGAAAACGAGGGTATAACGATGTACAGCAAATGGCCAGACACCGTTTGTTACGCTATTTCTCCACATCGAAGATGAAGATGAATATAAAGAAGAAGTAGCAAAGATCATTTATGAGATTCTGGAACAAAGAATTGTAGGAATTAAAAACTCTAAAGGTGTTTACACGACACCTACTTTTCCGAAGCTTGTTTATGTGTTAGATGAAAATAACATTCATAAAAATTCCGAATATTACTATGTAACTCAAAAAGCAATTGAATGTACGTCTAAACGATTCTATCCAGACTACATTTCGGCAAAGATTATGAGAGAACATTACGAAGGAAACGTGTTTAGTCCAATGGGTAAGGAGAAAACTGTAGCCCATTTAAAACCTCTTGAACTGTTCGCTTAGCAGGTGTTTGCAAAAGCAAGCTAACGAGGAAACCCGAAAGGGCAATCTCGTGCCAATCCATAAAAATGGAAGGTGTATCGACTATCGGTGATGAGTGTAGCTGATAAGGCTAGAGATAAGCACTAGCCAGAAGCGGGAGGCTATGTGTATGGCAATTAAAATGGACTTAACTTAGCTATGCACAATAGAAGAAATAGTCAGGGCAATTAGAAATAATTGATTAGCGTGCAGAAGTTTCCTTTCGCCTTGGAAAGATGAAAATGGAAATTATAAGTGGGAGGGAAGATTCAATTTCGGTGTTGCGTCTTTAAACCTTCCTCAAATTGGAATCTTAGCAATGGGAAATGAAAAGAAGTTCTATGAGATTCTCGATAACAGACTTGACTTAATAAAAAAAGTCGGACTGCTTCGATACGACTTGTTGAAAGATGTAACGAGTGATGTATCTCCAATGCACTGGCAATATGGGGCAATCGCAAGATTAGAACCACACAAGCCGATTAGGCCTTTACTAGAAAATGGTTATTCAACTGTTTCTGTGGGTTATATCGGTCTTTATGAAACAAGTGTATTGGTTACTGGCGAATCTCACACAACAGAAAAGGGAAAGAAATTCGCATTAGATGTATTGAAATACATTGAAAAGAAAGCAAAAGAATGGAGAGAAGAAACAAGATTAGGCTTTAGTGTTTACAGCACTCCTGCTGAATCTTTAGGTTATAGATTTGCACGGATTGACAAAGAACGTTTTGGAGAAATCAAAGACGTTACGGATAAAGGGTATTACACTAATTCTTTTCATGTTGATGTTCGTGAAGAAATTTCAGCTTTCGAAAAGTTTAAATTCGAATCTGAATTTCAAGAACACGCATTGGGCGGCTGTATTTCGTTCGTAGAGGTTCCTAATATGAGTGGAAACCTAACCGCTCTTGAAACGCTCGTGAAATACATTTACGACAACATTCAATACGCCGAGTTTAATATCAAATCCGACTACTGTTTAAAGTGCGGATTTGATGGTGAAATCAAGCTAAACGAAGACAATGTATGGACTTGCCCTCAATGTGGAAATCAAGACAAAGCCACATTAGAGGTGGTAAGAAGAACTTGTGGTAAAGACCTAAATTGCTTCAAGTGAAAAATGATAGAAATTCAAGGGAAACCCTAACGAATAAGACGAGGGCAATCTTGAGCCAAGGTTTTTTATAAAAGGAGAGAAATTTTATTATTGGCAAAATACAAAAATAAAAAACATATTTGTTCCGTTTGTGGTAGACGTGAATTTAAAAAATTAAGGTTTCATGGCGTTACTGTATGCGAAAGGCATTGGAGACAACTAAAAAAGCATGGAACTGTTTTGGATAACAATTCAAGAACTGTATTTGACAGAAACTCTTATCGAATAGTTGGAGATATAGCAATAATCGACTTGTACGATAAGAACTGTGAGAAGGTAGCCGAAACAATCATTGACGCTGAAGACATAGATAGAGTTAAAAACATAAAGTGGAAGCTTTCGGCAGGTGGATATGCAGTAAACACACCAAAAAAAGGTAAGAATAAAAATCTATCAAGACTTGTTCTTCAAGTTGACACTTTTGTAGATCATATAAACCACAATACGCTAGACAATAGAAAATCAAATCTCCGAGTTGTTACGAAGTCTCAAAATCAAATGAACGTAAACTACAAGGGCGTGTATTGCTATGAAGGTAAAAGACCATTCGCAAAAATAAAGCTACACGGTAAGCAAATACGTTTAGGTTCATACGATGAAGTAGATGAAGCATATTACGCAAGATGGTATGCGGAGAAAATCCTCTTTAAGGAATACAGATACCCAAAACCAGAACCTGTAATTTCAGATGAGAGAAAAAGAGACATACAACAATATGTAGAAAACAAGGTGCAGAGACTACAATTATCAACATTGCCGAACAATAAATGTATAGGAATGTAAGGAATAGTCCAATCCCATAAAAATACTAGGAAACTAGGGGTGTAAATGTATTTAGGTAGTAATTTCTGGAATGAAGGCAAAACAAAAGAAATTAAAGAAAGGGTGTTGCACTTATAAATGAGATACGGTCAAATAAGACCGTTTGATATTGCCAATGGCGAAGGCGTGAGAGTTTCTATCTTTGTTACGGGATGTACCCATTGTTGTGAGGGGTGCTTTAATAAAGAATATCAAAGCTTTCACGCCGGAGACCTTTGGTCTCCTAATGAAACCTCAAAAGTAATTGATTTATTGAGTAAGAACTATATTTCAGGATTGACAATATTAGGCGGCGAACCATTTCAAAACGAAGAAGATCTGATTCCGATTGTTAAAGAAATCAAAGAAAAAGTAGATAAGCCTATTTGGGTTTATACGGGCTACACCTATGAACATCTATTTGAATTTAAGAAAAAAACAGAATTGCTCAAGCTTATTGATGTTCTTGTTGATGGGTTATTCGAATTAGAAAAGAAGGATTTAAAACTTCGCTTTCGTGGGTCTTCAAATCAGAGAATTATAGAT
>QWBY01001740.1_pt1 | contig 12965 bp, 5 predicted proteins | sample 1972471 | NCBI WGS metagenome assembly QWBY01 (sample SAMN09866722, study PRJNA288562) | Human gut metagenome isolate term6_stool, whole genome shotgun sequencing... | reverse complement strand
AACTTATACAAAGGATAGGCTTATGCGACCAAGAAGACTGAAAATGAGAGGTTTTATAACCTACAAGGAAGAGATTGATATAGACTTTACGACGCTTTTCGAGAAAAAAATATTTCTAATATCGGGGGCGACTGGATCAGGCAAGACCAGTATTTTTGATGCAATAAATTTCGCCTTGTACGGAAAGGTAGCAAGAGACATTTCCGCTGATAGATTGAGGTGCGACTTTTTATCAGAAGAAGATCCCTACACCTACGTATCTCTTGACTTTGAGGTAGGAGATAGGACCTATAGGATAGAGAGAATCCCAAGGCAGGTCGCAAAAAAGACTAAAATCGGTCAAAATATAGGAAATGCTGTAAGTTTATATGATATTACAGACGGACTTACTCTTCTAAGCGAGAAGAAAACCGAGACAGATGAGATGATTAAAAATATTATAGGTCTCGATGACAAGCAATTCTCCAAGGTAATGCTCCTTGCCCAGGGGAAATTCCAGGAGTTTCTATCAGCCAAGTCCACCGACAAGGCCAAGCTTTTGGGAGATATATTTAAGACCTATGAATATAAAAACTTCCAAGATAAAATTAAGGAATTGGCTAAAGATAGTATCCAAAAGATGGAATACATAGATAATGATCTTTCAAATATCCTCTCCTATAATGAAGAAATATCGGATCTAGTAGACAGGGACTTCATCATAACCCACGATTTTACTGAAATAGAGAAAGTCATAGAGGATAAAAAATTAGTATATGAAAATAAAACAGCTCTCCTTAAGGAAAGTGAATCTACTATTGATAAGGCTATAAAATCTGACCTAAGAGATCTTCAAAAGGCTGAATTAGATAATACAAATATAGAAAAATACCAGGAAATAGAAAAAAACCTGAGGGCGGAAAGAGAAAAAGAGAGTGAATACAAAAAGCTAAGGGATTTAATAAGAAAATCAGAGCTCGCAAATAATATTTCTATCTTTGAGAAAAACTACCAAGGCGCCCTTACAGATATCGATAAAAACAAGGCTAATCTCGAAATCTTGAAAAAAGATGAGAAAACTGCTCTTAAAACAAAAGAAGAAGTAAGTGAAAGGTACGAAAAGCTTGCCGAGGATAGATTAAAGCTTGATAAGCTAAAAAGAAAAGTAGAAGATATAGAAAATACTATCCTTTCCTTGGAGAAGTTTAAGGAAGCTGAAATAGCCTACAAATCAATAGAAGAAAGGACAAAGCTATTAGATCAAACTCAAAAGGAAATAGAAAGTCTAGAAAAAGATTTGGCAAAAGAGCGAGAGCTATTTGATCTAAATAACGAACTTTTGGCTGAAATTGCTGAAAAGGGAAGGTCTGAGAGTAAGAATCTATCAAATCTTATGGAAAATATCAGAAAAGAAGAGGAAGACTTAAAAAGGCTAAAGGAGATTAAAGGCTACGAAGAAAGTCTCCTATCTCTATCAAAAGAAAAGGTTAAGCTTGAATCCTTTGAACTAAAGGCCAAGGAAAATGAAGATCTACTTATAATCAACAAGCTTATCGATAGGACAAACAAAGAGGGGATATGTCCAGTATGTGGAAGTAAGCATGATGAGGCAATAGGAAAGCACCCAATAGAAGACTACGACCTTGATAACTTAAGAAGGGAACTTATAAGTAGTAAGGAAGCTATCAAACTTCGACAAGATCAAGTCGAAAAAATAAGAAAAGAGATAGTTTCTGATAAAAATATAAACGAGCTTGAGAAAATCCTTACAGAAAACTACAAGAGAAAAGGTGAAATTGAAAAAAATATAGAAGCCTTGAGAGAAAATTACAAGAAAAAAAGCCAAGATAAGATAGACTTTAAGAAAAAACTCGATAAAATCTACCACGACCTAGAAGTAAAAAAGAAAAAAGAAGATGGGCTAAAAAGGGATGCTCAAGATAATAAAGAAATTGAGATAGTTTACCTAGGCCAAAAGGATAAGATGAAAGACTTATCCAAAGAAAGTCTAGTAGATGAGAAAAAAATCCTAGATAAAGAAATATTAGACTTGGATAAGGATATTACTGAAGTTAACAGGAACTATCAAAATGCAGAGCTTAAGATTAAGGAAATTCAAACAAAGATAGAAAACATCAAGGAAAATATAAAAGACCTTGACCTAAGAAGAGACAAGTACAAGGAAGAATTTGATAAAAAGCTAGAAGAAAATTTTGATAATATCGCTTCTTACAAGGAAGCTCTAGAAAATTATTCTGGATTAGCTGGTAAAAAAGAAGGAATGGAAGAATTTTTCAACAATTTGGAAAAACTTATGATAAGCGAGGAGAACTTTGCTTCATACAAGGATATGGAGATAAGGGACCTCGATAAATTGAGAGGGAAAATTAAGTCAAAGGAAGATAAGAGAGACATAATAAGGAATCAAAAATCAGAGATCCACACTAGACTTGATAATTTCTCTAAAGTAATAGCTAGGCTTAAACTTTTGAGGAAAGATTATGAGATGAATATGAAAGAAAATGAATCTCTTGCCAGACTTTCCAAGGTGGCGGATGGGTCTTTCGGCAAGGTAAAGGGCAGGGAGAAAATCGACTTTGAGACCTTCGTCCTAACCTATTATTTCGATAAGGTCCTTAAGCTTGCCAATATGAGGCTTTTGGATATGACTGACAATCAATTTTCCATGGTAAGAAAGTCCGATACAACAGATCAAAGATCAAAGACAGGTCTTGATATAGAAATCCTCGATGCCAATACAGGAAAGATGCGTCCGGTATCTACTCTTTCTGGGGGTGAGAGCTTCCTAGCAAGTCTTTCCCTAGCCCTCGGCCTATCTGACGAGATCAGTATGGAAAATGGGGGAGTAAGGATCGATACCCTCTTTATAGATGAAGGCTTTGGAAGTCTATCCAAGGATTATCTGGAAAATGCAATTTCAGCTATAGAAAAACTCGCCTATGAGGATAAATTTATAGGCCTTATTTCTCATGTGGACGAATTAAAAGAAGCGATCGATGCGAAGATTTTGGTTTTCTATGAGCCAAGCGAGGGATCAAAAGTGGAGGTAGAAGCATGATAGAGACAATTATTTCAAGATATCCTAAGGAGATGTCTACTTATATTTACAAGAAAATCGAAGAAGATTTAAATAAAGGCAAGAAGGCGCTTTTGATAGTACCAGAGCAATACACCCTCCAGACTGATATTAATTTTCTTAAAAATATTTCCTTTGAAGCGGTAATGGATGCCAAGGTATTGAGCTTCTCATCTCTTAAAAGCTATATTGGGGAAAAAATTGGTCAGGCAAATGAGAAATTCCTTACAAAAAACGGAAAGATTATCCTAATTTCCAATATCCTCCAAGATATGAATGATGAGCTTAGTTTATTTCAAAACAAATATTCCAATATAGAGTTTGTAAATAATATTTCATCTTTAATCTCATCTATCAAGGACAATAATTTTGATGAAGATTTCTTTAAGAAAATCGAAGAGACTGATGATCCTATTACTAGGATTAAATTTAAAGAAGTAAAGATGATCTACGATGCTTATGAGAAGGAAATTTCTGGCAAATTCATAGACTCTGAGGATAGCCTATCTTATATTATAGAAAGACTTCCTCACTGTGACTTCCTAGCTGATACAGTATTTTACTTTGATAAGTTCGATAGCCTATCAGAACTTAAGCTTTCCTTTGTAGAAGGGCTTATAAATAGGGGAAATGAAGTTTTCTTTAGCCTAAATCTAGATACAGAATTTATTAATAGTAATATTTTTTCAGACTTGGAGTTTTTCGACTCTACCGATAAGCTCTATAGAAAGCTTAATGAAATAGGAAAGACTCACGACACAGTCCTTGATAATACGAGCCTTGCGAAAGAAGATATAGCTCATCTAGCTAGAAACTTCGAGAGATTTAATCCTTTGAAATTTGGAGGAAGGCCTAATAATATTCGTTTCCTTGAAAATCCATCTACTAAGACAGAGGTTGAAAATACTGCAAGAATTATAAATTATCTAGTAAAAGAGAAGGGCTATCGCTACAAGGACCTTGCTATTTATATTTCTAGTGAAGACGAATACAAAAATGAAATCGTAAAAGTATTCAACAGATATGAACTTCCTATCTTTATGGATTCTGATAGGAAGCTTATAGACAATCACATAGTAAAGACGTTTTTGGCTATTTTAAGACTTATGATTTATAATTTTAACAGTCAAGACTTAAGCTATTTCCTAAGGTCTGGTCTTTTTAGCTTCTCAGAAAACTTTGAGGAAAAGGCCATAATTCTTGAAAATTATATCAAAAACAGGAAGATTAAGGGCAAGATGTTTCTTGAGGACAAATATTTTGCCTATGATGAAGACTTCTACAAAAATCTCTACGAGAATGATCCCAAAAGAGAAGAGAAACTAGGGGCAAAGACTTACGAATATCAAGTTATAAATGAGCTAAGAGATAGGATTTTGGACCTTCTTAATCCTCTTTTAGAGCTAAAAGAAGAAAAAACCAGGGATCTTTGTATAGGAATCTTTAATATTATAGATGATAAAGACATAAGAAGGGGAATCGCTGGCTTCCAAGAAATCTTAAAAGAAAGCGGAAGGCTTGATGAATACAAGGAAAACGACCAGGTCTGGGATAAGTTTGTAGAAATACTCGAAGAGATTGTAGACCTCATGGGAGAAAGGAGTTCGAGCCTTAGGAAGATTTATTCCTTGATTGAAGCTACATGTAAGGACATCAATGTAGGAATTATCCCACCTAGTAAGGACCATATAGAGATAACAAGTTTTGCCAGAGCGAGGATTGCCGATAGGGGAGTAAACTTTGCTCTAGGCTTAAATGATGTTTTCTTTCCTTCAACTAATAGGGAAGACCTCATTGTAGGCAAGGGAGAAAAGGATAAGCTAAGGGCCCTTGACCTTGACCTAAAGGTCTTTGATGAGGACTACGAAGAGCGTGAGAAGCTAGTTTTTTATAAGCTAATTACCATATCAGATAAGCTCTTCTTATCGTATTCCCTTGCCAATAGGAAAAGTGAAGCGATCAATAAATCAATCATCCTAAATTCTATTATGAATATCTTCTCTGATAGGGAAGGGAAGACTTACGGGATGATTTATGGCAATGACTTGGGTCTTTCCATAGAGAAATTTTCCTATAAGACTATGGAAGTAAGAGCTCTAAGAAGTATCAGACAGATGATGAGAAATGAGAATGTAGATGAAAATGATAGGGAAATTGCTAGGGCCTTTATCAAATATCTTAAGGAAAATGACTCATATGAGTTAATAGAAAAGGGCTTAAACTTTACTAATGATAAGAAAAATCTTAGAGAAGACTTAGCGGGTTATCTCTATAGGAAAAATCATTTCAATGTAAGCGAGATCGAAAGCTACTCTAGGTGCCCTTACAAGTATTTCGTAAACTACGGCCTAAGGCCAAATATCGACGAAAGCTATGAAGTAGACCATATGGAAGTGGGTAATATTGTCCACAAGCTCTTCGAAGATATTTCAAGAAACTTATCAGAAAAAAACATAGAAGAGCTTAAGGCAAGTGATCTAGAGGATATATTGATAGAAAACTTTAAGGAAGCGACCCTTAGAAATCTCGATAAGACTAGAAGAGAAGATCCTAGGAATAAATTTATCCTAAACAATGTCCTAAATTCTGCTAAGAGAAATTCAGAAAAGTTAATTGACCAGGTAAAAAGCGGGGACTTCAAAATCTATGCTGTAGAAAAAGATTTTGGCTACGAAAATGAAGACAATCTGCCAAAAGTCTATGTTGACGATAAAAATTATTTGAGGGGAAGAATCGATAGGATCGATAAGGCTGGTAATTTCGTTAGGATTATTGACTATAAGACAGGCAAGAAAACCTTCAAGATTATAAATCTCCTAAACGGCCTAGACCTCCAGCTTTTAGTTTATATGATGTCGGCTACAGAAAATGAGAAAGACCTTATGATCCCAGTAGGATCCTTCTACATGCCCCTATATGATGAGATGGAGTCAGTAAATAGCGAGGGATATTCTCCTGAGACCGTAGAAAATGCAATTAATGATAAGTTTAGGATAAATGGCCTTATAGTTAAGATTAACGAAGAAATCTTTAAGATAATAGATAAAAATGCTGAAAGTCCGAAGGAATCTACCATCCTTGATTATAAGAATTCGGACGTGCTTAGCCCTGAGGAAGTGGTTAAGCTTGAGCAATTTGCCAAAAGTTTAGTGGGAGAATTTATCAAAAATATCAAAGAAGGAGATATCAGCCTTAAGCCCTTGGCCTACGATTCAAATAGGAATGAGTGCCAGTATTGTGACTTTAAGGGAATATGTAAGTTCGATGAGACTATCGACCAGCTTCGTTACAGGAATTTTGATAAGGATAAGACAATAGAGGATTTGGGAGGTGAAGATGACTAAGATGGAATTTAGCAAAGACCAAAAGGCTGCTATAGAGACTAGAGGTAAAAATATAATAGTTTCGGCTGCGGCAGGATCTGGTAAGACCAGCGTTCTCGTAACGAGGATTATCCGCCTTCTCATAGAAGATAGGAAGGATATAGGAAGTTTTATTATAGTTACCTTTACCAACAAGGCCTCAGTCGAGATGAAAGATAGGATAAGGTCAGCCCTTGAAGAAGAGCTAAAGAAAAAGGGGAGTGATGTTAAGTTTATCAAAGACCAACTCAAAAACTTAAAGCATGCCCAAATCAAGACCCTCCACTCCTTCTGTGCGGATATGCTAAGAGAAAACTTCTATTACTTCGATGACCTATCTCCAAACTTTAAGGTAATAAGTGAAAATACGGCGACAATCCTAAAGTCAAATGCCATTGATGAGGTCTTTGACAAAAGATATGAGCAGATGGACCCTGCCTTTGAAAACTTCCTCCACAACTTTGCTACTAATAAGTCAGATAGTGGGGCAAAAGACATAATACTTAAAACTTACGAGAAAATTATGGCTGAAGTAAGGCCAATTGCTTGGCTAGATCAGGCGACTTCGGAAGGCTTTAAGCTTGATAAGTTTAAGGAAACTGTAAGAAGCGAAATGGATCAAATCCTAGACTTAGCTAGGACCAACTACGACTTTACTATGGGCCAAGGCATGCGTGATAAGCACCAAGAGCTAATCTTCGATGACTTCTCTCAAATTAATGATCTTGCTATCTTACTTGATAAGGATTGGGATAAGTTTATAAGAAAGATTGGTAAAATTAAATTTGGAAGGATATCTAAATCCAAGAAGGATGTTGAGGAAGATTATAGCTTTATTAAGGACACGAGAGATCTCTACAAGGAAGATAGCAAAAATGTGGCCAAGTTTGTAACCAATACAGATAGCCTAACTATGGAGATTTTTGCCAAGAAGGAAGAGGACCTTCTTTCTGAAATTAATGTCTTGGTCAAGGACTTTATGAAAGTCTATCGAAGGCTTAAAGAAGAGAAGGCCTATCTCGACTTTTCTGATATGGAGCATAAGTTTATCGACCTGATCGACATAGAAGAAGCTAGAAATAAGCTTAGGGAGACTTACAAATATATATTCTTTGACGAATATCAAGACTCAAACGAAATCCAAAACTACATTATAGAAAAGCTTAAGGGAGAAGATAATCTGTTTTTTGTAGGAGATGTCAAGCAGTCCATCTATGGCTTTAGGAGAGCCGAGCCAAAACTTTTCCTAGAAAAATTAGAAGCTTACGACAAAGATGATAAGTCAGTTAGGATTGACCTTAACAAGAACTTTAGATCTCAAAAGGACGTCCTAGACTTCGATAACTTTATCTTCGATAGGCTAATGACCAAGGAAGAAAGCGACATCGACTATAGGGATGGAGGCCACAGACTTAACTTTAATAAAAATGAACAAAGTGCCTACGAAAGGGCCAACATAAAGGTCATAGATAGCAAAATCCGTGAGGAAGATTATCTGGCAAAACTTATTGAAGAGATAAGGGCTATGGGCTACGATTATCGTGACATAGCAATTCTCTTAAGAAGTGGAGGAAAGTCCTATGTCTACGAAGAAGCCTTCAAGAAGGCGGAGATTCCATTCTTTAACGATATAAGCAAGGTATCCTTTAGGGCTGTTGAGGTTACATTTTTCATCAATCTCTTAAAATATCTTGCCAATCCAAAAGATGACCTAACTCTTTTATCTCTTTTAAGATCTGAAATTTTTGATTTTAATGAAGATGATTTGGTTGAAATTAGATTAAGCTCTGATTCTTATTCCTTTACTAAGGCCTTTGATGAATATGACAAGGATGAAGAAATAGTTGAGAAAATCAATGACTTTAAGACGATCTTTGCTGACTTAACTTATGTCAAAAACCTCCTTTCACTTTACGAATTTGCCAACTATGTCTTTGGGAAGACAGGATTTTATGAATACTTGCTAGCGAGAGATAGGGCAAGTGATAGGATAAACAATGTCGAAAGCTTTATAGATATCATGGATGAGTATGATAGGTCTAATGACAATGGGCTATTCGGCTTCTTGGACTTTGTAGATTCACTTTCTATGAATCAATCGGACAATATCCAAACGACAAGAGAGCTTTCTGAGGTGGAAGATTTAGTTAGGATAATGACTATCCACAAGTCCAAAGGTTTGGAATTTCCAGTAGTAATCCTTGCAGACTGTGGCAAGAGATTTAACAACAAGCACTTGCGTGAGCCGATTGTATTTGATGATGATTTGGGAATTGGGATCAATCTTTCTGATTATGAAAACAAGTTGAGATTCTCATCCCTTAGGAAAAATCTTATCAATGATAAAATAACTAAGGAAAATAAGAAAGAGGAGATGCGAATCCTTTATGTAGCCATGACTAGGGCAGAAGAGATGCTTTTTATCACTGGCGAGAGAAATCTTAAGACAGTAGGAAGATTAAAGGGACGAATTGACTTTCTCAATATGTCTACCTATATGGATTGGATTCTTTCAATTCTGTCAAGAGATAAGGTCTCAGAAGAATTATTTGAAGAATATGAGACCAATGCCCTAGATGGTCTAGCTTCCCTTGAAGTAATAGAAGAAAGTGACCCTATTGATAAGTTTGAGTCTAAGGATATTACAGACTTTCTTAAAAGTGAAGATGTAAATCAAGAAATTTATAATAAACTCAAGCAAATTTTCGATAGTCCATATCCTTATGAGGACCAAACTAGGGAATCTATCAAAAGATCTGTTACAGAAATAAGTAAGGACTTTGATCCTTCCCTTGACGGCTATAGGCTTCCTAACTATGAGGAAAACGAGCTAGCAGGAGATTTTAGGAAGGCAAATTTCATAAGAGAAGAAAAATCCTACAAGGCTACCGATAAGGGAACTATGATCCATAGAATCTTCCAAGCCCTAGACTTTAAGGACTATGATAAAGTAAGCCTAAAAGAAGAAGTCGATAGACTTGTTAGTGAAAAAAGGATTGAGGAAGATAGCTTGGCCCTAGTAGACTTAGATAAAATCCTAGGCTTTTTCGAAGATCCTTTTATCAAAGATATATCCCAAAAGGCGACAAATATCAGAAAAGAGGAGTCCTTCCTGATGACCTACGATGACTTTTATGTAAATGGGCAGATTGATTTGATATTTGAGATAGATGACAAGGTAATCTTAGTCGACTTTAAGACGGATAAGACAAAGAGGGAAAACTTATATAAGAAACAAATCCAAATTTATAGACAGGCTATAGAAAAATCTCTAGGGAAAAAGGTAGAGACGTCTCTAATCTACTGGTATAACTTTGAGGAATTTACAAAAATCAAATAAGAACAAAGTAAAAAACGACGAGAATAAAGCTTATCTAAGTTCCTTCTTCGTCGTTTTCATTTATTTACTCTTCTGTGATCATTTTTGTATCGTCGTATTCTATATAGTTAAAGTAGTGGTCGATTTCGTTTAGGTCAGCGTTTTGATAGATTGTAGTCATCCCCTCATTCATTTCTCCTATGAGGGCTAGGATAAAGACACGGAGGGATTTTTGGCCGAAAAACTTATCCGATATATTCATCTTAGCTCTCCTCACAGCTCTGGAGTGGGCGATCGTCTTTGCAAGATCTACTCCGGTAATGGAAGACTTTTTAGTGATAAATCTTGAAAAGAAATCTAAGAGATCTTTTAGGCTATCAACTCTTTTTATGAGATACTTGTAGGCGAAGTTTACCGGAAAGCCCTTGGTTTGGATGAGTCTTTCGAAAAACTCCTTCTTAGATCCATTTCTTTCAAGGATTATTGATTCAGTAACTGTATCAAATACCTCATTTATCTCATCTGCCGCATAGTCAAGAACGATATTAATGATATCGTAGTCAGGATCGTTTATATTATCAATCATTTTAGTCACATAGGAAGGACGCTCCTCATCGCTAGTTGACCTGTATTGGTAGATATAATTACAAAAGTCATAGAAAGTATGACCCTCATCATCAATTGGCATGGAAAAAATCTTAGTTGAGACCTTATCCATGGCGGTTATCACAAAGTGAGGAGTTAGGATTTTTTCAGCCTGGCCTATGATTATATCGATTGCTTCTTCGATATTTCTTGCTTTTATGAAAAGTGTATTCATCAAGGCCTTGATCCTAAACTCATATTCGTAGTTTAAGTTACTTATGACAATTCTACCTACATACTTGCTATAGATTGGAAAACGGTCAGCAATATTTGGAAAAACTATATCATTCATATATCCCTTGTATGGAATATCAATCCCTATCCTAGAACTAAGATTGTCGATAATTATTTTTTTAAAATCCATCTTATCAAAAAGCGGATTGTTGGCTTGGATTCTTATATAGTTGTGGATTACCTCTTTAAGGCTAAGCTGGTTGGTCATGGTGTGAAGGATTGCATCATCTATTATTTCTTCCTTACCGTTATAGTCAGTGAAGGAGAAATCATCTATAAGCTCTGTTGTAACAAAAACTTCAAAGCCATGGTCTGTAGAGGTCTTGTTATTTATTTTTATATGCCTAATAGGAAGGGGGTAGGTTATGGTCGATCCTGTTTGGATATCATAGATTGTATTACCTATCTCACTTGTGTATTTGGCTGTTCCATTTTCGTGAAGGTGGCCCGTAAAGACAAACTTAACCCCACTATCTGCAAGGATTTCTATAGGAGTTTTCCCATCAATCCTAGGATCCTCGTCTTCAAACTTATCCCTCCATTCTTTAATGATAAAAGGAGAAAAGGCAAGCTCTTGATTTCTGAAGTTTGGAAGGAGGGCTTGGTGGGCTACGACAATTACCATATCCTTTCTCTTCTTAGCTTCTTCAATTTTTTCTAGCATCCATTTAATCTCTTCTTTTGTAATAGATCCTGGAATATTCTCCCTTCCGTCTCTATTTTTTTCTTCCCTATCAGCTGAGTAAATCGAAGTATCTAGCATGATTAAGCTTAAGCCATTATCGTCTATATAGTCTTTTTTAATCCTTGCCACATAGGAAAAATATCCATGGGCATAGTAGGAGTATTCTACATCTCTGTTATATTTTTTGTTGACAAAGTCTAGATAGTTTTTAAAAATTTGACTATCCCTATAAAACTCTAATATGGAATCATCCTCATAGATAAAATCGTAGATTTCTTCAAATTCTCTCGGACTAACATTTTTAGTCTTCTGATCCTTAGAGAAGTCATAGGCTCTGTGGCAGTTGATGTCGTGGTTACCAGGTGTGAGGAAGATTTTCCTCCTAGGATCTTTATCCTTCCAATGTCTTAAATAATCTGCGACTTGCTTATGAGACTTATACTCTCCTTCTTTAACTAAGTCTCCTGGTATGATTAGGTAGTTACTACCCGCCCTATCTACAATTTCTAGGGCACGCCTAAAAAGTCCCTCGCTTTCTACGACTAGTTTTCTTTCTACTTTTAGCTCCTTGATGAAACTTTCGCTAGGTCCCATTAGCTCACTCGCTAGGACATGGGGGTCGGATATAATAGATATATCAAAATTTTCTATAATGTTTTTTTCTCTGTCTTTATTAATCTCTTTCATACTTCTATTATACTTAGAATGGCTTAAATTACACTAATGAAAATCAAGTTTGAAAATTATAAAAATACAAAGTATACTAAAATAGTAGTATATATGACCTTGATAAGAAAAGTACATATAAGTAAATTTTTACAGAGAAAACCGTTAGCTGAGAAGGTTGAAAGTTACTATATGGAGGTGCATCTTTGAGTCTTATGGCTGAATTTTTAGGCCATAACAGTGCGAGTGTTATATCGCAAATGAGATTTCTATTTTTATAGAAATGAATTTAGGTGGAATCACGGCTAAGCTCGTCCTTTTTTAGGGACGGGCTTTTTATATGCTATAAATATAGAAAAGGAATATGGATATAAGGAGAATATGAATTTATCTAAGAAAATAATCCTAGCTTCTTCACTAGTTTTACTTACTGCCTGTTCTACTTCCAAGGCAGAAGTAGAGAAAAATTTAGTGAATGAAGAAATAAAAGATCAAAATACAGAAGGAAATTTCCAAGAGGAAGAGATCATAGACTTTAATGATCCTGACTTTAATATAGAAAATGTAGAATACGATTCATGCTGTAAATAAGGAGATATTATGAAAAATAAGAAATTATTAGCTGCTTTACTAATAGCTTCAATAAGCTTAACAGCTTGTGTGAAAAATGGGGAAGACGAAAAAACAGAAACAAAGATAGAAACTAGCCAAGAAAACAACCAGGGAGAAAATCTTTTAGATAAAGAACATAGTATAAAAGATGAGCCAAGGTATGGAAGTAAAATTAGGATTGGCTTTGATGGAGATCTTTGTATAGCAGGACAAAATATAGCAGAAATTGAAGGCTACTACAAGGAAAAGGGCCTTGATGTAGAATTCGTAAATACAAAACAAGGTAAAGATGCTTTAGGAACTGGCCAAATTGATGCGATGACAGGAGAGTTCGGTGGACTATTAGTTCCAGCAACTAAGGGACTT
>QWBY01003231.1_pt1 | contig 12968 bp, 8 predicted proteins | sample 1972471 | NCBI WGS metagenome assembly QWBY01 (sample SAMN09866722, study PRJNA288562) | Human gut metagenome isolate term6_stool, whole genome shotgun sequencing... | reverse complement strand
CTTGCGAGCTTTTTAGCGGAGAGTTGCGACAATGCCACCGTTTCGAAAGGAATTTTTTGCGAAGATAATTCGCGCTTCATGGCAGCCACCGCCGCGGTATGATTCGCTCCGGGGATGGTTACGAATAGTGGTTTTTTGCCGCCTTTGGCGAAGCGCGCGAAAGCAGTACCCAAATAGGGATATAGCTCTTCCTGAGGCGTATTCAGCCGGAAGTAGCTCTGTGCGTTGTTCTTATCCTTATGCACCGGCGCAGCTATAAAGGGCGAAACATAGGTGATGCCTCGTTTGCGGGCAAAATCGGCTAACAGATTGATTTCCGGTACACTTTGTCCGCCGATAATTAGGTCGGCTTTCCCCAGCGTACGGCTCTGTGTGAGCAGGTTACGCACTTCCCTTTCGTTAGGCGCTTCGCACACCTCAAGCGACATGGATATACCGTTGCGGCGGAGCTCCTCAACGCCCATCAGGAAACCTTCGTAAAAACGCACATAGCGATCCGGATCGGTAACCTGATCCCATGGGAGTAAAAGTGCCACACGTACCGTGTTTAAGCCGTTTTCGCCTATAACTACCACGTGATCCGCTGCTTCCTCTATAGGAGTTCCGTCAGGCATAGCCACGCGCAGCACCATACCGGGGTTGAGCTTGTCCGGATCAATATCGGGATTATATTGGCGGAGGATAGCCGGCGAAATATTGAATTTGCGCGCCACCGCATAGAAGGTATCGCCCGCAACAATAGTGTAGGTGCCCAAATGGGTGGGCGGTACGTCCTTAATGGTAGTGGGCAGTTTGGCGTTTTGTACCGGTATGAGCAGCGTTTGCCCCTCACGGATGCCCAGCTCGGTACCGGGGTTATGCCGATAGATATCCTGTTCCTTCAATCCGTTGCGCTTAGCGATGCTGTAAACGGTTTCTCCCTTTTGCACGGTATATTCCTTCAGTATGGGCTTTTGAGCGGACATAATGCCGGCAAAGGTTACCGAAAGCAGGAAAAGTGTCAGCAGTTTTACAACGGATTGACGGGATAGATTGAAGCAATGCATAGGGATAAACGGGCGGATTAGTATTGTTCCTTTTCGTTGGGGAAATCGCACTCTTTCACATCTTCAATGTAGTGATTGAGTGCTTCCTTTATATCTTTGCCCAAATGAGCATATTGCCGCAGGAAACGCGGATGGAAAGTTTCGTTCAAGCCGAGCATATCGTGGAACACGAGCACCTGTCCGTCCACGCCGCCTCCGGCACCAATTCCGATCACCGGTATAGTCAATTCGGCGGCAACTGATGCAGCCAGCGCGGCGGGTATCTTCTCCAAAACGAGCGCAAAACAGCCCAAATCCTCCAACAGATGGGCATCGCTGCGCAATTTGGCCGCTTCTTCCTCGTCTTTGGCACGTACCGCATAGGAGCCAAACTTATTGATTGACTGCGGTGTAAGCCCTAAATGCCCCATAATCGGTATACCGGCGCAGAGAATGCGTTCGATTGATTCGCGAATTTCAGCCCCACCTTCGATCTTAACGGCATCGGCATGGGTGATTTTCATCACTTTGATGGCGCTTTCCAACGCTTGTTTTGAATTGCCCTGATAGGACCCGAAGGGCAAATCGACCACTACCAATGCGCGTTTGACCGCTTTCATTACGCTTTTGCCGTGGTAAATCATCTGATCCAAGGTAATGGGTAGCGTAGTTACGTTACCGGCCATCACGTTGGAAGCCGAGTCCCCCACGAGGATTACATCCATTCCGGCTTCATCCACCAAGCCTGCCATTGTGTAATCGTAGGCGGTGAGCATGGCAATCTTTTCGCCACGCTGCTTCATTTCCACAAGACGACGCGTGGTTACTTTGCGTGCGTCCTCCGGTTGATAGGTTGACATTTTGTTCTTTTCTCCCTTATTCTCGGGAAGCACATACGCTTCCCTCTATTCGTTTCACTATACGTTTTTGTGCTCTTCTCTACTCATTTCCAACCGAAAAGCCCCTTTTACGAGGGGTTATTCCCACTCGATTGTTGCCGGTGGTTTGGAGGAAATATCGTACACAACGCGGTTAATTCCCTTCACTTTGTTCATAATGGCGTTGGATACTTCCGCAAGGAATTCGTAAGGCAGGCGAACCCAATCGGCGCTCATCGCATCGGCGCTTTCCACGGCACGCAGCGCAATGGTGTGCCCGTAGCTTCGTTCGTCGCCCATCACGCCTACGCTTCTGATGGGCAATAGGATAGCACCGGCCTGCCACACCTTATGATACAAATTGTGTGCCCGAAGCGCATCGATGTAAATAGCGTCCGCTTCCTGCAACAAATGCACGCGTTCCGGCGTTATTTCGCCCAAAATGCGAATGGCCAAGCCGGGGCCCGGAAAGGGATGACGGTCAATCAGATGCTCCGGCATACCGAGCGAACGGCCTATGCGGCGTACTTCGTCCTTAAACAAGGCGCGGAGCGGCTCCACCAAACGGAGATTCATCCGTTCCGGCAAGCCGCCTACGTTGTGGTGGCTCTTGATCACTTTGCCGGTAATATTGACCGATTCGATTACATCCGGATAGATTGTGCCCTGCCCGAGCCACTTAACGCCCTCGAGCCGGGATGCCTCTTTCTCAAATGTTTCGATAAAGAGCCGTCCGATGATCTTACGTTTCTGCTCGGGATCGGTTACGCCGTGCAGTTCGCGGTAATACGTTTCCGAGGCATCTACATGAACCACGTTGAGCCCCAGCTCGCTATAGTCGCGCAACACCTGCTTAGCTTCGTCCTTCCGCAGGAGGCCGTGATCCACAAATACGCAGGTAAGTCGGTTTCCTACGGCACGATGCAGCAAAACGGCAGCCACGGAGCTATCCACGCCACCGCTCAGCGCCATCAAAACGCGGTCGTTTCCGAGCTGAGCCGCCAAGGTACGGGTGGTTTCCTCTATATAGGATTCCGCACGCCACGAACGTTTAATGCCGCAGAGGTCAATAAAATTGGAGAGCAACCGGTTGCCCTCCTCGGTATGATGCAGTTCCGGGTGGAACTGAACGCCCCAAACGGGCTGATTTTGCATACGGAAGGCGGCAAAGCGCACATCCTCCGTGGAAGCAATTACATCAAAATGCGCCGGAAGCTCGGTAACCGTATCGCCGTGGGACATCCACACCTCTTTGCCCTCGCTCATATTGCGGAGTAAAGGATCGTTCGTTTCAATCAGATGCAGCTTGGCACGGCCGTATTCGCGCGTAGGAGCCGATTCAACTCTCCCGCCCAAGCTATCCACCAACAGCTGCGCTCCGTAGCAAATGCCCAATATGGGCACCTTGCCCACGATAGAATCCAAATCAATCCGATAGGCATCCTCGCCGTTCACGGAGAGCGGACTGCCCGAAAGAATAATGCCGCGCGTCCCTTCTAAGTGCTCTGCCAGCCGATTGTAGGGCACAATCTCGCAATAGGTTTCCATATCGCGCAAGCGCCTACCGATCAGATGCGTGGTTTGACTGCCAAAGTCCAGTATCAGTATCTTTTCCTGCATGCTTTGTTCATACTGCCGGAGCGCTTCAGTACGCTCCGTTTGCAAAGATAGTACATTCTGTTCGCTACCGAGCTTCCCGTGGGGCGCGGAACCCCTCCCAAAGCCCCTCCGCAAAAGGTATATACCTTCCGATGGAAACTTATATACCTATGCCACGATACCTATATACCTTTCGCGTGAAACTTATATACCTATTTTCTGCCGCTTTTACCCCGTTGGGAGCAAAAGGCGGTTTATTCGGTACATTTTACTACTTTTGAACGTGAAACAAGCGGCATCTGTTGGCGCAACCCCAATGCCGAACAAAAGTGATGAAGCGACAGAGTACACTAAACCTCAACGGGCAGATTGTGGATCTTTCTACGCCCCAAGTGATGGGAATAGTTAATGTAACGCCCGATTCCTTCTATGCGGGCAGCCGCCGAAATGGCGACAAGGCAATTACCGAGCGTATTGAGCAGATCGTTGCCGAGGGTGGTTCGATGGTAGATGTAGGTGGATGCTCTACGCGGCCGGGGAACAAATTGCCCGACGAAGCCGAGGAGATGGCTCGCTTGCGCCCTGCGCTCCGCATACTGCGCGAGCAATTCCCCGCTCTGCCCGTATCGGTGGATACGTTCCGAAGCAATGTGGCTAAAATGGCGTGCCAAGAGTACGGAGCCGCCATTGTAAACGATATATCCGGTGGATTGGGCAACGAGGCGATGTTCCGCACCATTGGTGCCCTCGGCGTGGCGTACATATTGATGCACATCGCCGGCAGCGTGGAAACAATGCATACCGAGGCTGTGTACAAGCCTAACGTGGAAACCGCCGTGGCGGACTTCTTTATCAAGCGGGTTCAGGCGTTGCGTGCCGAAGGCGTTAAGGATATAATTTTGGATGCCGGCTTCGGTTTTTCCAAATCGCCTGCCGATAATTACCGTCTGCTGGCACATTGCAACGACGCTTTTACCGATCTTGGGCTCCCACTGCTGGTGGGCATTTCCCGCAAACGAATGATTTGGCGGTTGCTGGACAGTAACCCCGACGAAGCACTCAACGGTACCACTGTACTCAATACCGTAGCCCTGTTGCTGGGCGGCGCGGATATTCTGCGCGTGCACGATGTGCGCGAAGCGGTGGAAGCCGTACGTTTGGTGGCACAAGTGAATCCTTATTTAACGCATTAATTCCCTGCTTATGATGCTCCTTTGGTTGCAATTCTCCTTTAAGGATGTGGTGGATATCCTCTTGGTAGCGGTATTCCTGTTTTATATGTACCAAATACTCAACTCGAGCGGCACCAAGGCGCTTTTTGGCGGTATATTCACCTTCCTGCTCATTTGGGTACTGGTCTCCAAAGTGCTGCAGATGCAGCTGATGGGCAGTATATTGGACATGTTCACCAGCGTGGGTGCGTTGGCGCTGGTCATTATCTTCCAGGAGGAGATCAGGCGCTTCCTTTTCACGCTCGGCTCTACCCGGCGCTGGAATTTCCTGAAGAACCTTTTCAATAAAGATACCACGGACATAAACGAGGAGCAGAGCCGTTTGGTGGCATCCATCGTACTGGCGTGCCTCAATATGTCGCGCAAAAAGACCGGCGCGCTGATCGCTATTCAGCAAAATATGGATCTCGCCGGCTACATCCATACCGGCGAAATGTTCAATAGTGAGATCAATGCCCGACTGATTGAGAACATCTTTTTTAAGAACAGCCCCCTGCACGATGGCGCGATGATTATTGCGGACGGCATGATCCGCGCGGCCGGCTGCATACTGCCGGTTGCTTCCGGCGACGAACTGAGCCGCGACCTCGGGCTCAGGCACCGATCCGCGCTCGGATTGGCTAAGGAAACGGATGCCAAAGTGATTATTGTGAGCGAGGAACGCGGTAAGGTATCCTTCGCGCAGAACGGTACCCTCCACGTGGATATCTCCCTCGAAGAGCTGCGCGAAGCGCTTGAAGCCACCGCCTAACCCCCCCACCGCTCGGCGGAGAAAGGGATAGGTTCGGGAGTAAGCCGGTAACCGATTCCGATAGGGTATGGATCAATCCCGATAAAAGGTATAGATGTTTCCAACGAAAGGTATAGATGTTTCGGTTGAAAGGTATAGATATATGAAACGAAAAGTATATACCTTTCGGGGCGCGGGGGAGGATGAGGTATGCTCCCTTTGTGCAGAGTAGTGTCGGTAGGGGCAAACAAAGGAGGCATAACAATGGGTAAGATGATGATTTACGCCTATTTGCCGCGGCTCTTCCGCAGTGTGAACGAGCAGCTGACGGTAGGCGGCAATTACGAAACAAACGGTAGCGGCAAATTTGCCGATATGGATCAGGCGGCGCTCGCCAAACTGCGCGCCCTCGGCTTTAACTGCATCTGGGCGATCGGGGTACTACGGCACGCCTCGCGCTGTGCCTTTCCGAGCGAGCAAATCGAAGCTGATCCCGCGCCGACGGTAAAGGGCGAAGCCGGCTCCCCATACGCCGTTACGGACTACTTCGACGTAGCTCCCTACTTGGCGGAGGATGCCGCGCACCGAATGGACGAATTCGATGCCCTCACGGAGCGGTGCCATCGCGCCGGAATGAAGCTGATTATCGATTTTGTGCCTAATCATGTGGCGCGCACCTATCACTCCCTTTCGCACGAGGATTTTGGGCTGCACGACGACCGCAGCGTGCCGTTTGCACGCGACAACCATTTCTACTGGCTCCCCGGTGAGCAGTTGGTGCTGCACGGAACGCCCGATTACGTGGAACAACCGGCTCGCGCCACCGGAAACGATCGCTTCACTACCGCTATTGGTCCCAACGATTGGTACGAAACGGTGAAGCTGAATTACGGCATCGACTATACAAAGCAGCCGCCCGAGCACCATTTTGAGCCGATTCCAGCCACCTGGCATGCCATGAAGAAGGTACTGCTCTTTTGGGCGAAGCGAGGCGTTGACGGATTCCGATGCGATATGGCGGAAATGGTACCGGTGGCGTTTTGGCGTTGGGTAATTCCCCAAATCAAAAAGGAGCGTGACGTCCTCTTCATTGCCGAGATCTATCAAACGGCACTCTACCGTGAGTTTGTGCAAGCCGGCTTTGATTATCTGTACGACAAAGTAGGGCTGTACGACACACTGATGGCGGTTTCCAAAGGAAATTGCCCTGCCGGAGCACTGGCCGCTGCCATAGAAGAGCAATCCGGCATTAGAGCGAATATGCTCTACTTCCTGGAAAATCACGACGAAGTGAGGCTTGCCGCTCCACAGGGATTGGGTAGTGCTTCGGCGGCATTACCGGCTCTGGCGGTGGCGCTCTATGCCGGCGGTAATCCCTATATGCATTACTTTGCGCAGGCCCTCTCCGAGCGAGCCGATCGCCCTTCCGGATATTCGGGTGGCGAGGGACGTACTTCTATATACGATTTTACCCGGATTCCCTCCCTATCCGATTGGATCAAAGGCAAATACACTACCCGATACTTGGGCGCCGAAGAGCGGTATACGCTCGAAAGGTATACAGCTATGCTGCGCCATGCCGCCCATCGGGAGGTGGTTTCATCCGGACAATACTACTACCTTCCGCCTGATACCTACCGCGTGGAGGCGGGCAACGCAAACGGCTTATTCCTCTTTTTGCGCCACAATGCCACCGAGGTGCTGCTCACAGTAGCCAATTTTGCTGCCGAGCCGGCATCCCTCTCTCTCCGCTGGCCGATGCATTTCCTCGATTTGCTCGGTGTGGGTGAGGGCGAACGAGTGGCGCTCCCCATCGATTTAAGGCACGATACTACGCTGCCCTATGCTTCTATTTCCGCTTTCGCTCCCTTCCGCGTTGCCGTACAAGGGCACGATTTTGCCCTTTTGCACTTTCTGTTACAATAATAAAGCGTACATTTGCACTACGAAGCACGGATGCGCTCCGAAAAAGCTTGCATAATGCAGGCAAAGGAAGGAATAGAAAAGGAAAAGCAATCTTAGGAGGTAAAAAAGAGACTTATTATGGGAGATAATGCGCCGTTCCTGGTCTTTTCGGGATCACAATCACGTCATTTGACCGAACAAATCTGCAAACATTTGGGTTGCCCGGTGGGCAGGATGAACATTCAGCACTTTGCCGACGGCGAATTTGCCGTTTGCTATGAGGAAAGTATCCGCGGTGCCGATATATTTTTAGTGCAATCGACCAATCCGACCAGCGACAACCTGATGGAACTACTCCTAATGATTGACGCCGCCAAGCGTGCCAGTGCACACTACATCACCGCCGTTATCCCTTACTTTGGCTGGGCGCGGCAGGATCGCAAGGATCGCCCCCGCGTTTCCATCGGTGCCAAGCTGATTGCCGACCTATTGGGCGTGGCCGGTATTACGCGTTTGATTACGATGGATCTGCATGCCGATCAGATTCAGGGCTTCTTCAATGTACCGGTGGATCACCTCTACGGAAGCAGCATCTTTATGGATTACATCGAAAAGGAGATTCCGCTCCACAATTTGGTAGTAGCCACTCCCGACGTAGGCGGTACAAAGCGCGTGAATAGCTACGCTAAGCACCTCGGCGTGCCGATGGTGATTTGCCATAAAAGTCGTATCCGCGCCAACGAAGTGGCGGAAATGCGCATCATTGGTGACGTAAAGGACAAGGACGTGCTCCTAATCGATGACATCGTGGATACCGCCGGAACCATCACAAAAGCGGCTGATTTGATGCTGGAGAATGGGGCCAAAACGGTACGCGCCATAGCCAGTCACGCCGTAATGAGCGACCCGGCTACCGAGCGGATTGAAGCCAGCGGGCTAACCGAAATGATCTTTACCGACTCCATCCCCTACTACAAGGAATGTAGCAAGGTAAAAGTGCTGTCTGTAGCCAAGCTGATTGCCGAATCCATTCGCCGCGTTTGCTCGCACGAATCCATCAGCTCGCTCTACACCTTCTAAGGCAGGCGGAGCTGATCACGGAGGCGACTCGAGAAAATAGAGTTCCTTCCGCTTCCACCCGACGCAGATAGAGCGCAAGCGCTCGCCACGCGCAGAGCAAAATTACGGCACCCCCTCGTTGTAGCGTGGGAGAGCTTTCTGCGAGTTTACGGCTCCCCCCTCGTTGTAGCGTGGGAGAGCTTTCGGCGATTTTACGGCACCTCCTCGTTGTAGCGTGGGAGAGCCCCCGACAAAAGGTATATACGTTTCACCCGAAAAGTATATACCTTTTCTTTGATACCTGTATACCTTTCGCGCGAGAGCTATATAAGTTTCGGCAACAGCCGACAGAGCGGGATAAACTGCGGCAATCGGATTAATTCCGATAAACTCTGATAAGTTCAGATAAGTTCCGATAACCCCAGCCTACGATACACTATAATACACTTTAATACGTTACGATACAGTTTAATACGTTTCGATACACTTTAATACACTTGGGGGTTGCGCCCCGTTGTACCTTTGCATCGTTCCTTGTCGGAGAAAGGGAGGAGCAGCGGAAAGCGAAAGATGCCGTGCAAATAACCCGGAATCGTTTTTCTTTGTTTAGTCCTATCTTTGTACAGGAGAGATCATAAGAATGGCAATTATCTTCAGGTATATGACAATGCAACTTCCAAGTCAGAGGATGGTACTAGCCCTGAGAATAAATTGTACTACAACTCTAATATGGGAAAATATCTGGACGCATACCCAATGACTATTCTCGAGGTTCACAAAGACCATATACAGTTTCTCAAGTTAGGACATCAAGAACTTTAAAGAAGAAAAGTACGCAGATGAAAACCATTTTATCAAAAACTATTTTATTGACATTTGTCATATTATTATCTTGTAAGATGTATGCTCAGTGCATACCAGACAGTAGCCTGTATAGCCATATAACATATATAGATGGAAAATGTGAGCGAGAAATAGAATGTATATTTCAAGGGATAGGCAGAAACCCGTTGGATGGAGACACGCTAGGGATAGCTTCTGCTATAAAAAAAGAGATAAAAGAGATCCCCAAGAGTTCAGTTTCGTTTGTTTATAAGGGGGAGAATTATTACATCAGTATAAAAAACGAGTGTGACACTAGGAGAATCTCCTATGGTGAAAGGATAAGGATGAGAATTGTCTTTTTTGAAGGAATAAAGCAACCATATCGTTTTATACATCCTTTTGCTGTCATAACAAAAGTAGAAGAATTGTGACACATAAAAGTCGGTACATAACAGTGTAGGAATGGGTAATCAGGAGAATGTAAAATGAAAAGTCGTTATATATGCATAGTGGTTATCTTATTGATGCCCTTTCTGACTTTTATCGGACAGCAATAAATAAAAATGTGCTCCCCTGACGGTGGAGTGAGGTTCGTATGAAGAGCAATCATTTCTCACTTGAACATTATTTCTCCGTCACGTGATTATTAGATTTATGATACCTTTGGCAATATGACGAGCAAGCAGACTTTAATGAGGGCGTTTTACCTATCAACTGATTTTAAAATAGTACGAGGAACCTCTTCGGGTGTTAGTTACAAAAGAATGACCAAACGTCTATTTCCTGAGCATTCCCGGTGGTGCGGCTCTTGTGATTACATAATACACCCAAAATCTTTGCCTCAGCGACATCCTGGAGTTGGATTGCCTCCTATGTAAGTGCGAAAATGAAGAAGATATTTTTGATAGTGCTTTCTTGTATAGTAGCATTCGCTTATTACTTCTATCCTAGAACAGTATCTTTTGAATTCGTTGAAGAAATACCGCTCCCAACTAATGCTTTCGATAGAAGGGCGTATATTGGATTTGACTATGTGGAAAATGTGGATTGGTTATACTTCTATTTGGTTGAGTTCTATGAAAGGATTCCATACGATGATCCCAAGCTAAAGGGTTACGACAGGGCCTTTGTCCGGCAGCTTGCCGAAGACTTTGACTTTGAGAATTACGACTACTTGATAACGTATCAGAAGACACTTAATAAGCTACAATACTCCCCTTATCTAACAAAAGAAAAAGACGACATATACTTTGATAAGCGAACTCCTTTGATCCCAACTTGGAACAAAACAGAAACAGATAAAGTATACATATACAGAATCAAAAAAAACGACCATTTCAGAGCTCCTGGTCCTTAAGTAGAAAAGCACTATGAACTCAACCACACACTATAACGTTCTTATGGAAATGGGTAATCAGGAGGATGTAAAATGAAAAGTCGTTATATATGCCTGGTGGTTGTCTTATTGATGCCATTGTTGTGCTTTAGTTGCAGTCCTCAATTGTGTTTGCAAAAGAGGACTAATAGACTGGTCGATGAGCTTCTTTTGAGTAACGATTCAATCTATGCCTATTCGGTGGCATTTTATAATTACAACTTGATTTGGTTCCATAGTGGAAATTCAATACAAGCATATATGATTAAGCCCTATCATATCAAAAAGTACAAATCAATACCGGCTGAAAATGTTATTCGCTACGCTGATAGTATAGATTATTTTGATAGATCTCTTGATAAAGATGTTGAGTGTTTTTGGCATATGCTTGATGGGGAAAGGATAAAACTATATCTCAAAGGAAGAGTAATATTGAATAGCAGTGTTGATACGCAATGTTTATTCAACAAAAAATTTCGATACAGTTTAATACACTTCGATACAGTTTAATACACTTGGGGGGTATGCCGTGTGGTACCTTTGCATCGCGTTTCCCCTAAAGAAGAGACCATCGGGGAGAGCTAATCTCCGGAGGGCGCGCTTATCGGGAGGCATATCCCCGAGCGGCAGTCGGACAAGGGAGGCGCAAACGTTTATAAAGCAGTTTAGAATGATTACTTTTGTATACTGAGGAGTAACGCAACGTGAATATGGCTGAGCAAAAAAGAGATGAAACAAAACTAAATAGAGCGGACACATCCGAAAGAACGGAAGCGATACGCCAAAAGGCTGAATCGGGTTCCCCAATGGCGGAGACACGGCCTACGGCACAATCGGATCGGTCGGTGGATCGGTCGGATCGCTCCATAGCGGAAACGCGCGCGGTATTGTCGGCGGTCGGAGCGGATTGCTTCCCGATGACGGCAACCACGCTCGCCGGTGTGGAGCCACAGCTGGCGGAGGAGTTACGCGCATTGGGCGCACAGAATATCGAAGTGGGCAGGCGCGCCGTCTCGTTTGAGGGGGATATGCGTCTGCTGTACAAAGCCAATTACACGCTGCGTACGGCGCTGCGCATCCTGAAGCCGATCGTGAGCTTTCGGGCTCGCGAGTACGATGATCTCTACAAGCAGTTCGCGCGCCTCAATTGGCATCGCCTGTTGCCCCTTGAAGGACGGTTCTTTATCGATACCGCCATTCGCTCGGAGTTTTTTACCAATAGTCGCTATGCCCTGTATCGACTAAAGGATGCCATTCGGGATTACGATGCGGCGAGCGCAAACCCCCGCAATGTACAGGCCTCCAAAGAGCGGCGTTGCGACCTCTGTTTGCACTTGCACATTGCGGACGATCGGGTGGTGCTGTCGTTGGACAGCAGCGGCGAATCGCTACACCATCGCGGTTATCGCGCCGCCTATAACGAAGCTCCGCTGAACGAAGTGCTTGCCGCCGCTATTCTGCTCAAAGCGGGATACGATGGCTCGGTGCCTCTGCTGGATCCGATGTGCGGCAGCGGAACCTTTCTGATCGAAGGAGCGATGATTGCATCCCACACACCGGCAGGCAGGTTGCGGCAAGATTTTAACTTTATGCACTGGCAGGACTTCGATCTCTCGCTCTGGCATCAAGTGCGCGCCGAGGCGGATAGCGCTGTGGAGCCTATTCGGCAACCCATTAGCGGAAGCGACCGCAACTTTAAGGCGATCGGTATTGCCGGAGCCAACGTGGCGCGTGCCGGTTTCAAGCGTGAGATTGCACTCGACCAAAAGGATATCGCCGCCGTGGCTACTCCTGCGGAAAATACATTGGTGGTACTCAATCCGCCCTACGGCGTACGGGTACAGCACGAGGATTTGCAAAAGCTCTATCGGGATATCGGTACGTTGCTCAAACATCGCTTTGGCGGTTGCCAGGCGTGGGTGCTTGCTTCTCCGCCCGAACTGCTCACGCTGCTCGGCTTGAAGCACAAACAGCGCGAAACGCTCTTCAACGGAGAGCTGAAATGCGAGCTCCGCGGATACGAGCTCTTTGCCGGTAAGCATAGCGATTGGAAGGCAGAAAAGATGAATCAAGAGGATGCCGGCGAACCGAGCAACCCGGAGGACGAAATGGTGACCGACCGGGAGGCGCCGGAGGAATTGATCCAAACGCCCGAAGATGCGGACCAAGCACCGCAAAGCGTAAATCCGTACCGACGGACGCGTAGCCGCTTTATCGGCGGCGAACAGATGCCGGATGCCTCTCGTTACGGCCATACGCGCGCTCCCCGACAGGAGATACAGATATTCGGAAGCGATGCCCAAGCGGTAGAGAAGCCGCGCACGTTCCACAGAGATGATC
>QWBY01001736.1_pt1 | contig 12982 bp, 12 predicted proteins | sample 1972471 | NCBI WGS metagenome assembly QWBY01 (sample SAMN09866722, study PRJNA288562) | Human gut metagenome isolate term6_stool, whole genome shotgun sequencing... | reverse complement strand
GAATACGACGATGTAATGAATAAGCAGCGTGAGATCATCTATGACCAGCGCAAGCAGGTGCTGGACGGCCTGGATGTGAAGAACATCATCATGAACATGATGAACACCTCCATCTCCCACTTGGTGGCGGAGCATTTCGCCGAAAACGACCATCTGGATGCCGCCTCCTGCCGGGAGCTGCTGCGTCAGGTGGAGGGCCTGTACTTCCCCAAGTTCACCGTCCGCTTTACCGACGAGGAGCTGAAGGAAAAGACCGCCGCCGATGTCACCGAGGCCTTTACCGCCGCGGCCGCCGCCTACTACGAGCAGAAGGAGCAGGAGTTCACCTCCCCCGTCATGCGCGAGGTGGAGCGTGTGGTGCTGCTGCGGGTGGTGGATGAATACTGGATGGACCACATCGACGCCATGGCCGACCTGCGCCAGGGCATCCGCCTGCGGGCCTATGCCCAGACCGATCCCATCATCGCCTACAAGAAGGAATCCCTGGATATGTTCGAGGAGATGATCTCCGCCATCCAGTCCGAAACCGTGCGTCGGCTCTACTCCGTGCGCATCAAGAAGGACGAGGAAATCAAGCGCGAGCGGGTGGCCAAAGCCACCGGCGAGAGCGTCGGCGGCGACGGCACCGTGAAAAAGCAGCCCCGCCGGGTGCAGAAGATCGGGCGGAACGACCCCTGCCCCTGCGGCTCCGGCAAAAAATATAAGAACTGCTGCGGTAGAAATGCGTAAGCAATAATTCGTAGGGGCCGATGTAGGCATCGGCCCGCCCCGCAGCCACCTCTTGCAACCCATCCGTAGGGGCGGACGACTCTGTCCGCCCGCCGGACCCTGTACCGCATTTCTTACTGTGTCATTGCGAGGGCGCTCTGCGCCCGTGGCAATCCGTACCCCCACTCATCTTTCCCCTTTTAAGGAGTCCCGTCATGTCCTTTCTCACCCATCAAAATAACGACCTGCTGTGGCTGTCCAGCTCCCTGCTGGACGGTGCGCCGGTGCGTCACGGCTTCTCCACCCGGTTAGGCGGCGTCAGCCCCGCCCCTTGGGACAGCCTGAACCTGGGCATCAGCCGGGGCGACAGCGACGAAAATGTGCGGGAGAACTATCGCCGGTTCTGCGCCGCTGTGGGGGTGACGGCAGAGAGCACTGTTTTCACCCAGCAGACCCACTCGGAAAACATCCGTCTTGTCACGGAGCAGGACGCCGGAAAGGGCCTGCTTCGCCCTCGGGACTATACGGAAGTGGACGCCCTCATCACCGACACCCCCGGCCTTTCCCTGGTGGTCTTTTCCGCCGACTGCGGCACCATTCTGCTCTATGACCCGGTGCATCGGGCCATTGGGGCCGTCCACGCAGGCTGGCGGGGCGTGGCAGCGGGTCTGGTCGCCAAAACTGCCCTGAAAATGCACGATACCTTCGGCACGGAGCCGGGAGACCTGCTCTGCGCCTTGGGCCCGGCCATCGGCCCGTGCTGCTTTGAAACGGACGACGATGTCCCCGCCGCCATGCACGACGCCCTGGGCGCCCAGGTCGACCCCTTCCTGACCCGCCGGGGTGCCAAGTGGCACATTGACCTCAAGGCAATCAACGCCCACTGGCTGGAGAGCCTGGGCGTGCGTCACATTGACATTTGCCCCCACTGCACCGCCTGCCGCCAAGACCTGTACTGGTCCCACCGCAAGGTGGGCAATGCCCGGGGCGCTCAGATCGCCCTGCTGGCGCTGGAGGACCCGCTATGAAGATAAAACGCCTGCTTGCCCTGCTGCTGGCTCTGGGTATGCTGCTGACCCTGCTGGGGTGCAGCGGAACCGACGCCGATGCCGATTCCAATGAAATATATAACGAGCTTGCCGACTACTATAAGCAAAAGGAGAAGAATAAAAACACCACCATCTCCTCCTTTTCCCTGCCCTATCTCCAGGGCCTGACCCTGGACCCCATCACCTGCGCGGACGGTACCCAGCAGGACATCGGCCAGCTCCTCTACGAGGGCCTGGTGCGCCTGAGCCTGACCCTGGAGCCGGAGCCGGTTTTGGCCGAGTCCTGGAGCTATGACGCCGCCAGCTACACCTGGACCATTTCCCTGCGCAGCGGCGTCACCTTTTCCGACGGGTCGGCCTTCACCGCCTCGGATGCGGTGGCCACTCTGCGCCGGGCCCAGTCCTCGGTCCGGTACGCCGGACGGCTGAGCCAGGTCTCCTCCATTTCCGCCAGCGGCTCCCAGACCCTTACCATCCGTCTCAACCGTCCCAATTCCTCCTTCCTTTCCCTGCTGGATATCCCCATTGTCAAGTCCGGCACCGAGGGGCAGCTGGTGCCCACCGGCACCGGGCGCTACACCTATGTAGCTGCCTCCGGCTCCGAGGGAGCATATCTCACTGTAAACACCGCCTGGTGGCAGCAGCAGAAGCTCCCCATGGACCGGGTCAATCTCTACACCTGCAAAAACAGCGACACCGTTTCCTACGCCTTTTACGCCCGGGAGGTGCAGCTGCTGCGCTGCGACCTGTCCAATACCGCCTCCACCGGCACCGTGTCCTCCGGTGACTTCACCGATGCAGACACCACCGTTCTGCACTACCTGGGCTTCAATACCACCCGCGCCCCCTTCAACAATGCCGACCTGCGCCGGGCTGTGAGCCTGGGTATCGACCGCGCCGGCTGCGTCAGCTCCTTCCTCATGGGCCACGGCACGGCGGCCCAGCTCCCGGTGAATCCCGCCTCCCCCCTCTATCCCAAGAGTCTGGACACCGTCTATTCCCCGGATAGCTTCACCTCTGCCGTCACCGCCGCCGGCTTCGGCAGCGGCTCGGAGCCCGTGTCCGTGACCCTGCTGGTGAATTCCGAGAACACCCATAAGCAGAGCGCCGCCGCGAAAATCGCCGCCGCCCTCAGCACCTCCGCCCTGCGTGTTACCGTGGAGGCTGTGCCCTGGAGCGACTTTGTCTCCCGGCTGAAAAGCGGCCGCTTCGATCTCTACTATGGCGAGTATAAAATGACCGCCGACTGGGACCTGACGGACCTGCTCTCGACCTCCGGCGCCAACAACTACGGCCGCTTTAGCGACGCCGATTTCGCCGCCCTGCTCACTGCCGAGCGCACTGCCACAGGCGACGGGCACGCCGACGCTTCAGCCAAGCTGTACGGGGCCTTCTGCCGGCAGACGCCCATCGCTCCCATCTGCTTCGCCCGCAGCTCCATTCTCACCACCTCCGGAGCCATAGAGGGGCTCACCCCCTCCCTCACCGATCCGTTTTACAATCTGCAGGATTGGACCATCCATTTTTCCTGATTATTTTCCCTATACAAATGATAAAAAAGGAGGCTCCTATGATGAAGCAAACAACCGCATTGGAAGCTGTTTTGCGTGCTGACGGCCTGCTGCTGCAGGGCATTGGCCGAAATGTGGACATTCTGGGTATCAGCAATGACTCCCGCACCGTCAAACCCGGTGACCTATTCATCTGCAAGGGCTACGGCTTTAAGCCCGAGTACCTGGCCAAGGCCCGGGAGGCCGGAGCCGTGTGTTACCTGGCCCAGGAGAAGCTGGAGAGCGATCTGCCCGTCATTTTGGTCAGCGATGTACGCAAGGCCCAGAGCCTGGCCGCCCAGTGGTTCTATGACTACCCCTCCCGTACCTTTACCCTGGTGGGTATCACCGGCACCAAGGGAAAAACCACCACCACCTATATGACCCGCGCCGTTATGGACGCTGTGACCGGCACCAAGACCGGCCTTCTCTCCGGCATGGAGCATGACCTGGGCGGTGAGGTGACCTACACCCATCTGACCACCCCCGAGTCTCTGGAAATGCAGCAGCTCTTTGCCGAGGCCCGGGAGCACAAGCTGCCCGTGGTCACCGCCGAGATCAGCAGCCAGGCCTACCAGGTCCACCGCACCTACGGCCAGCACTTCCGCTACGGCATTTTCCTGGACATCGGCCCCGACCACATCTCCGCCCATGAGCATCCCACCATGGAGGACTACCTCAAGTGCAAGGAGGCCCTGCTGGAAAATTCTGACACCGCCATCATCGTCCGCAGCACGGACTATTTTGACCGTGTGCTTGCCGCCGCCCAAAAGGCCGGGCGCACCCTTTTGGTGGGCATGGCCGAGGACGGCGAGAGCGACTATACCGCCTCGAATGTGCAGAAGCTCCCCCGGGGCTATGCCTTCACCGTCACGGAAAAGGCCACCGGCCGCCAGGACATTTATAAGGTGGGTATGGACGGCCTTTTCAATATCGAGAATGCCCTCACGGCCATTGCCGTGGGCCGGGACATGGGCGGCGACCCCGCCGTTATCTCCGCCGCTCTGGAGCATCTGGTGGTGCCGGGCCGGGCGGATGTGATGGAGGGCGCAGGCCTGAAAATCTTCATCAACTATATGCACAACGGCATCAGCTGCCAGGCGGTGCTGAAGGCCCTGAAAAAGGACTACCCGGATAAGTTCGTCACCGTGGTCATCGGCGTGGCCGGCCAGCGTTCTCCCGCCCGTATTCAGGGCGTGGGCGAGGCCTGCGGCCGGTACGCCGACCGTGTGTTCTTCACCGCCGACGACCCGGACCTGGAGGACCCTCGGGACATCGACACCCGCCTTGCCCATGCTGCGGCGGACGGAAAGGCAGAGGTCATCATCGAGCCGGACCGTGTCATCGCCGTAGAGCGTGCTCTGCGGGAGGCCCCGGCAGGCTCCGTGGTGGTGCTGGGGGGCAAGGGCGATGAGGATACCCAGCGGGTAAACGGCGTCTATGTCCACTATGAGTCCGACCCGGTCATCGCCAAGCGCGTGGTGGCCGAGCTGGAAAACGAGAGATAAAAAGGAGGGTCCGCCTGTGAGCCGTGCCGACGAGATTTTTAAGGCCAACTGCCGCGACATTCTGGAAAACGGCGTTTGGGATACCGATCTGGCCGTGCGCCCCCACTGGGAGGACGGCACCCCCGCCCACACGGTGAAAAAGTTCGGCCTTGTAAACCGCTATAATTTGCAGGAGGAGTTCCCCATTCTGACCCTCCGCCGCACCTATTTCAAAACCTGTATCGATGAGCTTCTGTGGATCTGGCAGCAGAAGTCCAATAATATTCACGACCTCCGTGGCCACATTTGGGACAGCTGGGCCGACGAAAACGGCTCCATCGGCAAGGCCTACGGCTACCAGCTCTCCGTAAAGCACCACTACCCCGAGGGGGACATGGATCAGGTGGATCGGGTGCTCTACGACCTGAAGCACAACCCTGCCAGCCGCCGCATCCTCACGAATATTTACAATTTTCAGGACCTGCACGAGATGGCCCTCTACCCCTGCGCCTACTCCATGACCTTCAATGTCTCCGGCCGCACCCTCAATGCCATTTTGAACCAGCGCAGCCAGGATATGCTGGCCGCCAACAACTGGAATGTGGTGCAGTACGCGGTGCTGGTCCATATGCTGGCCCGGGTGTCGGGTCTGGAGGCCGGGGAGCTGGTCCATGTCATTGCCGATGCCCATATCTATGACCGCCATGTGCCCATCATCCAAAAAATGCTGGAAAAGGAGCCCCGTCCGGCGCCTAAATTCGTCATAGACCCCACCGTCACCGACTTTTACCGGTTCACCCGGGACAGCTTCTCCCTGGAGGGGTACGACCCCCAGCCCTTTGAGGACAAGATTCCTGTGGCCATCTAAGGAGGTACGCCTATGCAAGCCATTGTGGCCGTAAGTCAGAGCTGGGGCATCGGCCGGGACGGGCAGCTGCTCTTTCGCATCCGGGCCGACCTGCAGCGCTTCAAGGCCCTCACCACCGGTCACACGGTGGTCATGGGCCGCAAGACCCTGGAGACGCTCCCCGGCGGCCGGGGTCTGCCGGATCGGCGCAACCTGGTGCTGACCCGGCAGGAAAGCCTCACCCCGGACCGGGCAGAAACTGTCCACTCCCCGGAGGAGCTGCTGGCCCTGGCCGACAGCGACACCTTTGTCATCGGCGGCCAGGAGGTGTATACCCGGCTCCTGCCCTACTGCACCCGGGTCTATGTCACCAAGGTTTTTGCCGATGTTCCGGCAGATGCTTTTTTTCCGAATCTGGACAAGGACCCCCATTGGCAGGTCGTCTCCGTGGGAGAGCCTCAGGAGGAAGCGGGCCTGCGCTTTCAATATGTAGAGTACCGGCGCATATAAAGGCCAAAGGTTTTTCATCAGTTCAAGGGGCGAAGCAACCGCTTCGCCCCTTTCTGTTTTTGCTGCATATCTCTCATATTATCGGGCGGAAACACATAGGATGGACTGTATCATTCAGTCTTGGGAGTGTTGCCGATGAAGGGAAATATGGAGCAGCGTGCCTGCGAGGAGGCCGTTTACATCATAGAGAGCCGGGGGACCGTGCGGGATGCCGCCCGGAAATTCGGCATCAGCAAGTCTACGGTGCATAAGGACATTTCCCAGCGTCTGCCCCTGTTCAACCGCAGTCTCTACCTGCAGGTAAAGGCCATTTTGGAGGAAAACAAGGCCCAGCGCCACATACGCGGCGGCCTGGCCACCCGGCGCAAGTACAAGGGCGGCTGAGCTCGCCCCAAAAGGAAAAGGACTTCAAGTTTTTTCTTGAAGTCCTTTTTTGCGGCTGTCCGCAGGTATTGTTGTGCATGCAGTCAACGGTATGTTACTGAGACCCACGGATATTTTTCCTGAAGGTCACCGAAGATTTCCCGCATCGGAGCGGCATACTCCCGCAGCTCCCGGGGCATGGAGTCAAATCCTTCCACCACAATGTGCCTTTGTACCGGCTGCAAGAATACATCCGTCAGGCAATCCCACATGGCATCCCAGTTTTCCCCGTAATAGTCCGGAAACCCAAATGTCTTGCGGATGCGCCGGTGCAATGCGCCCCAGTCTTTACAGCCATCCAGGTGCAGGACAACGGGGTCAGTTGTAATGGGCATATAACCATAGTAATTCATAACGAAATTCCTTTCTGTCAAACAATCTCGACAAATGTGGCGTAATGGTCGTAAGTTGCAAAGATCAATCCGTCACTGGAGTAGAGAATTCGTTCTCCGCCCCGGAAACCGAAGGAATAATTGATATCAGCCTCGTACCATATTCGTTCCGGTACATCGGGGAGTCGCTTATCTCTGTTTTTGTAGACTCCCTTTGTCAGCATTTTACCAGGTGCAACAATGGAAAGATTTGCTAAAATCGGAATCCATCCTAACTGAGTAGCTTCGCTCTCGGTTATGTAGTATCCGGGGGAGCCGCCGAAAAGTTTTCAGCCACCAATCGGCACCCTGTAAGCCAAGCTTTGTCGCAGTGCCAGCCACTTTTGCCTCTAAACATTGTATGGAGCAGCGGCAGTTAGGGTGGAGCGGCGGTTCTTCTGGAATAATTTCGTAGAGCAAGTAAACCTTTCCTTGCTGCTTTTTGCAGTCCATACATCTTCGAAAATCAAAGACGGATTTCCAATATTTATACTTTGGGCTGCGCACAAACTTCTTCCTTTCTACTATAACAGATTAGGCCATCCATGAAAAGGCTCTCATGTTATTATGTCAGACAGCAGTTTGTTGTCCTTATGTGTGCAGCCCTCATGAAATTTTTGCAAAAAATTGCAATAATTTTCACGGTGTAAATTCCATAAAGCTCTGTATTTCAAGGGTTCACAGGCAAAAGGAAAAGGACTTCAAGTTTTTTCTTGAAGTCCTTTTTGGAGCAGGGTACGGGAATCGAACCCGCCTCCTCGGCTTGGGAAGCCGATGTACTACCGATGTACTAACCCTGCATCGCGATAGCTATTATAGCAGAGAAATCCGTCCTTTGCAACCGAAAAATGCCGGGAAGCATGAAATTTCTTTTTGCGGCATAGGATAGGCCAGCTTATTTGGGGAGGGTGGACGATGAAAAAGCGAGTTTTAGCGCTGCTTTTGGCGCTGCTGCCGATGGCTGTCCCGGCGGCAGAGGCGGTAGAGCTGCCGGTGGAGGCCCCGGCGGCGCTGCTGATGGAGAAGGAGACAGGGCAGGTGCTCTACGCCGAAAACGAGCATGAAAAACTGGAGCCTGCCAGCGTCACAAAGGTGATGACCCTGCTTTTGGTCATGGAGGCCATGGAGCGCGGGGAGCTGAAGTATGAGGACACCGTCACCGTCAGCGCGGGTGCCGCGTCCATGGGCGGCAGTCAGGTGTATCTGTCCGAGGGGGAGCAGATCACCGTGGAGGAGCTTTTGAAGGCGGTGTGCGTCTCCAGCGGCAACGATGCCGCCGTGGCCCTGGCGGAAAAGGTGTCCGGGGTGACGGAGCTGTTCGTGCAGCAGATGAATAACCGAGCCGCGGAGCTGGGTATGCAGGACACCCATTTCGTAAATCCCACGGGCCTGCCTGCCCAGGGCCATGTGACCAGCGCCTATGACATTGCCCTCATGAGCCGGGCGCTGATTTTGCACCACCCGGACATCCGGCGCTTTACCACCATCTGGATGGACACCATACGGGGCGGCGAATTCGGCCTCTCCAATACCAACAAGCTCATTCGCTTTTATGAGGGGGCCACGGGGCTGAAAACCGGGTCCACAGGCTCGGCAGGCTACTGCATCTCGGCCACGGCGGAGCGGGACGGCATGGAGCTCATCGCCGTGGTGCTGGGGGGCGAGACCAGCCAGCAGCGCTTTGAGGACGCTAAAACTCTGCTGAACTACGGCTTCTCCGCCTACGCCCTGGCCCATGTTGCCCCGCCGGAGCCGCCTACGGTGCCGGTGAAGCTGGGAGCGTCCAAAGCCGCTGCCCTGACCCCTGCCGAGAATGTGCTTCTGGTGAAAAAGGAGCACGCCGGGAGCCTGACCTACGACACCGACCTGCCGGAGTGTCTCACCGCCCCGGTGGAAAAGGGGCAGCAGGTGGGAACGCTGACGGTGCGCTGCGGGGACGAGATTTTGCGGGAGATCCCCCTGACGGCAGCGGAGAGCGTGGAGCGGCTGTCCTGGAGCGGCCTGTTTCTGCGTCTGCTGCAGCGGGCGGTTTTCGGGTAAGAAAACCGCCGGATTTCTCTTGTATTTTTCTCCGGATAGATGTAACATAGGAAAAAGAACAAAACAGGAGGGCACTATTATGATCCGTGTTGATCTTTCCCATATGCGGCACTTTATCCCGCTGCCCTATGAGGCGGCGCTGACCCCCCGGCTGCATTTGGCCCACGAGCGGCTGCGCAGCGGCACCGGGGCCGGGGGCGAATTCACCGGCTGGGTAAGCCTGCCCCGAACCTACGACCGGGAGGAGTTCGGGCGCATCAAGGCGGCGGCCAAGAAGATCCGGGGCGATTCTCAGGCGCTGGTGGTCATCGGCATCGGCGGGTCTTATCTGGGGGCCCGGGGTGTTATCGAGTGCCTGTGCTCCCCGAACTACAATCTGAAAAAGAAGGATACCCCCAACATCTATTTCGTAGGCAACGGCCTGGATAACGACCAGCTGGCCGAGGTGATGGAGCTGCTGGAGGGGCAGGATTTTTCCGTGAATGTCATCTCCAAGTCCGGCACCACCACAGAGCCGGCGGTGGCCTTCCGCTTCTTCCGCCAGCTTTTGGAGCAGAAATACGGGCGTGAGGAGGCGGCCCGGCGCATTTACGCCACCACCGACCGGAATAAGGGCGCCCTGAAGGCCCTGGCTGCAGCGGAGGGCTACGAGAGCTTCGTGGTGCCGGATGACATCGGCGGGCGGTACAGTGTGCTGACAGCGGTGGGGCTGCTCCCCATTGCCGTGGCGGGTATCGACATTGAGCAGCTCATGGCCGGGGCGGCCGCCATGGAGGCCGACTGCGCCCGGGAGGGGATGGATGCCAACCCCGCCTGGCAGTATGCCGGAGCCCGGTACGAGCTGCAGCACCGGGGGATGGGAATTGAGGTCCTGGCCTGCTATGACCCCTTCTTCCGCTTCATGGCGGAGTGGTGGAAGCAGCTTTACGGCGAGTCCGAGGGCAAGGAGGGCAAGGGCCTGTTTCCGGCCAGCGTGGAGTTTACCGCAGACCTCCACTCCATGGGTCAGTATCTCCAGGAGGGGCGGCGAAACCTCTTTGAGACGGTGGTGCGCTTTGAGCCCCGGGCCGGGGAGCTGGCCGTCCCCTTCGACGCGGAAAACGGCGACGGGCTGAACTTCCTGGCGGGCAAAACCATGAGCGACTTAAAGCAGCAGGCCATGGACGGCACTCTCCTGGCTCATGTGGAGGGGGGCGTGCCCAACATCCGCGTGTGCTGCGGGGCACGCAGCGCATTCACTCTGGGAGAGCTGATTTACTTCTTCTGCTACGCCTGCGGCCTGTCGGGCTACCTGCTGGATGTAAACCCCTTTGACCAGCCCGGGGTGGAGGCCTATAAGAAGAATATGTTCGCCCTGCTGGGAAAGCCCGGCTATGAGGACCTGGGGCAAAGTCTCCGGGCGCGGCTGGCGGAAAATGATTCATGAAGTTTTCATGAATTTTGCTTTCTCCATTGCCATCGCCGCAGAAGTGTGGTATAGTATTGGTAAATACACAAAGGAGTGATCTCTTATGGTTAGACTGATCATGGGTGCGAACGGCGCCGGTAAAACAAAGCAGCTCATCGACCTGATTCACAGCGCCGTGGAGTCCGAAAACGGCAGCGTGGTCTGCATCGAGCCCGGTGCGGATATGACCTTTGACATTAAGTCCAGCGTGCGTCTGGTCAATGGCAAGGAATATAATCTGAATTCTTTTGAGTGCCTGCGGGGCTTCATCAGCGGCCTGTACGCCGGCAATTACGATATTTCTCATGTATTTGTAGACAATCTCTCCAAGGTGGTAGGCAGCAACAGTCTGCCCGATGTAGAGAACTTCCTGCACTGGCTGGACCGCTTCAGCGAGGCAAACAGTGTGAAGTTCACCGTGACCCTCAGCATGGACGAGGGCACCGCTACCGAGGGTATGCGCAACTACCTGTAATATTTTTCGGATATGCGTACATAAAATGCACGGCGCTTTTGCGCCGTGCATTTTACTGCTTCAGGCCCCGCTCCAAAAACCTCACAGCGTTTGCCGCCCCCAGGCCGGGGCGTGAACGATTTCCCCGACAAATGCAAATTTTCCTCTTGAAATAGGCCCGAAAGTGCGCTATAATAATTCAGCACCTGCCGGTGTGTTGGAATTGGTAGACGAAGTGGACTCAAAATCCACCGCTGGCGACAGCGTACCGGTTCGAGTCCGGTCACCGGCACCATATCGAGTGGTCATAAGGGATTTCACTTATGACCACTCGATTTTTCTATTCTGATACAGTTTGATGCAGGGAGCAGGCAGTGGCCTGCTCCTTTTCGTTATGCTGTTTTCGGCTCTTTTGGCCAGCAACTCGGCAAAGGCATCTTCGTCGTGGCTCAGATATTCTGCCATGGAAATTATGCAGTTGATAATATAAAAATTGCCACCAAAACGGCGACAATGACATAATTCTCATTATGTTGCATGCACCGTGCTTTTCTCTGTTTTAAGTGTTGATTAGGCGCTGTGCGCCGGAAAGGCGAAGCTATGAATATCCGAAAAACTGTGGATTACAGCGCAATGTTTGCCGCACTGGAAGCTGTCATGGAAGCGGATCTGCCGCAGATGGAGCGCTACTGGTACATCCGGCAGGCCGCTGCACAGAATCTATCCAAGTCGGAGCTTCTGCAAATGATCGAGGATTCTGCGCATCTGGAAAGTGTTCTCGACGAAAAGGTCGATGTATGGTATAATGACGACAACGACGAGATTTCGGAGAGAACGCAGTATGAAGAAAATTCTGTTTATCTGCCATGGAAATATTTGCCGCAGCCCCATGGCCGAATTTGTGATGAAGGACCTGGTAAAGAAGGCCGGGCTGACATCACAGTTTCATATCGAATCGGCGGCCACCAGCCGGGAGGAGATCGGCAACCCAGTCTATCCTCCTGCACGGTGCAAGCTGGCCGAGCATGAGATTCCCTGCGAAGGCCATGCGGCGCGGCAACTCACCAATCAGGACTACGACGAATACGATCTCCTGATCGGCATGGATCAAGCCAACCTCCGGGATATGTACCGCATCTGCGGCGGCAACCCGGATGGAAAATTTTCCCTGCTTCTGGACCACACAACCAGACCCGGCAATGTAGCAGACCCCTGGTACACCGACGACTTCCAGGCAACATGGCTGGATGTGCTGGAGGGTTGCCAAGGGCTTCTGAAAGAATTTGTGACAGAATGAGGTGATTCAAATGGCACAAAACGATAAGATTCAACTGTTCGAAGACAAGCGTATTCGCACCGCATGGGACGAGGAAAAGGAAGAATGGTACTTTTCCATCGTCGATGTGGTAACTGTGCTGACTGATCAGCCGGATCAGCGCGGCGCAAGTAACTATTGGGCAAAACTGAAGCAGCGTCTTAAAGAAGAAGGCGCAGATCAGTTGCTGACAAATTGTCAGCAACTGAAAATGAAGTCTCCCAAAGATGGGAAACGCTATAATACTGATGTAGCTGACATCGAGCAGCTTCTTCGCATCATCCAGTCCATTCCGTCACCGAAGGCAGAGCCGTTCAAGCTGTGGCTGGCACAGGTCGGTCGAGAGCGAATTGAGGAGACCATCGACCCGGAGCTGACCATTGACCGGGCGCTGGAAACCTACCTTAAGAAGGGATACAGCCGTGAGTGGATCAACCAACGGCTGCAGGCCATTCAGGTCCGCAAAGAATTGACGGATGAATGGGATACCCGCGGGGTGCAGAAAGGCGTGGAGTACGCCATCCTCACGGACGAGATATCCCGCGCGTAGTCCGGCATGTCCACCCGGCAGTACAAGAATCTGAAGGGCTTGAAAAAAGAAAACCTTCGTGATAACATGACGACGCTGGAACTGGTGCTGAACATGCTGGCAGAGGCCACTACCACTCAGTTTTCAAGAGATCGCAAACCAACGACCTTCCAAGAAAATTTGGCAGTTGCCAAGGCGGGCGGTCAGGTGGCTGGACGAACCAGAAAAGACATTGAGTCCCAGTCAGACACG
>QWBY01004068.1_pt1 | contig 12987 bp, 9 predicted proteins | sample 1972471 | NCBI WGS metagenome assembly QWBY01 (sample SAMN09866722, study PRJNA288562) | Human gut metagenome isolate term6_stool, whole genome shotgun sequencing... | reverse complement strand
ACGATAGAGATTTAAAATAGATTAATTGACATAAAAGATTGATTATTATATACTAATTATATGCTTATTAAAGATATTATAAATGAGTTAAATGCCGACAAAACGCTGAAAAAAGAGAGGTCGGCTATAATAGCGTTTTCGGGTGGACCGGATTCAGTTTTCACGGTGGAAATCTTTAGAAATTTTTTTAAAGATTATAAAATTTATCTTTATCATTTAAATCATATGATAAGATATGATGCAATTCACGATGAGAATTTTGTAAAAAAATATGCTGAAGAAAGTGGAATGGAACTTGTTTTGAATAGATGTGATATTCCAAAGTTTTCAAAAGAGCATTCGATCGGATTGGAGGAAGCCGGGCGCATCGTTCGCTATAAAGATTTGGAAGAGCTTTCGAAAAATACGAAAGTAAACACGATTGTAACGGGTCACCATTTGAATGATGACATCGAAACATTCATTTTAAATTTTAAAAGAGGAAGTGGACTTAACGGTTACTCCTCGATTAAAAAACGTGACGGCAAGTTTTTAAGACCGCTTTTGGGCGTGACAAAAAGAGAGATTTTGGATTATTTAAACGATAGAAAAATTGAGTTTTGTATCGACAGGACAAATTTCATTGACGATACAAACCGAAATAAAATCCGTTTAAATGTGATGCCCGAGCTTGAAAAACTGGACGAAAAACTTTATGATGATTTTGGACGTTTTTTAAATTCAATGAAAGCGGAGATGAATTTAAAAAATTCACTCATTTCAGGATTTGTGTTTGAGCACAATCTTTCAAAAAATTCGGAGGAACTCTGTTTTAAAATCGAGGATATCAAGAGATATTTCGGAGATGATTTCTCGGCTCTATATATGGAAGCTATAAAAATTCTTCGAGGAAATACAGTTGACATCTACAAAAAAGCGCTTGACTCAATTTTGAATATTATCGACGGGGAAGAGGAAAAAAGAACTTCGGTCGGCGGAATCGTTGCAATTAAAAGCTATGAAAATTTGATTTTTAGGCGCGATATTGAAAATGATGAACGAAAAATATATCTCTCACTTGAAGCGACGGAATATACAATTGGATTTATAACAACCGATTTAAATATCGATGATTTAGAAATAAGAAATAGAGAAGTGGGCGACGAGGTCAAATTTAAAAACAGGCCCACAAAACTTTTAAAAAAGTTCTTGATTGAGGAAAAAGTTCCGGCATACAAGAGGGACGATTTGATTATAGTTACTGATGATGAAAACATTCTGTATGTAGAAGGTTTCGGACCGACTATAAACGGGATTGAAGGGAAAAATAAAATATATATCAATGAAAGGAAGAAAGATGAATAAGGCTTTAAAGGAAATATTATTTTCAGAAGAAGAAATAAGAGCAAAAGTTAAAGAACTCGGCAAAGAAATCACGCACGATTATATGGATAAGGATTTGTATGTGGTCGGGATTTTAAAGGGCTCTTTTATTTTCATGGCGGATTTGGTAAGAGAGATAAGCCTGCCGTTACTTGTTGATTTTATGAGCGTTTCAAGCTACGGTAGAAATGCGAAATCAAATGGGGAAGTTAAAATTTTGAAGGATTTGGATTTCTCTGTTGAAGGAAGAGATGTGCTTATTGTTGAGGACATAATAGACTCCGGTTATACTTTAAAATATATCGAACAAATGTTTAAAACTAGAGGGGCTAACTCAGTAAAATTTGCTGCATTTTTGGACAAAAAAGAATCCAGAAAGGTCGAAATGGAAGTTCACTACAAGGGATATGAAGTTCCGAACGACTTTATAGTTGGATATGGACTTGATTACAGCGAAGAATACAGAAATCTTCCATATATTGCTACGCTAAAAGAAGAGGTCTATAAATAATGCGAAGATTTAGAATTTCTCCATTTACGCTTGTTTGGGTTGCTCTTATTGTCATTCTTATTTTAAGACCGATTTTTGGCGGTATATTTACAAAAAGCATTGACATATCAAAGGCAATAACTTTGATTCAAAATGACAGGGTAGACGAGGCATCGATAAATGGAGATACACTTTTTATAAATGATGTCACAAACAGCGGAAATGTCACGTACAAGACGGGTATACCTAAGCAACTTCAAGACAGTTTTTACAAGGATTATTTAAAAGACAAAGTTGAGTCCGGAAAAATCAAGTTCACTGCAATCGGTGGTGAAGAGGAAGGACTTTTAAAAACAATTCTACCGTATGCTTTTATGGGAATATTGTTCTTTTTTATGATGAACATGATATTTAGGCAAACCGGTTCACAAAACAAAGAAATGAACAATTTTGCGAAATCAAAGGCGAAACTGTTTAATAAAAATGACAAGGAAAAGGTAACATTTAAGGATGTTGCAGGCCTTGAAGAAGAAAAAGTTGAGCTTTATGAAATTGTAGACTTTCTTAAAAATCCTGCGAAATATGCAAGAATGGGTGCGAGGATTCCGAGAGGGGTGCTTTTAGTTGGACCTCCGGGAACAGGAAAGACATATATTTCAAGAGCAGTCGCAGGGGAAGCGGGAGTTCCGTTTTTCTCGATTTCAGGCTCGGAGTTTTTGGAGATGTTTGTCGGTGTCGGTGCTTCAAGAGTTAGAGATCTTTTTGATGTTGCTAAGAAAAATGCACCGTGCATAGTTTTCATAGACGAAATTGACGCAGTCGGAAGAAAAAGGGGCTCAGGTCTCGGTGGTGGCCACGACGAAAGAGAACAGACGCTCAATCAACTTTTGGTTGAGATGGACGGTTTTGAAAAGAATGAAGGCATCATAATGATGGCTGCTACGAATAGACCTGACATATTGGACGATGCTCTTTTAAGACCTGGCAGGTTTGACAGACGTGTCACTATTGGACTTCCGGATGTGAAGGGAAGAGAAGAAATTTTAAACATTCACACAAAGGATAAGCCTATGGCGGCCGATGTTGATATAAAAAATATTGCAAAGAGGACACCGGGTTTTACTCCGGCGGACCTTGAGAACCTTGTAAATGAAGCGGCAATTTTGTCGGCAAGACACGGACAAAGCTCTATAACAAAGAGCATTCTTGAAGAGGCCAGCATAAAAGTTTTAGCGGGACCTGAAAAAACTTCAACTGTTATCACGCCTGACGAAAAGAAACTTGTCAGCTTCCACGAAGCGGGACACGCAATTGTGACAAAATCTCTTCCGGACACAGATCCGGTTCAAATGGTCACGATTGTACCGAGAGGTTCTGCAGGTGGGTTCACATATACAGTTCCGGAGGAAGAAAAATATTATTACACGAAATCTAAGATGATTAATGAAATAATTATACTCCTTGCAGGAAGGGCTGCAGAAGAACTGAAACTTGAAGATATTTCAACGGGTGCGTCAAATGATATTGAAAGAGCGACAAAGATTGCACACGCAATGGTTTCAAAATATGGAATGACTTCTGCAATCGGAACACTCGATTTTACGGAAGACAATGAAAATATTTTCATTGGAAATGCAATAACACACAGCAAAAATGTTTCAGAGGAAACTCTAAAGCTTATTGACTCAGAAATGAAGAGAATTGTTGATGGGTGTTATGAAAAAGCAAAGCAAATTCTTAGAGAAAATGATGATAAATTGACAAGGCTTGCAAACTGTTTGCTTGAAAAAGAAACGGTTTACAAAAAAGAATTCGAAGCTATTTATAATGGAGATTACGATCCGAATAGTTTCGAAGATGAAAAAATTAATATATTTTAAAGGAGAATTAAAATGGGTAAGACAAAAAAACTGGTTGTATCCGCAATTTTACTAGCATGGATTTTAGTTTTAGGAATGACACAGTTGGGGCTTATACCTGTCGGTCCTGTAAGAGCAACGACTCTTCACATACCGGCACTTATTGCAGCAATTTTATTTGATAAGTATATGGGAATGTTTTTGGGACTTTCATTTGGACTTTATTCATGGTACCAAAACTTCAGGGCACCTACGATTTTGAGTTTTGTATTTCAAAACCCGGTTGTGAGTGTTCTTCCAAGAATTATATTTCCTATAATAGCTTATTACTTGTATCAATTTCTGAAAAAGAAAACGCATAGACAAATTCAAATCTTTGGAAGTGTACTTTTTACGGCACTATCTGCAGAACTTGTTTATTCACTATATAAAGCGTATATTTCAGAAAATAAGACAGGATTTATTGTTGGGGCTATTTTGATTGTATTTGTAATTGCCGTTTGGATTTACAGCTTAAGAAATAAAACTATAATGGCTCCGGGATTTATGGCTGCTTCGATTGCTACAATTTGCCACACAGTTATGGTTATGGGACTGATTTATATAATCTATTTGCCGAAATACATGGAGACGATGAACATGTCAAGAACTTTGGCGACAAACGCAATAATGACTACGGTTGTTGTAAACGGAGTTCCTGAAGCTGTCATTGGAGGACTTGTTGTGGCAGCTCTTTTAAAGAGAAAGGAAAGTTATGATTTTAACCGTTGATATTGGAAATACAAATACTGTTGTCGGAATCTTCAAAGGAGAAGAGCTTATTGAATCTGTGAGACTTGAGTCAAACAGAAGCAAGACAGTTGATGAATACCATCTTCTATTGACAGATTTACTCGATTTAAAAGATATAGATATCGAAAGTTTTGAAGGTGGAATTATATCTTCAGTTGTGCCTACTTTAACCGGAACGATGGAAAAAGCGGTTTCAAAAATCATCGGAAGAGAGCCAATTGTTGTGGGACCGGGAACAAAGACAGGACTAAATATTATGTATGATGACCCTAAAGAAGTGGGCGCAGACAGAATTGTGAATGCGGTAGGTGCACTAAAAAAATATGGAGCTCCGTTAATAATTATCGACTTCGGGACAGCGACGACATATTGCGTCATAGATAAAGATAAGAATTATTTGGGTGGAATAATCGCACCGGGAATTGGGATTTCTGCAGAAGCTTTATTTTTGAAAGCTGCGAAACTGCCAAGAGTCGACTTGGTGCCGCCCGAAAACTATCTAAACAAAAATACTGTCGATGCAATAAAAGCCGGAATAATATTTGGAAGAGTCGGTGAGGTCGAATACATTGTGAAACATTTAAAAGAAGAAGTTGGGGTGACGAATGCGAAAGTTATTTCAACAGGAGGAATTGCTCCGACTATAAATGGACTCACATTTATGAGAAGAACACTAAAAATAGGAAGTGATGTTCCACCGATATTTTTAGCTCCTATGGCAGGTTATACCGATTTTGCATATCGAAAAATATGCTTCGAACTAGGGCTTTCGTTTGCTGTGACTGAAATGGTCAGCGCGAAAGCCTTAAGTTATGGAGATGAAAAAACAGAAAGCATATCAAAAAGTGAATCCAGAACCGGTATACAGCTTTTCGGGCACGATATTTCAGCACTTCAAATTGCTGTTGAAAAATTAAATGAGCGAAACGATTTCTTGTGGTATGATTTAAATTTTGGTTGTCCGGCGCCGAAAATTATAAAAAATCACGATGGAAGTTCACTGTTGAGCGACTTACCGACTTTAAGAAAAGTAATAGAATGCGTTAAAAAATATTCGAATAAACCGGTTTCTGCAAAGATGAGATTAGGGTTTAAAGACGGCGACGATTATCTTGAAATTGCAAAGACAATCGAGGATTCGGGAGCGGATTTTCTAACTGTGCATGGAAGAACAAGGGATATGTTTTATACAGGCGAAGCTGATTGGGACGCGATTTATGAAATAAGAAATACGGTTTCGATTCCCGTCATTGGAAACGGTGACATAAAAAATGCCGATATGGCGAGAGAGCTTTTAGAGTCCGGCGACATTGACGGCATTGCAATTGGAAGAGCGGCAATTGGAAATCCTTTTTTATTTGCGGAACTTTCGGGAACGGAGTATTCGAGAAAATACGATGTTATAAAAAGACATTTTGAGTATATGTGTGAAATAAAGAACGAAAGAGTTGCGGTGAACGATTTTAAGAAACATTTAATCAAGTATCTCAACAATCGACCGGAAGCAAAAAAAATAAGACAAGAATTACAAAATATAACTAATATTGAAATTATGCATGAGTGGATAAAGAGTTTGTTTTATTTTGACAAAATCTGATAAGTAATGTATAATATAGTAATATATTTTAGAAGGGGAATTTAAATGGCTGAAAAGGAAGTATTTCTAACCCGTGAAGGTTATGATAATTTAAAAAATGAATTAGAAGAATTGAAAACTGTTACCAGAAAAGAGGTATCAGAAAGAATAAAAGTTGCTTTGGGTTACGGCGACTTGAGTGAAAACGCAGAGTATGACCAAGCAAAAAATGAACAAGCACTTGTTGAGGATAGAATTTTACAAATAGAAAATATTTTAAGAATGGCGAAAATTGTTGAAGAACATGAAGTAACAACCGACAAGGTAAATATTTCAACTGACGTTACAGTTCTTGAAGAAGGCGAAGATGAGCCGGAAGTATTTTCAATTGTAGGTAGTGCTGAATCGGACCCAATCAACAATAAGATTTCAAATGAAAGTCCGCTAGGAGCTGCACTTTTGGGCAGAAGAAGAAAAGACGTCGTTGAAGTTGAAGCACCTGACGGAGTTATAAGATATAAAATTATAAGCATTAAAAAAACACCTAAAGAAGAAAAGAAATAGAGAGGGTTAATATGGAACAAGATTTAAATGAAATGCTCCAAATCAGGAGGGACAAATTAAAGCAATTAAAAGAGGAAGGAAGAAATCCATATTTAGTTGAAAAGTTTGAAAGATCTAACACGACAAAAGAAATTGTTGAAAATTTTGAGAACTTTGAAGATAAATCCGTAACAATTGCTGGAAGAGTTATGGCAAAAAGAGGCCACGGGAAAGTTACTTTTTTGGATATTCAAGATTCGACAGGTAGAGTCCAAGCATTTTTAAAGATTGATAACTTGGGAGACGAATATAACGATGTTAAACTTTTAGATATCGGGGATATAGTTGGAATTACAGGCGAAGTTTTTAAAACACACATGGGAGAAGTGAGCGTTCGTGCAGAGAACTTTAAGATTCTTACAAAATCTCTTCAAATTCTTCCGGAAAAATGGCATGGACTTCAAGACCAAGATTTGAAATATAGACAAAGATACGTCGATCTTATAATGAATCCAAGCATTAAAGAAACATTCTTAAAGAGAAACAGAATCATAAAGGAAATCAGAAATTATCTCGACGACAGAGGATTCTTGGAAGTTGAAACTCCGACATTAAACACTATTGCCGGGGGTGCAAATGCAAGACCTTTCATTACACATCACAACACACTTGACATTGATATGTACCTTAGAATCGCTAATGAACTATATCTAAAAAGATTGGTTGTAGGAGGTTTCGACAAGGTTTATGAAATGGGCAAGATGTTCAGAAATGAAGGAATGGACACAACCCATAATCCTGAATATACCGCAATGGAAGTTTATGCAGCTTATGAAGATTACCATGATATGATGGAACTTACTGAAAATCTCGTTGCAACTGTTGCTGAAAAAGTTTTGGGAAAAACTGTCATTGAGTATGACGGTGTTGAACTTGACCTCACTCCACCGTGGAGAAGAATCAGCATGGTTGAAGCTGTAAAAGAATATGCAGGTGTTGATTTTGCAAACATCGAAACTGATGAAGAGGCTATAAAAGTTGCTGAAGAAAAGGGATTGAAGCTCGAACCTTCAAAGAAGACAAGAGGCAATATTATTAACGAATTCTTCGAAGAATTTTGTGAAGAACACATGATTCAACCGACATTTGTCACCGGACACCCTGTGGATATTTCTCCTCTTGCAAAGAGAAATCCGGAAGATCCGAGATACACAAACAGATTTGAAGCATTTATCAATACAAAGGAAATTGCGAACGCATTCTCCGAACTTAACGATCCAATTGATCAAAGGGAAAGATTTACGGCACAAATCGAAGCAAAACGCCTTGGCGACGATGAAGCTCATCCTATGGATGAAGATTTCTTAAATGCAATCGAAGTTGGGCTTCCACCTACAGGCGGACTTGGAATCGGTATCGATAGACTCATTATGTTCCTTACAGGTGAAACATCCATAAGAGACGTAATCTTGTTTCCAACGATGAAACCGATTGCAAAGGACCTTGCTGAAAACGGCGAATCATCAAAACACGACGAAGCACCTAAGGTTGCAAAAAAGCTCGACTTGTCAAAAGTTAAAGTTGAACCTCTTTTCGAAGATTTTGTTGACTTTGAAAAATTCTCAGAATCTGATTTCAGAGTTGTTAAAGTTAAAGCATGTGAAGAAGTTCCGAAGTCAAAGAAACTCTTAAAGTTTACTCTTGACGACGGCAGCGGAAAAGACAGAACAATCTTATCAGGTATCAAAAATTTCTATAGCGCAGAAGAACTTATAGGAAAAACACTTCTCGCAATAACAAACTTACCACCAAGAGAAATGATGGGAATCGAATCTTGCGGAATGCTTCTTTCAGCTGTCTGTGACTATGATGGAGAAGAACTTTTAAATTTAATAATGCTTGATGGAAATATTCCGGCAGGCGCAAAAATATATTAATAAATTAAGCAACTATATTATTTGTATAGTTGCTTTTTATTTTGTGAATAGCCATGTGTATTTTGATTGATAAAGAGTTCGTTTAATGTTATAATTATTGTAAAGAAAAGTGATTTTAGTGGAGGTATTATGTCTAGATATTTGATAGGAAATGGAAACGATCAATGGCAGTTTTCAGCCGCATTTAATGCATGCAAAGATGGGGATGTGTTAGAATTCGCTGAAGGATTAAATCTTTCACTTGGAACTTCAGTTCTAATTATAGACAAGAATATAAGTATAGAAGGCACGCCAAATACCAATAATGAAATTACAAATAAAATTATGGGATTTGTAAAGGTTTTAAATGGTGTAAATGTCAATATATCAAATATTTTCTTTGAAGCGAGTGATAAAGGAAATAACGTTTTTGCAGTTAAAGGTAATTCTACGGCAAAGTTATCTAATGTTATTATTGAACAAACTAATAATTTGAAAATCGGCTCAAATGAACAATTTTATCCGGAAGTTTATGTTGGAGGGTTTTCGAAATTAATTCTTGAGAGAGCATTTATGCCTGAAAAAAATGGATTGTTGACAAGAATTATAGTTGAGGCTGGATGCCTCGAAGTTAGAAATTCAGTTTTAAATACTTTAGTTCAAGCATATCAGTCAGAAATCACGGCATTTTCAAGTACAATCAAGAGATTTAATGGTAATGCAGTGCATTTAGTTAAGTCTTTTGCTACGCTTCAAAATACTTTTATCCAAGGCGGAGACAATGAAAAAGAATTCCCCGCTATGTATATAGATAGGTCAAATGTTTTGTGTATAGACACCAATGTTTCTCAATCACAATTTCACGCTTGTGTTGGATTGGTAAATAACTCTTATTTAAGTTTGAAAAATGGTAATATATCTTCAATTCATTGTGATTTAAGTACCGTTGATATGATGAATACGAATATTATTGAATGCATTACAGGGCAAAATAACTCAAAGCTAGTCTCTAATGACAATATTAATATTATGGGCGAAAATAAGACAAGGGTTGACATTTTCTTAAATGATTATTCGATTTTTAGAGCGGCACATGTTAATCTAAATAGAATTATAGAGCCAAATATTAGAGTTTCAAATAATTCATTACTACTTATTGATGAATTGACTTATAATCAAACATGGGACTATGAAAAGATAAATCAAATTCAAATGGAGTGCAAAGATGGCGGAAGAATCGAGGTCGAATCTTTACAACAACAAGAAAGAGTTGAAAGTAACGACTTTGGTGATCAGTCCGACGATAATTTCGATAAAGACTTTGAAGTTGAGGTTTCAGATGATCCACAAGCTGAACTCGATAAGCTTATCGGGCTTCATTCTGTAAAAGAAGAAATAAATAAGATGGTAAGGATGGTTGAGTTCAACAAGAAAAGAGTTGAGCAAGGTCTCAAGCCTGAAGAAAACTCGCTTCATTCTGTTTTCCTGGGAAATCCTGGAACGGGAAAAACGACGGTTGCAAGACTTATCGGAGAAATTCTATTTAAAAACGGGGCACTCCATAATAAGGAAAAATTTATTTTTGTCGAAGCATGTGAATCGGACCTTATTTCGTCGTATGTCGGAAAGACTGCAGAGCAAACTTATGAGCTTTTGGAAAAAGCAAAGGGTGGAATTTTATTTATAGATGAAGCGTACACTTTAAATAAAGGCGACTCTTCAGTGAATTTCGGACAAGAAGCGATAAATACGATTCTTAAATATATGGAAGACCACAGAAATGAAATTATGATTATTTTTGCCGGTTACACAAAAGAGATGGAGCAATTTCTCGAAACAAATCCCGGCTTAAAATCGAGAGTCGCAAATAAGTTTGTTTTCGAAGATTACACAGGAGACGAAATTGTTCAAATCGGAGAAAATATTTTAAAAGACAAACAATATGTTCTTGAAGATGAGGAACACTACAAAAAGAGTGTTAAAGATGCATACGAAATGTCAATTGACAAGTCGAATGCAAGATGGATCAGAAATTTCAACGAAAAACTTTTGAAGGTTTTTGCAAAGAGGGTTCTTGAAGAAAATTCTGACGATATGGCAACTATAAGAAATTCTGACATTGATGAAGTGTTTAACATTGGAAAATATCAAAACTATGAGGGCAAAGATGAGGATGCATATGAAAAGCTTGATAAACTTATCGGTATCGAGCAAGTTAAGAGTCAGGTTGCGGAATTTATTTCGATTGCAGAGCTTAATAAGAAAAGACGTGATCAAGGTCAAGCAAATCAAACATTTTCATTACACTCATTATTCCTTGGAAATCCGGGTACAGGAAAAACTACGGTTGCAAGAATACTTGGAGATATTTTATATCAAAAGTCGATTATAAAGGACAATAAATTTATAGAGGCATCTAGAAGTGACCTTGTAGCCGGATATGTGGGACAAACTGCAATCAAAACGAGAGAAGTTTTGAAGTCGGCTCTAGGTGGAGTACTTTTCATAGATGAGGCTTACAGTTTATGTCAAAACGGCTCAAATGATTTTGGAAACGAAGCAATTGACGAGATTCTTAAATTCATGGAAGACAACAGAGACAATATAGTCATAATTCTTGCCGGGTACAACAGAGAGATGGCTGAGTTCTTAAAGATGAATTCCGGACTTGAGTCAAGAATTCCAAATAAGTTCACTTTTGAAGATTATTCGATTGACGAAATCGTAAAAATCGGTTTAATGTATTTGGAAAAGTTCGGATATGTTGTCGACAAAGACTTGTACAGAGATGTTGTTGCCGAAAATTATGCTATGTCAAATGATAATTCAAACGGCAGATGGATAAGAAATTTAAATGAAAAACTTATAAGAATTATGAGCCAAAGAGTTGCACAAACGAATACGGATGATCTTAACACAATTGCAACTGAAGATTTGATGAAAATGAGGAATAGATAATGAGTGACGATTATGTAAAGCCACCTTCAAAGAACGATGATTATGTGAAGCCGACTTCTAGTAAAGAAGAGGTTGTTAAACCGGCTTCAAATAGCGATGACTATGTAAAGCCGCCGTCAGCAACAAAAAACAATGCACATGACGATTATGTCAAACCTCCGCAAAAAGGAAGTCAGGATTATAATGCAGGAAAAAATAGCGACAATAAGAGAGCTTGGATAATAAAAGGTGATATAAAACCAAGTGAATATAAGAAGCCGACAAAAGGACCTGCCCCGATGAATAATGAAAATAAGTCGAAGGACCCGTATGACAATCCGTCATATTTTGGCACCCCAAAAGTAGGAATAAGATTTTATATAAACTCTTATATAATAATTTCTATATTGTATACTTTATTTATAAGTAAAGGGGACTTTGCCTCCAATGTATTTGCAATTATTTATTTTTTAATTTCGAATTACACTTATTCGTGGTATGCGGATTATAAAAGGTACAAAGGTGAAATGCTCTGGCTTTTCAACCCTTATGGAACTATAAAATTGGCGGGTGCTGCAAGTTTATTTATGGATCCTAGAAAAGGGACCGTTAAAAAGGGAATGTTCGGCAACCTTAAAGTTGATAGTTCAAGAAGTATCACAAAAACGTTATTAATTTTTATAGTTGTACTTGTTGTTACTGAAATTTTAAAGTATTTCATAAATTTCTTTGTCGCATTTGCATCTCTGTTTTTCCATAAAAGCACAATCAGAAAATATAATGAAGCGGTGGATCAGGCTAACAGATAAAACTGTATAAATAATGTATATTAAAATAAAAGCTTTTCGAAAGAAAAGCTTTTTATTTATATTTTTTTCAAAAAAAAGAACAATTTTATGAAAGAAAAATATAAAAATATGATATAATACAGATAAATAATGACTCGGATTTGATACAGCTTTTTTATAATATAAAAAAGTAGAAACTCCGATGCATATTTAAATTATTTATTCAGGAGGATAGTATATGGATAAAAATAATAAAAATGCAAGATATGGAATGAGAAAATTGGCTGTAGGATTTGTTTCATGTATGTTGGGACTCTCGATGGTTTTCGCATCAGTTCAAGGCACAGTTGCAAAAGAAGAAGCAAAAGACGACAAGAAAACAGAAATTGTTGAAGTTGCTGAAAAAGAATTGACTAAAGAAGAACAAATAAAATTGGCAAAAGAAGAATTAAAAGCCTACCTTGACACTATTGATGAAAGCGTTATTGACAACCCTGCAATAAAGTACGAAGACGAAAAAGTAAAAGATGAAATAAAAGCTGCAATTAAAAGAGCGAAGGAACTTTTGGAAGACAAAGATATTGATGATGCAAAGCTTGAAGAAATTAAAAAAATTCCATTTAAAAAAGTAAATGGCAAAAAACAAGGGCTCTTTAGAGATTTTACAAGAAAAGCACTTGTAGATTTTGAAGTTGCAGGTGAAAGAGATACTGAAAATCCGCAT
>QWBY01001733.1_pt1 | contig 12990 bp, 29 predicted proteins | sample 1972471 | NCBI WGS metagenome assembly QWBY01 (sample SAMN09866722, study PRJNA288562) | Human gut metagenome isolate term6_stool, whole genome shotgun sequencing... | reverse complement strand
ACTTATCCAATAAAGTCATAATCTTCCTCACTTTCTAAATTTCCTAAATTTCTAATTGATTACTTCTTCAAATCCTAAATCCTTAACATAAGGATCTCTTTTGTCGCTTTCTTCTACTAGAGTTGGCTTTCCTTGAGGCTTGATAATTTGTCCCTTTAGGATTTCTCCAAACTCTTTCTTCCCAACTAACTTTTCTAACTTCGATAGGCTAAGTGGCTTTCTTTCATAAAGCATAGCTTCGTCAAAGCCTCTCTTTTGTAAAATCTCAAAGGCCTTATCTTGGTCGGCAAAGGCACGATTTGACCTGCCCTCAACTGCCTTATATCCTGGTATCTCTTCGCCTGCTAAAATTGCCTTTAGCGCCTCATCTTCTAAGTCTTTTATCCAGTCGATTAGCCCAATAGACTCTTTAAGATACTTGGATATGTCCTCATTGGATATCAAGGCTAAGTCTTTTTCCATGACTGGCTTTAATTCCTCGACTGCCTCAAACATCTTACTTGCCCTTGCAGGACACCTGGATTTTGCCTTACAAAATCTGCAATGCTCACCCTCTTTTAAGTCATCTGACCCATGATAAGCCTTGTCTGCAATAGGTTTTACGCTATCCCCAAACTTTAAGAGGTCATCAATGCTTAATTCCCAATCAAGGATTGAGTCCAATCTTGGTTGGATAATCGTAAGCTTAACTTTTTTTATGTCATAAAACATTGAATAAGCATGATAAGCACCAAGACCATAAAGCATGAGTTGCGGGTTCTCTTCGGGGCTTACTGGGACCCCCTTGCCATACTTGAGATCAATAACCTGCATAGTGTCGCCGTAAATCATTATGCAGTCACAAGTCCCAAATCCGTCAGGCACCCATGGGGAGAAGTCAACCCTCTCCTCGATATTGACATAGGGTAAATCCTTATAAGCCAGCGCCCTCTTTTTTATCTCATCGAAGTAGAGGTCGGTGAACTTATCCATCTCATCTTGCCAATATTCAGATTCTTTAAACTTATCCATAGCAGCCTTAAACTTCTTAGGACCAAGACCTTTCAAAAAATATTTTTGCAGTTTTAACTCCGCCACAGAGTGGGCAAGTGTCCCTTCTTTTGCATATTCTGACCCCTGGTCCTCAAAGTTTTCCTCAAGGACCACAGAACCGGGACAATTTATCCACCTGTGGGCCCCACTGGCTGATAACTTTGCGTGTACATCAGGCATTAGATTGTGCCCCCAATTTCCCTAAGCTTTAAGGCAAAGGCATTGTATTGGTCCTCTTTTAAATCTGGTAGGCTTGCAAGACCAAAGACCTTTATTAAGTTACCAAGTTCAGTCCTTTTTCCCTCTCTTGCAAGGTTGGCACACGCAACTTGTATTTGTTCAAAAGTGTAAGCTGGTGTTTCAGTTGGCACTGCCTCTTGTGCAGATGCTTGTGCGGGTTCTTCTTTAGTTTTTTCAGCACTTTCAGCCTTTTCTTGTGTAGGACCTTGGGCAGATTCCCCTTTTGGGAATGTGCCTGCAGGTGCAGTCATTGGAACAGTTTTTAACCCATCAAGGCTCTTTAGTCCTAATGTTGCAGGTGTGCATTTGTTAATCCATGCAAGCCTTTCTAAGACTCCTAAAAATCTTTCTTCAAATTTCACATTAATTGTTATGTCCATTTTTTAACCTCTCTTTTTTATTAAAATTTTCCTGTTGAACCATATCCCTTAGCACCTCTATCGGTATCTAAATTGATTTCATCAGCTCTTATAAGTTCTACTGGGTCTTTCTTCTTGATTATCAGTTGAGCGATTTTTTGTCTTGGCTCTAGCTCTATTGCCTTATTTGTTACGTTTGTAACCGCTACAGTTATCTCACCTCTAAAGCCACTATCCACTGTACCAAAGTGGACTAATATGCCTTGTTTTGATATGCCTGACTTTGGTCTTACCTGGCACTCATAATCTTCGGGGAGTTCTAAATAAACTCCAGTTTGTGCGTGTATGGTTTGATTTGGTAGTATGATGTATGGGTCCACCCATTTCTTGCCTTTTAGTTTCTTGTCTATAAGGTCTATGCTCCAAATCTTTACATCTACTCCACTATCTGACTTGTAACCTTTTTTTAGTATATAAGGGGCTTTATATCTTATTTCTTTCATCTCTTACCTCTTTTCTTTATCATCTCGTAGTCCTCTTTAAGTTCTTCTAGGGTATTTTTTAAAAACAAGTACTCGACTAGGGAACTTACAGATGCGTTATAACTCGTATCTAAAATCTTCTCAATCTTGTCTATTTGCGATTTTAAATACATTCGTGCATAATATTTTATTTTTTCTTCGTTTTTCTTCGTTTTTCTTCGTTCTTGTTGGTTCACTCTTCCACCTCAATCATCGCCCAATTGTTAGGTCTTATTGTTATTGGATTTCCTGTCTTCGCATCAGTAATAACAATAAATTCGACTTCATTATCGTATATTTTTTGTAATTCATTTTCGTAATAACTTCTGTTTTCTTCTACCGTTATTTCTTTTTTAATGTATGGATTATGCAATGTTAATTTCATTCTTTTACCTCGATTTCAATATCTTTTTTCTTCAGGAATTTTTCCAACTTTTGACTTACAATTACAACAGTAGTAATACACGCTTTTAAGTTTGTAATTAGCACCGTCATAAGCATCTGCATTATAATTAGTCAGTTCTCCCTCAGAATCTACACGTAATTCAGTAACTCCAAAGAACTTTTCGATAATAAAGAAATTTTCCTCATTTCCACATTTTTTACATTTTAGTTTCATTCTTCCACCACTTTTACATCTAAGTTTTCTATCCAGCAGTAATCGTCATAGTTTAATTCAATTTTTAATGCTTGCTTAAAACTTTCGACTAACTCCTTAAGGAATTCTTCTTTGTTTTCTCTGTATTCTTTGTATTCTCTAAGTTCTCTAAGTTCTTCTTTAGTTGCATCCTCCATTTGTTTTTCCATATTGTGTATAAAATCAAATTTTACTTGTAGTTTCATTCTTTCACCTCAAATCCAACAATATCCACATAACTAGGCTCTATTTTGTAAAAGCCTAAATCTTTTTTGTTCGTCATCTCTGATCCATACACCTGTGACTTTGTCCATAAACTTGAACATATTGTCTATAATTATAAAATTTGTAAACATTTCTTTTTCTGAATCCCAAGCTTTGAATTCTATCTTTCTCATTTCTTCTGGCATATCTTTCATTCTTTCACTCTTTCATTCTTTCGATATTGGTATGCTACCCTTGTATAACCCATGTAATTTAAGCCTTTTAAGCGTTGCTATCTGCTTTTTATTGATAGTTTTATATCTTATAAGATTTTCGCCACAATTTGCCCACACAGAAACTGCTCCAGCCAATCCTAAAATCCAGGTTAGATAATCCCAATAATATGCTCTAGGGCACATATCTACAATTTCTTGCTTGGTTTTGTTTAATTTTCTACAAGCTACCTCTAATGCTTTTGCTTGGTGAGATGGCACTGCGTATTCGACTGTTCCATCTTCTAAAATTAGTACTTCCAGGTAGTTAATATATGTTTCCTTGTGCTTTTGAATGTTAAATTTTGAATAAACGCTATATTCTTCTTGGTTTTTGTTGGTTTTTGTTGGTTTTTTAAAAATCATTTTCTTTCACCTTTTAAAATCCTCAATATTTCTTTTCCGTCTAGGTCTGTGTATAGGCAAAAAGCCTCACTTAAGAAAAAATTTTCTATTTCCTTTCTGTTAATCACACTTCCCAAGTACTTTGTGCTAAATTTCCCAATTTTTTGTAGATACTTATAATCTTCTACTGCTTGTTTTACAACCTCACTAGCTAAGGCCTCCCAAGGGTCAACTATATCTGATTGCATAATAGTTCTTAAATGTTTACTCATTTTTTTAATTCCTTACTTTTCTTCAAATCAGAAACCTTTACGGCTAATTTACTGATACCTACACAGGCTTTCGTGACTTCCTTATCCTTAAAAATCAAACCTTTTTTGTTGAGATAAGCAAGATTTGCCCTACTAACTTTCACCAAGTTATCAACATCAAAATTTGTCCTATCTCGGTCGGCAAAAATGATGATATCCTTTGTTGTCAGCGTCACTCCATGTTCCTTTTCATAGATGTATCTATGGTATAGCTGCCACTTATCAGGCTCTTTGATTTTTATTTCTTTATAGCCGTCAACTGTAATCCTTGTAGAGCCAACAGGCCTGTGGTTTAGCGGTAGTTCTCCTTTTTTAAACCAAGTATCTTTAACCTTTTCCTTGATTTCCTCTGACATGCCCTTTCCCTTGTTCCAAGGCACATCGCCTTTCTTGTAGCACCCAGAATTGGTCACCTTATCGGGTATCCCATACGCTTGTTTTACATATTGTATACTTCTTATTGATGCATCAAGTCCAAACTTATCCTTGACCATTTTCACGATTTCCTTATTTTCGTAGTAGGGATATATCTCTCTTAAAAAGGTAATTTCTTCTTGCGTCCACCAATGACCCATACTAGCCCTCTAACATTTTTGGGGTCTTAAGATCAACGTCCATTTTTTGGTCTTTAAACTTCTCGGCCTGTAAGACTAGGCTTGCGTTACTTATAATAGAGCTGGAAACCCTTACTATTGATTCAGCCCTGGTTAGTTCTTCCTTAAGTTCGTCACCTGTTAATCCCTCATCGCCAAGCCTTTCAAGTTCAGCGAAGAGATGGTTATTAAGATCTCCTAAAGTATTTTTCATTTTTTAACTCCTTTGTGATATACTAAGAGCAAATATTTTTATATTTTAAGTCCTTGTACTTTGGTCGGTGCCTGGACTTTTTTCTTGCCCTTTTTCGCTTTCTAAAACTTCTTTAACCCTCAAAATGTGCTTTTCAGTAACATCAATAATCTTTTTATAGAACCCTAAAAGCTCCTTATAACCCCTAGAAAGCCCCATAGGGCTAAAAGTATTAACAATATTAAACTCTAAATTCAACTTGCCATCTAATCCCTTTAAAATAGCTTCTCTGATCTCATCATTTAAGGCTAAAATATCAATATCTTCTTTATCGTCCTCTTTAACTACATAGGTTGATACTGATAAGTTATAGTCATTCTCTTCGATTTCAGAAATTAGAACCTGCCTTTTTTCTTTAAGTTCTAAATCCTCAAACTCTATAAAGCCCTTAGACTTTTCTTTGCTTAATACTAAAATCACAGTAGCAATATTAGTATCTTCAAAATATCCTCCAGGTACTTGGATAACCTTTTTAACAAATCCTCTTTCAACGAGTTCTTTTCTTATTTTTCCCTCTCTTGCTTTTCTGTATAAAATTCCTGGGAAGTTAAGACTTACGCAAACTCCGTCATCAGCTAAGAGATACATCATGTGCATTATAAAAGCATAGTCTGCCTTTGATGGTGACGGTACGTCCACCCAGTCCTTAAATCTCACATCTTCCTTGTCGGGTTCCCACTTGATTGAGAAAGGGTAATTTGCAACTATTAAGTCAAATCTCTTATCCATAAAAGCTGGACTTTTCAAAGTATCTCCAACCTCGCCAGTAAAATTTTTTAAAGTCTTTCTTGCCACATCCAAGTAGTCCTCTGTGAGTTCCTGACCATACTTTGGTATGTCATCATCAAATACGCTTAATAGGGTTCCCACCCCACATGTAGGGTCATAAACATTCTTGGGTCTATCCTTACCATAAGACTTTATAATTTCTGCTAGTTTCGTGTCCGTGTGGAAAACTCCCTTTTGCTTTAATTCATCCCTATATGCCTTAGCACTAAAATCTTTTTTCATTTTGTCTTACCATTTGTTTGTAGGGTTCTAAACCCACCATTATTACGTAAATTTGTATTTAGCCTTTCATCGTCATTTCTTGGCATCGTAAATACATCTACACCCTCGCTTAATGCCCTGATTAAAAAACCAAAAGCTCGTTTTGTCTTTTCCGGATTATCGTAGCCACAAATATTCTTCTGTGGTCCATTTGCTATTGATTCGCAAAAGATTTTATTTTTTAATGGGTGGATATATGCGTCTACGCAATTGTCAAAATTTACAATTACTTGTTTGTCCTCACTAATAATTATCATTATTTTTTCTCCTTTCTTTGATTCACTGACATTTCTTGACAATTAAAGATTTATTCCGATAGCAAACATAATTAATATTAGAAACATTAAATAAAGAGAATATCTTCTCGTTAATCTTTTTTCCTTTGCCATTTCGTGCCTCAAAATATCTCTTTCTCTCTCTTCTGCTTTTTTTAAATAATTACTATTAACTAAACTTATTATTCTTTCCTCTGTCATTTTTTACTCCTTTCTTACTCGTAAATTTCCCACCAGTTAATATCTAAGACTTTTCCTATTTTCTTAGCTATACTTACTGGTAACTGTCTTCTTCCAATTTCATAATGTCCGTATCTTGATTTACCGATTCCTATTAGACTTGCTAATTGTTTTTGAGTTAAACCTGCATTTTCTCTAATTTCTTTTAACTTTTTCATAGTCTCTCCTCTTGCTTTCAAATACTATATGTCGTATAATTAATTTATCAACAAGACTACATATTGTTGTTGATAAGTTTTATTAAAGGAGGTGAATCAATGAAAATACCATATGCAACCACAAATGGTCGTTTAACTGCTGAAGTGCATTTAAGAAATCAAGCCAATGTTTTTCTAGTTGATGATTATAACTATAGAAAAAGAAACTCTGGACAAAGTTTCAATTATTATGGAGGCTTCTATAAAAGAACTCCAGTTACTATTTCTGTAGACAAGCCAGGGAAATGGTATCTAATTGTTGAAGGTAGCGATTATAAGTATCGCTTTTATTAAAGGATGTTTTCCAAATTCGTTGAGCTAAGTTCAACGTAATTTAATTTATTTAGATTAAGAGTGCAGTTGCAGCTGTACTCTTTTTCTATTTCTGCCACCTTGCTAATTATTTCTTCTAGTTCTTCCTTACTTTCATAGTCATGATTAATAATTACTTCCATGTCTAATTCCCTCTTTCTTTTTAAACTTTTAAGTTTAGTTCTTCCAAATGAATAAAGTTTGACTCAAATTTTAATTTGTTGTAACTATACTGTAGGACTGCGTATGCTTCTTCATATGTCAGTCCTTTTTTTCTCATAATTGAGATAATTTCTTCAGAAATATCTTTAATATCCACATCAAAACATTTTTTAGCTGGATCATTCTCTCTTTTAAACTCCTGAAGATAAAGATTTTTTATTTTTTCTTTTTCCATAATTCACCTGCTTTCTATTTTTATCAGTTGCCTTATTATGGTCTGCAAATAAATCAAGACAAGATTAAAGAAAAACTGAACATTTATATCTCCTAATAACTGCTTAGCATAATCAGGATCATAATTTGAATTTTCAACAAGCCTTATTCTTCTTTCAAACTCATCAATACTAGGTATATTAAGGACTTGTAAAAAAACTCCAGACATAGACTCGTCTTTTAAACTTTTCTTGATTTTTTCTATAGCATCCTTAATTTCTTCTCTTTCTTTTTCCATCATTTTCACCTTCCTTTATAGTTTTATTCCTTGCCTTGAATATTTGGCCAACCAGTCAACAACCTCTTCTTTTATAAAAAGTAACCTGTTGCCATTCCTGAGCTTTGGAAAGTCAGGATATTTTTTTGCCATAGATCTTATTTTGTGCTCACCTATAGGAATTTCCCTGGCGAGTTCTTTAGCAGTCATTAATGTAGCTTCCATGTTTTCACCTAACCTTTCAAGATTTTGTTATCTTTTAATTCTTCGGGTCGCTAATCACCGATTTTAGTAACTTCTAATGTTTTTTATTCATAGCTACTTTCACGTCTCCCACCTATCCTTTTTATCTGATATAATCACCATAGAAAGTGAGGTGATTATATGAGTAGCATTCCATTTAAAGAATGGATAGGGCAATTTAGAAAAGAAGATAGCCCTTTAGGCGATTTGGCTCACGACATTCATTTCGACTCGAGATTTCCATCAAAAAGTACAGATGAAAAGGAAATACTCGAATACTTAAAAATGCGTGGGGCAATACCTGAGGCGATTCAGACCTTCAAAAATGCTTGGAAGAAATATTTAAACTCCTGATAGATTTTTCAAAATAAGAATTTTAGTAGATACTTCTCTCTCATCAGAGGAGTATTTTTTTATCAGTTTGTATCCTCCGTACAAATCTGTATCAGCAACCTCAGCACCCCTATCAATTAATTCATTTAGTAGTTCATCCGTTGAAAAATCTTTAATAGATTTTTCTTTTAGCTTTAATTTTTCATCTTTCATAATTTCACCTTCTTTTTATTTTTTATTTGCTATAATCACCATAAGGAGGTGATTACAAATGACCGATATTAAATCAACAGACACCTTTAACAAAACACTTCGTTCTATTGGTCCTGAATACACACCAAAAGTTATGGATGGAGAATTATGCGGGTACAGAAAGTTAAATGATTATTATGACATTGAAATTTCTGGCATGAATAACAACCGTATAAAGAATCAAAACTTTAGCGTGTATGTTTGGTCAATAAAACCAAGTTACGAAATTGTTGAAAAGTTCTTTGAAATAAAATCAATTGAAGAACTCAAGAAAATTCTTTTTCAAATTCAGGGAAAATATCAAAATTTATCCCCAAACAAGTAATTATTAAAAACAACTCATGTCTAGATAGGTTCTTTTCTTCAACAATTTCATAAAACCTATCTAGCTTTTTATCATCATTCGTAATAATTTTGAATCTTCTAAATTCATTAGCCTTTTCTTTTTCCATAAGACACCTATCCTTTCTTAAAATATTTGATATAATCACCATAGAAAGCGAGGTGATTATATGAACGTTGAAAACTTTCAAGACCTATCCGAAGAAACGAAAAACGAATTATTACACTACATCGAGTTTCGATTTTCACATCAGAAGGCATTTAACAAAAGTATGCTTGCGACAGCATCTGGACTAAAACAACATTTCATATCCACTTACAAAACAAATAAACTAGAACACATTACAAATCATTGTTTTAAAGAAGCTATGGAATATTGTGGATATAAATCCAGACAAGTTAAAGCCGAAGATAACTATTACTTCAATGTTAAGATTTTAAAATCCAATCATTAACCTCATTAAAACGACATTCGTATATTTCCAAAGGATCACAGTCTAGCCATTCATCGAATGTCGTTTTAGTAAATTCAATAGCAATACAATTCTTAGGAATATAATTCACACTTGCATAATAATTATTTAGGTCAGGATCTCCCACTTCTGAAACATTGTAGTAACCCCACATACGAAGTATCCTAGCCAACATAGACTTACCTAAACCCTTGCCATAGAAATGAACATGAATATCATTCCTCAAAGCAAACCTCAAATTATTAATTTGTTCATCCGATAACATTGCCCTAATATAAGAATCAAAATCTTTCACTACATACCACCTAACCTTTTCATGTTATTTATTCTTCACACTCCCCCAGTGTTACTTATTTTTTTTATTTGTTACTTATCGAGTAACTTTATTTGCAAAAAAAATTTCCATAGGCTCTTTAATATCTAAAATGTCAATTAATTTATTGATTTCATCACTGTTAAATATCTCGCTATTCATCCTCCTTCTTAGTGTTTCTGTAGTCATTCCTAATTCTTTTGCAATGTCTTTTTGCGTGTACCCTTTTTCTACAAAAAGACCTTTTAATTTATTTATATTCAAATTATCACCCCCTTTGATTTCAATAGTTACTTATTGAGTAACTTAATATTACTATACCGCTTGTTGCTTGTCAAGTAATTTTTTAATTTTTTTACTTATTTTTTGTTGCTTTATAGGATATTTTTTGGTATTATATGACTATAAAAAGGGGGAACTATAATGAATATAGGAAGTAGAATTAAGAAAAAACGTCTAGAAAAAAATGTTACTTTGGAAGAACTAGGAAAAAAAGCTGATGTAAATAAGGCTACTATTCAAAGATACGAAAGTGGAAAAATAACTAATATTCCATCTGATAGAATTGAAAGAATTTCTGAAGCTTTAAATGTATCTCCTGCTTACTTAATGGGCTGGGAAGATGAAAACTCAGACCCCATCCTAGAAAATATTCCTGGTATAATTACCCCTGTTAAACTGAAAAAAATTCCCATACTTGGAACTATCGCCTGTGGAAACCCTATACTAGCAGAAGAAAACTATGACGGATATTTTATGATAGATAAAAATTTACCCGATGCAGACTTTATATTAAGAGCAAAAGGCGATTCAATGATAGAGGCACATATCTTCGATGGCGACCTGGTATTTTTAAGAAAAACCAATGTCGTGGATAACGGACAAATTGCAGCAGTCCTAATCGACGATGAGGCAACTCTTAAAAGAGTCAATAAGTACGAGGATTCATTAGTACTCCAACCTTGTAACAAAAATTACAAGCCAATAATTGTCCAAGAAAAAGACAACAAACAAGTCTTAATACTTGGCGAAATGGTGGGGGTCTACTCAAAGAGAACAAGTTAATAAAAGCACAGACCAAAACGTTTGTGCTTTTAATATAAAATTTTAAAATAATTAAGGAGAGATTTTATGAGAACTGCGGAAGAAATGGCTCAATTTTGTGATGAAAACAATACAGGTAGTGGTATGACAACTAAGTGGAGACTAAAGCACTTTAAGGTTGTTGAAAACCAACTAAAAGACGATGAAGATGTACTTGTCGCATTTATCGGATTGAAAAATTACAAAAGCTTAACAAAACATGAACGCGACTGGGGCTATGCCATAACTAATAAGAGGATAATCATTGGTCAAAAAGGCTTAATCGGAGAAAAAGTTGATGTTATAAGTCTTAGAGATTTAAACGATATCTCTTTTAAAAAGGGTCTTGCACTTGGAGTGCTTACCATCGACACCATAAAAGAAAAATTTAACGTGGGGCTTGATAAAATAAGTGCTACATCAATCCATGAATTAGTTACAAATACCCTAATGGATTTAAAAGAAGAAATGCACCAATCATCTCAACCAGTACAACAGGAAAAGGCAGATGACCCTTACGAAGAAGTGAAAAAACTAAAAGAACTATTAGACATGGGGATCATCACGGAAGAAGAATTTAATCTAAAAAAGAAAAATATTCTAGGAATCTAACAAAAAAAGAAGGTGCTATATAAAGCACCCTCTTAAAAAAAGTGGTATGAACACTTTTCCCTACCCGTAATGTTATATCACAAATAAAGAAGTATACGCAATAAAAAAGTCCCTGGCTGCTGCGAACAACCAAGGGCCAATAGGATTATGATATATAACCCATGACAGATTAATTATACCATAATCCTTATTTTTAAATAAGGGGGTAAGTTATGAAAGATAAAAATCCAAATGGTTTAGGTAGTCTAACCTATAAAACAATTAATGGAAAAAAATATTGGACTGGACGAGTAACCCTAGGCTTTGATCTTAATGGAAAACAAATAAGAAGATCATTCTCAGGCTACAAAAAATCCGAAGTCGTTGAAAAAATGCAAAAGGCTATGACCACTACCAACATAGCAGGATATATAGAAAAAGGTGATCAGCTTTTTGGAAATCTTATGTCCTACTGGTTATATAATATAAAGGCTAAAGAAATAAAATCTACAAGCCTAAAAAAATACGATCAGACATTTAGAATAAGAATAAAAAACAGTGTCCTGGCAAATACAAAAATCAAGGACGTTAATATATTAAAATTACAAATGTTTATTGACGCTTTAGTTGAATTAAATAAATTTTCCGCAGCCCTTATAAGTGACACCTTAACTTTAATTAAATCCTTTTTAGATTACACAATAACGATAGGAATTTTACAAACTAATCCTGCCGACTATGTAAAAGTTCCAAAAGAAAAAAAGAAAAAAATTGAAATTAAAAAATATAACGTTTTTGATAAAAGTGAGCAGGAAAAAATTATAAATTTTCTTAACCTGGACGATTTTGTAGAACAGGCAATATTTATAGATTTTTTTACGGGCTTAAGGCATGGAGAGCTTAGAGGTTTAAAATCAAAAAACTTTTTAGGTGATAAATTAAAAATTGATGAGCAATTAAACAGAGAATATGAGTTTACAAATGACGGGAATAGTAAATTAGTATCTAAAAATATGGAAACAGATTTAAAAACTGAATCAGCATATAGGATCATACCACTACCAAAACTTGCAAAAAATCTCATGAAAAAAATAAAGATATCGGCAGCTAAAAAATATTTTAAAATGGGAACCGTGTTTAATGATGAATCTCTTTTATTTGTTGATGATTTTTTAAAACCTATAGAAGAAAAAAGATTAAACAGAAGGGTCAAGTCAATATGTAAAAAATTAAAAATAGAAAAAAGAACCCTGCACTCAATAAGGCACTCTTACGCTACAAGACTATTTGAAGCAGGAATTGATATAAAAACAGTCCAACAATTAATGGGTCATTCAGACTATAAAACCACTCTTGATATCTACACCCATGTTATGCCAGAACAAAAAGAAAAAGCCATTGAAATATTTGACAGAATGTATAATTAATATATACATTATTGGCTACAAGTTGGCTACAAAACTGTAAAAACATATAAAAGCTTGTAAAACTATTAATTTTACAAGCTTTTAATTTGTGTATTTTTAGCCATCCGTAAAGATATGTAAAAATACAATAAAGTGTGGGGTGGATAGTGGGAATCGAACCCACGATCTTCAGGACCACAATCTGACGCCTTAACCAGCTAGGCCATACCCACCACATAAGAGCATATTTATAATAACAAAATGTTATATCTTTGTCAAGGCTTCATTTTAATTCCGTAAAATATTTTTTTAGATTTTCTAAAGCTTTGGCTCTGTGACTGATTTTATCCTTTTCTTGAAGGGTCATTTGTCCAAAACTGATATCATATCCTTCAGGTATAAATATTGGGTCATAACCAAATCCATTAGCACCTTTTTCTTCTTCTGATATATGACCTTTA